>Ga0315315_10001914_pt1 | contig 19120 bp, 17 predicted proteins | sample M140m3416metaG_FD_203699 | JGI IMG/M metagenome (GOLD analysis project Ga0315315, IMG submission 203699) | Ammonia-oxidizing marine archaeal communities from Monterey Bay, California, United States - M1 40m 3416 | ecosystem: Environmental > Aquatic > Marine > Intertidal zone | place: USA... | reverse complement strand
GTTTATAATCTAATTCTAAACAAAAAAAAGAATGAAAACATTAATCATTATTCCATCAAGGTTGTCAGCTACTAGACTTCCAGGTAAACCGTTGCTCAAAATTAATGGTTTATCTATTATTTCTCATGTTTTTAAGAAGGCGATAGAAGCAAATATTGGAGAGGTGTATGTTGCTGCAGAAGATCAAGAAATAATTGATGATGTTCATAAGAATGGAGGCCAAGCAATTTTGACCCGAAAAAATCATAAAACTGGTACAGACAGAATTTATGAAGCTCTTAACAAAATTACCAGTTCAGATATTGAGTTAGTTATGAATCTCCAAGGAGATGAGCCACTGATGAATGTAGAGGATATAAGAAATTTACACATGCAAATGATTAAAACAAAATCTGAGTTAGGTACATTGGCTTCAAAAATTTTTAATAAGAGTGATTATGAAAATCAGAATGTAGTAAAAGTAATTACAAAAAAAAATTTAAAAATCGAACAATTCCCAGAAGCTTTAAATTTTATTAGAGGTTCAATTGACAAAATAACTAATGTTTATCATCATTTAGGGATTTACTGTTACCGGATTGATGTATTAAAAAAATTTATTTCTTTAGATCAATCTCCTAATGAGATTAAGAATAATTTAGAACAATTAAGAGCTTTAGATAACAATATAAAAATAAATGTTTCACTAGCAAAAGAATCTCCTATAGGAGTAGATACAAAAGAGGATTTTGTAGCTATAAAAAAAATAATGGAATATAAATCATAATGAGCAAAATTTATTTTCAAGGAACTTTTGGTGCATATTCGCATTTAGCAGCTTTATCAATTGACTCAAAAGCTGAGATAGTACCTTGTAAAACTTTTGATGAATGTTTCTTAAAGGCCTCTAAGGACTCTAATTCGAAGATAATAATTCCAGAATCAAATAGGATTACTGGCAATATTGGTATAGAATATTTAATATTTGAATACAGACTAAACATTTACTCTGAATATTTTCAGAAAATAGAGCACAATTTATTAGGGCTTGCAGGAACCAAAATTTCTGAAATAAAAGATGTATACTCTCATGGGCAAGCTTTATCTCAATGTTCTAGTTTTATTAAATCTCATAATTTGAATGAACATGTAAGAGCAGATACTGCAGGTTCAGCAGAAATGATCTCAAAGAGTAAAGATAAAACAAAAGCTGCAATTGCATCTTCGTTAAGTGCAAAAACTTATAATTTAGAAATAATTAAAAGAAATATTGAGAATGAAAAAGGTAATCTGACAAGATTTTTAGTGATGGGAAAAAAAATTTCTCAGCCAAATTTTGGTCAAAAAAAATATATAACCTCTTTTCTTTTTAAGTTAAAAAGCAAACCAGCTGCTTTGTACCAATCTTTAGGTGGATTTGCGATTAATGGAGTTAATCTTACTAAATTACAAAGCTATCCAGAAAAAAATACGTTCGATTCTTTCTTTTTTTTGTGTGATCTCGATGGACATATAGAGGATCCAAAAGTTCAAAAATCTTTGGAGGAATTGGGATTACATTGTCAAGATTTTCACGTTCTAGGTGTTTTTGAAGCAGACAAACAAAGAGAAAAATAAATTTTAATCTTTTCTTGTAGACTAGAAATTATTACTGCTATAATAGTTTTGGAGGCTAGAGGTGGGTGCTGCTTGAACCCGACCAGATCTTAACGGAAGCAGTCGTAAAGACAGTTATTCAGGTTCTAGTCTCCTAAGTAAAAATTTATATGAATAATAACTCTAAAGTATTAGCATTAAAATATAGACCACAAACATTTGATGATTTAATTGGACAAGAAGTTGTTGCTGAAACGATTATCAATTCAATTAAAGCCAACAAAGTACCAAACGCTTATCTTTTTACAGGAATTAGAGGCATTGGAAAAACTACTACTGCAAGAATTGTAGCAAAGGCACTTAATTGTTTAAATGGTATTCAAAATATATGTAAAGAAAATTTGTGTGAAAATTGTGAAGCAATAACAAACTCGTGTCATTTAGACGTTATGGAAATAGATGCTGCAAGTCATACAGGTATTGATAATATTCGTGAGTTAATAGATTTTTCAAGATATGCCCCAAATATAGCTAAATATAAAATTTTTATAATTGACGAAGTCCATATGCTTAGTAAGCAGGCATTTGCAGGACTTTTAAAAACATTAGAAGAACCACCCAATTATTTAAAATTTATTTTTGCAACAACTGAAATTAAAAAAATTCCAATAACAATCGTTTCAAGATGTCAGAGATTTGATTTATCAAGAATAAAATCTTCTGAGCTTTTTGAATTTATAAAAAAGATTAAAGATAAAGAAAGTGGAAAAGCCTCAGATGATGCGCTTAAGTTAATTGTAAAAATCTCTGAGGGATCTGTTAGAGATGCGCTATCTTTATTGGATCGAGGATTGCTGACTTTAGAAACAGATAAAGAACTAGACTTAGAAACTGCACAAAAAATTTTTGGTTATTTTGATAAATCACAATTAATAGACTTATTTAAATTTATTTTAGAAGGAAAAGAAAAAAAAGTTATAGATGCTTATAGAAAAATTTATGATCAAGGAATAGAACCAAAAATATTTATTAATGATTTTTTAGAATTAATTTATTATTTTAAAAACATAAGTTCTTTGACTTTAGAAAGCACAAATTTTTCATTAAATGATGAGGAGTTTCTCAAAATAAAAGAAATGTCAAATATAATTGAAAATAAAGTGCTTATTTTATTTTGGCAATTTACGATTAGAACACTCGAGGAACTAGACATTGTATCAAATCAAAACCTATCAATTGAAATGTTTTTGGTTAGATTAATGCATATTAGTTCTTTTAAATCTAATGACGAAATAAAAAAAGTTGATAGTGCAACAGAAACATACGAAAAAAAGAAACTAAAGCTTGATTTTAAATCAGAAACAATTGATCAAATTAAAAATATTTCACAAGAAAAAAAAACTAAACCTGAAATTCAAAAAGAAATTAAATCTCAAAATAAAAACTCAATTGATTCATTTGAACAACTCTTAAATATTTGTAACGAAAAAAAAGAAGTTAGATTGAAATATGAGCTTGAAAAAAATGTTAATCTTGTAAATTTTGAAAAAAATAGAATTGAAATTTCTTTTAACCCTAATCTTGATAAAAATTTTGTAAAAGATCTATCATTAAAATTATTTGAATGGACTGAACAAAGATGGATAATTACTTTGAGTAAAACTAAAGGTGAAATATCTATTAAAGAAAAAGAGCAAAACAAAAAAAAAATACTTATTGATGATGCTAAAGAATCTGAGTTATATAAAACTGTTTTAGAAAAATTTGAAGATGCAAATTTAATCAATGTAATGAAAAAAAATGAAAATAATAAATGACAGAATTTAATAAAATACTAGAAAAGGCCAAGGAGCTCGAAACTAAGATGAAGGAGAGTCAAGAAAATATTAAAAAATTAAGAGTTGAGGGTGTATCTGGATCAAACTCTATTAAAGTAACTTTAGATGGAAATGGTGAAATGCAAAAAATTGAAATTTCTGACGCAATTCTCAAAGAGGAAAAATCAATTATTGAAGATCTAATTGTTGCAGCACATAATAATGCTAAATCTCTTTTGAAAACAAAAACTGATGAAGAAATTTCAAAAACTGCTGGTGGATTTGGAATTCCAGGATTTAAGTGGCCCCTTTAGATAATGCAAAATATAAATGAGATTGATGATCTAATTAAGCTTATATCAAAACTTCCAGGATTAGGACCTAAATCAGCTAAAAGAATTGTTTTAAAATTGATAAATAATAGAGAAGAACTTATTAAACCAATGGCTGCTACTTTAGCACAAGTTTATAAAAATGTTATTAGATGTAGTTTTTGTGGATCATTGAAATCTAATGCTGAGGGCTGCGTGAATTGTGAAAAAATTACAGAAAAATTTAGTAAGATTTGTGTTGTTGAAGACATTGCAGATCAATGGTCGATTGAAAATTCTAAAATATTTAAAGGTTATTTTCATATTTTGGGAGGAACTATTTCGTCTGTTGGTCAAAGAAAAGAGGATTTATTAATTAATTCTCTAGTAGAAAGAGTGAAAAGAGATCAAATTGATGAAGTAATCTTAGCAACTAGTGCAACAGTTGAGGGACAAACAACAGCATATTACATTCAGGACAGTCTTAGAAACTCTAATGTTAAAGTTACTAAATTAGCTCAAGGATTACCCGTGGGGGGTGAAATAGAAAGTTTAGATGATGGAACTCTATTTTCAGCTTTTAAAAATAGATCAAATTTGAACTCTAATTCTGATTAATTTTTTTCTTAAGCCTATTAGAATGCAAAAGAGGTTCAGTGTAACCTGATGGTTGCTCTATACCTTTAAAAATTAAATTACACGCAGTTTTAAATGCTAGCGATCTTTCATAATCATCGCTCATTTTAACATATTTTTTATCGTTCCTATTTTGTATATCAACAACTTTTGCCATTTCTTTCATTATCTCCATAACTTGAATTTTGGTTGTTATGCCATGATGTATCCAGTTAGCAATATGTTGTGATGAAATCCTCAAGGTAGCTCTATCTTCCATCAGTCCAATATTATTAATGTCTGGAACTTTAGAGCAACCAACTCCTTGGTCAACCCACCGAACTACGTATCCCAGCAAAGTTTGTGCAGAGTTAGATATTTCAGTATTGATCTCATCTACAGACCAATTCGGTCTATTAGCTACAGGTATGGTTAATAGATCATCTAGTTTAGCTTGATCACGTTTTGCAATTTTTTTTTGTTCATCAAAAATATCTAACTGATGATAATGAAGCGCATGCAAAGAAGCTGCTGTAGGAGAAGGGACCCAAGCACAATTTGCTCCAGCTTTTAAGTGGTTGATTTTTTCATTCATCATTTCTTTCATTTTATCTGGCATTGCCCACATTCCTTTTCCAATTTGGGCTTTTCCAGAAAATCCACATTTTAAGCCAATATCAACATTGTTATTTTCATATGCTAAAATCCATTTTGATGTTTTCATTTCACCCTTTTTTATCATTGGCCCAGCTTCCATTGAAGTGTGCATTTCATCTCCAGTTCTATCTAAAAAACCAGTGTTAATAAAAAAAACTCTATTTTCTAAAGATCTAATACACTCCTTTAAATTTGCAGATGTTCTTCTTTCTTCATCCATTATTCCAATTTTACAAGTATATTTTTTTAGACCCAATAACTCCTCTACTTTAGTAAAAATTAAATCTGTAAAAGCTGTTTCGTCTGGTCCATGCATTTTTGGCTTAACAATATAAATTGAACCTTTTCTTGAATTTTTTTTTGTCTTTAAGTCATGAAGAGCAGCAATAGATGTTAAAAATGCATCCATTATCCCTTCAGGCACTTCACTCCCATCATTTAATATTATAGATGGATTGGTCATTAAATGACCAACATTTCTAATCAAAAGTAAGCTTCTACCATGCAATTTTAGTCCCTTGCCATCTTTTGAAATATAACTTCTATCAGGATTAAGTTTTCTCTCTAATTTCTTACCATTTTTTTCAAATTGAATTTTTAAATTACCTTTCATCAATCCTAGCCAATTTCTATAGCAAACCACTTTGTCTTCCGCATCAACAGCTGCAACACTATCTTCATTGTCACAAATTGTTGTTATAGCTGACTCTGCTATGACATCACTTATTCCAGCAATATCGTGAGCAGCACTAAATGCTTTTGGATTTATTATTATCTCAAAATGAAGATTGTTATTTTTAATAATTATTGCATTTGGTTTATTTGCGTCACCTCTATGTCCTATGAATTGATTTTTATCTTTTAATTTATATTCATAATCATCTTTTAAAATAACCAAATCTTTATTAACTACTTTTAGACCAGCAATATTTTTCCAACTTGTTCCTTTAATGGGAATATATTTATCAAAGAATTCCCTAACATATTTTATTACCTCTTGCCCTCTCTGAGGATCATATCTTTCACTTCCACCTTCTTCAGACTCAATTACATTAGTACCGTATAAACTGTCATATAAACTTACCCATCTTGCATTAGCTGCATTTAGCGTATATCTTGCGTTCATTATTGGCACTACTAGCTGTGGTCCAGCGATTTGAGTTATTTCATCATCTACATTACTGGTCTTAATTTTAAAATCAGGTCCTTCATTTTTTAAATAACCAATTTTTTGAAGAAATTTTTTATATTCTGTGATCTTAATTTCTTCTCCTTTTTTTTCCTTGTGCCAATTATTAATTTCATTTTGTATATTATCTCGTATTTCTATTAATTTTTTATTTTTCGGTGCTAATTCATGGACTGCTTTATCGAAACCTAGCCAAAATTTTTCTGGGGATAAGCCTGTTCCTTTTAACAGCTCATCATTAACAAAAGACAGTAATTCTTTAGAAACTTTTAAATTATTTACACTTATGTAATTGCTTGCCATTTATGCTTTTTTAAAACCCTTATAAAACTAAGTCAAATAATTAATGGTAGCAATGACATTTTGTTGTCATTTTTCATATTTATGTTTTAAATATTTAATAATGAAAAATTACCTTAACTTTGAAAGTGATATAAAAGAATTAGAGAATGAGATTGAAAATTTGAAGGATCCATTCAATCAAAGTGGCCTTTCGAAAGTAGATACTAAAAAAATTTCTGAAATTGAAAATGAATTAGATGAAAAATTAAAATTAATTTATTCCAATCTAGATCCTTGGCAAACTACAATGGTCGCAAGGCATGAAGATAGACCAAAAGCAAAATTTTTAATTGATAATTTATTTGATGATTTTATTCCATTATCTGGTGACAGAAATTATGGTGAAGATAAATCAGTTTTAACTGGTTTTGCAAAATTCAATGATCAATCAGTTTTAGTTATTGGTCAAGAAAAAGGAGAAGATTTAGACAGTAGAATTGAAAGAAACTTTGGCATGATGAGACCCGAAGGTTATCGAAAAACTATTCGTCTAATGGAGTTAGCGGAAAAATTTAACATTCCAATAATATCATTCATAGATACACCTGGCGCATATCCTGGTGTTGGAGCTGAAGAGAGAGGTCAGGCTGAGGCAATCGCAAGATCTATTGAATGTTGTATGAAATTAAAAGTACCTACTCTTGCTATAATAATTGGTGAGGGCGGATCTGGAGGTGCAATTGCTTTAGCATCAGCAAGCAAAGTTATAATGTTAGAAAATGCAATTTATTCAGTAATATCACCAGAGGGCTGTGCAACAATCTTATGGAGAGATCCAAAAAAAATGCTTGATGCTGCAAAAGCCATGAAACTTTCAGCAAAAGATTTATTAGAGCTTCAAATTATTGATGAAATTGTTCCAGAACCAATTGGTGGTGCACATAGAAATAAAAATTTAACATTACAAAATTTACAAAACTCAATATCTAAAAATTTAGATTTATTTAAGACAATGTCTTCAGAAGAAATTTTTGACAATAGAAAAAACAAGTTTTTAAAGATTGGCAGAAATAAGGGTTTTATTGCTGAAACTGAAAATTTAAGCTCATTAAGATTTAATGAAAATCGTTTAAATGAGATATTTAAATCAAAAAAAATAATTTATTTGGTTATATCAACTTTAGTCTTACTATTTTCACTAATTATCTTTTTATAAAGAGCCGCAACATTTTTTATATTTTTTACCTGAACCACAAAAACATGGTTCATTTCTACTCATTTTTTTTCCAATATATTTAGGATCTATTTTTGATGGTTTATAATTATTTTTTTCTGACTTTTCTGTTGTGGTATTTACTACCCTTAGATTAAGCAAAATTGTGATAAAATCCAATTTTAATTTATTTAATAAATTTTCAAATAATTCAAATGCTTCCTTTTTATATTCAATTAGTGGGTCTCTTTGGCCATAAGACCTAAGTCCTATAACTTGTCTTAATTGTTCTAAATATTGGATATGAGACTTCCAATTCATGTCTATAGATTGTAAAAAAATTCTTTTTTCAACTTCTTTAGATTGATCTTCTCCTAAAATTTTTAATCTTTCATTTCGTGAGTCTTTAAATTTGTGATTTATTTTGTCCCTTAGTATATTTTCATTAGTTGAAGTTAACTCATTGAATTCTGGTTCGTCAAAATTTTTTCCAAGTATAGATCTAAGTTTTAGATCAAAGTCATTATTCCTAGGATTTGACAATTTAAGATTTTTTAATTTAATTAAATCATCAATTATTTCATTTAAAAAATCATCTGAATATTCAAATATTTGATCACTATTCATTGCATTTTTTCTTTGAGAAAAAATAACATGTCTCTGATCATTAAGAACATTGTCAAATTTTATTAGAGTTTTTCTTATATCAAAGTTTCTCGCCTCTACTTTTTGTTGGGCTCTTTCTAAAGCTTTGTTTATCCACGGGTGATCAATACTTTCACCATCCTTTAATCCTAACTTTTCCAATATGTTATTCATTGACTCAGATCCAAAAATTCTCATTAAGTCATCTTCTAGGCTTACATAAAAAATTGAGCTACCTTCATCACCTTGACGTCCAGATCTTCCTCTTGCTTGATTATCGACCCTTCTAGACTCCATTCTTTCTGTTCCAATTACAAATAATCCACCAATAGATTTTATCTTACTCTTATTTGTTTTAAGCTCATCTGCTGGGACGGATCCTTTTTTTCCACCAAGTTGAATATCGACACCTCGTCCAGAAATACTGGTAGTAATAATTACAGATTTTTCTTTTCCTGCATTAGCAATAATCTCTGCTTCATTTTCATGATTTTTTGCATTTAAAACAACGTGTGAAATTTTTTCTTTTTTCAAGAGTTTTGAATAAGTTTCAGATTTATTTACACTTGAAGTAAAAATTAATAGTGGTTGCCCTGATTTATGAAGGTCACTAACCTTTTTTATTATGGCAGAATTTTTTTCTTTTTCCGTTCTGAAGATTTGATCATTTAAATCATTTCTGATCATTTTATTATTCGTTGGTATAACAATTACTGGCAAATTATAAATTTCAAAAAATTCTTGGGACTCAGTTAATGCCGTACCAGTACAGCCACAAATTTTTTCATAAAGTTTAAAATAATTTTGATATGTAATTGATGCTAAGGTTTGATTTTCAGCTTGAATATCAACTTTTTCTTTTGCCTCTAACGCCTGATGTAGACCATCGCCAAATCTTCTACCCTCAAGAATTCTTCCTGTTAATTCATCTATAATCTTTAAATTATTATCTTGTATTATGTAATCTTTACCTTTCTGAAATAAATGATTAGCTTTTAGAGCTTGATTAACATGATGGACTAAACTTAAATTTTCTGGATCATAAAAGTTATTATTTTTAAGTATTCCAGCATTTGTAAAAAGTTTTTCAACATTATTAATTCCTTCATTTGTTAATAATACATTTTTATCTTTCTCATCGACCTCATAATCTTTATTATTAAGACTCTTAATCATTTTATCTATGGCAAGATATTGATTTGTTTTATCTTCGGCTGCTCCGGAAATAACAAGTGGCGTTCTAGCTTCATCAATCAGACATGAGTCTATTTCATCAACAATTGAATAAAAATGACCTCTTTGCACCATTTCATCTTTTGAATATTTCATGTTATCTCTAAGATAATCAAAACCTAGTTCACTATTAGTTGCATAAGTTACATCACATCCATAATTTTTCTTTCTTTCAATATCATTTTGTTCATTATTTATAAAACCAGATGTCAAGCCTAAGAAATTATAAATTTGCCCCATCTCTTGTGAGTCTCTTTTTGCTAAATAATCATTTACAGTGACTATGTGAACACCTTTGCCATGAAGTGCATTCAAGTATGCAGCAAGAGTTATAGTTAGAGTTTTACCTTCACCAGTTTTCATTTCAGAAATTTTTCCCTCATCTAGAACTATTCCACCAATTAATTGAACATCAAAATGACGTTCATTTCTTTTTCTTCTTGAGGCTTCTCTTACTAGAGCGAATGCCTCAGGCAAAATATCACTTGTTTTGGATCCATTTTTTATTTTTTCTTTAAACTCTGAAGTTTTTGTAGGAAAATCTGAGTCTTTTAAATTTTTTACAGATTCCTCTAAAAGATTAATATTTCGTACGATTCTACTTATCCTGTCCAACTCTCTTTGATTGTTAGATTTGAAGATTTTTGAAATAAAGTTAAGAGGATTTAGCATTAGTTTTTGATTTATTATTTATTTATAACCTTTAATATAATTATTAAATAATTATTTTAAATACTATGGGTATTAATTTAACAAATTTCTTATCATCTAAATCAAATAATAAGAGAATGAAGGAATTCCAAGATTTAGATCATATTGATGGTGTATCTATTTCAAGTGTTAGTGCTGATTTATATCAAAATACAAGAGATGACCTAGTAATGTTTTATTTTAGAGATGGAGCCAATTATGCTTCCGTTTATACTCAATCTAAAATTATTTCAGAAAATATTAAGTGGAACTTAAAGCAAAAAGTTAAAAAGGTTTACTCTTTAATAGTTAATACTCGTAATGCTAATTGCTTCACTGGCGAACAAGGTTATAAAGGTTTAGAGAAAATTGCTGAGACCGTATCTGAAAAATTGAGTGAAAAACAAAAGGAAGATGAAAATAAACCAAAAAGAATTAAGTCAAAAGAAATAATATTTGGATGTACTGGAACAATTGGTGAAACATTTCCTGAAGAAAAAATAATAAACAAAATTCCCAATTTAATTGACAATATTAAGTATACCCAAAATAAATATATCTGGATGAAAGCTGCTTTAGGTATTATGACAACAGACACTCAGCCTAAAATGGCGATGGAAGAATGCATGATTGGAAATAGTAGAATAAAAATTTTTGGTATTGCAAAAGGCTCTGGGATGATCCAACCTAATATGGCAACAACACTAGGTTACTTATTTACAGACGCAGATATTTCTAACAATATTTTAAAAAAACTGCTTAAGAAAAATATAACTTCAACATTTAATGCTATTAGTTGTGATAGTGATACCAGTACTAACGACATGGTTTCAATTTTTTCGACTGGAAAAATTAAACATTCAAAAATTAAAACAATTAATGATGAAAAAATTGTAGAATTCGATGAAGCATTAAATAAAGTTATGCTCAATTTAGCAAAAAGAGTTGTAGCAGATGGTGAAGGAGCATCTAAATTTGTTTCAATTTTTGTTAAAAATTGCAAGAACGAAAAAGACGCAAAGAAAATTGCTTTTTCTATTGCTAATTCGCCGTTGATAAAAACAGCTATAGCTGGTGAAGATCCAAATTGGGGAAGAGTTGTTATGGCAATTGGTAAAGCTGGCGTTCCATTTAATATTAATAATTTATCAATTAATTTTGGACAGTTAAATATTGTGCAAAATGGAAAAATTAATAACAATTATAATGAAAGTGACGCGCTTGAGTATATGAAAAATGATAACATTGAAATTAAGATAGATATTTCTAGTGGTACGAAAAACTTCACTGCTTACACAATGGACTTAACAAAAAAATATATAGAAATAAACACAGATTATAGGAGTTAAATTACATATTGAAATTTACTAATTTTTTTTTATTAAATCGTAATAATGATTAAATATAAGTTATCATGTAAAAGTTGTAATTTACAATTTGATAGTTGGTTTGCATCTTCAATAGAGTTTGAAAAGCTTAAAAAGAAAAAATTTTTAATTTGCATCAATTGTAATTCAAAAAAAATTGAAAAAACTTTAATGGCACCTAGACTCATTAATAGATCTTCAAAAAATATATTGGATAAAAAAGATCCAAAATTTTTAGAAATAAATAAAAAATTAAAAGAGTATAAAAAATTTATAAAAAATAACTTTGACTATGTTGGAGAAAATTTTGCCTATGAGGCAAGATCAATTCACTATGATAATAAGAAAAGAGATAAAGGGATTTTTGGAACAGCATCTAATGATGAGATTAAAGAACTTAAGGAAGAGGGCATTCACACAGAAATTATGCCCTGGGTAGAGGATAAAAAAAATTAATTTTTGATAAATTTTCCAATATAATTTACTGATTGATCAGAACTCAATTTCCACTCATCTTTTAATAGATTAAATTTCATTCCATCTAAAGCATCTAATTTAAGTTCATACTTTTTTAAAATTTCAATTAACTCATCAGGCTTAACAAACTTCTCCCACTCATGTGTTCCAATGGGCAACCACCTCATGACGTACTCAGCTCCAATTATTGCAAATAAATATGATTTTAAAGTTTTATTAAGCGTTGCAACAAACATTATTCCATTTTTTTTTAAAAGTTTTGAGCAAGAATTTAAAAAAAAATCTACATTCTCAACATGCTCAATAATTTCCATATTAAGTATGACGTCAAATTTTGAATCGATTTTAATCGTTTCTGGTGAAGCACAAAGATATTCTATATCCAGATTATTTTTTTTTGCATGTAATTTAGCAATATTTATATTTTTATCTGATGCATCAATACCAACTACCTCTGCTCCTAATCTTTTCATTGGCTCTGATAACAAACCCCCACCACATCCAATATCTAAAATTTTAACTTTTTCTAATGGTTTCTTTTTATTCTTTAAGCTAAATGTTTTAATTATATTGTCTCTAATATAGGCGATTCTGATAGGGTTAAATTTGTGTAAGGGTTTAAATTTTCCTTCTGGATTCCACCATTCTTCAGCGATTTTAGAAAATTTTTCTATTTCTTTTTTGTTTATTGTGTTATTTTTCATTAGTGAATTGACTTTATATTCAACATGTATTTTATCAATATATTTTAATTAAAAGAATATTTTATCATGAAGATTGTAGTATTAAAATTTGGAGGCACTTCAGTTGGGACAATTGCAAAAATTAAAAAAGTTGCTGATATAATTAGCGATTATAGAAAAAGAAATTTTAAAATTGTAGTTGTTTCTTCAGCAATGAGTGGTGTGACAAATGAGTTAATAAGCAAATCAAAAGAAATAAGTTCAGATTTTTCTGAGGAGGAATACGACGTGCTGGTTTCATCTGGAGAACAAATTGCCTGTTCTCTAATAGCTGGAAGATTAGTTCACAAAGGATTAAAATCAAGGTCATGGCTGTCATGGCAAATACCAATTTTTACAAATGGTGTGCATAAAAATTCAAGAATAAATCAAATTAATAAAAATAAAATTATGAATTATCTTAAAAGTGGAGGGATACCAGTCATAACGGGATTCCAAGGGATTAATGACAAGGAAAGAATAACAACAATTGGACGAGGAGGATCAGATGCGAGTGCAATAATGCTTGCTAAATTTTTAAAAGCTCAAAGGTGCGTGATTTATACTGATGTTGAAGGAGTATACACAACAGATCCAAATAAATTAAAGAAAGCAAAAAAAATCAAAGTAATATCTTATGAGGAAATGTTAGAAATGGCCTCGCTTGGTGCGAAAGTAATGCAACCGGTTTCAATTCAAGATGCAAGATTGAATAGAATTAATATAGAAGTAAAATCATCATTTATTAATAGACCTGGAACGCTAATCACTAAAAAATCAAATATTATAAATCACAAAATTATAACTGGTATTTCTTCCACTCATAATGATGCAAAAGTAACTTTAGTTGGAGTGAAAGATAAACCTGGAGTTGCAGCATCTATTTTTAAACCATTATCTAAGAACTCAATTAATGTTGATATGGTGGTTCAAAATATCTCAGCTAATGGAAAAGATACAGATTTGACTTTCACTATAAAAACTGAAGATTTAAATAAAACTAAAAAAATAATTAAAGATAATAAAAATATTGATTTTAAAAAGTTATTGTTTGAAAAAGGGGTTTCTAAAGTTTCTATTATTGGTGTTGGGATGATTACAACACCAGGTGTCACCTTCAGAATGTTTCAGACCTTGGCAAAAGAGAAAATTAATATTCAAGTAATATCTACATCTGAAATTAAAATTTCTGTTTTAATTGATAAAAAAAATGTAAAAAAAGCTTTATCATCTCTTCATAAAGAATTTAAACTGGATAAATAAAACATAATGAGCATTAGACCATTTAGAGATATTAAAAGAAGAAAAACAAAAGTTATCAAAGTTGGTAAAGTAAAAGTAGGTGGAGATAATCCTATAAGTATACAATCAATGACTAATACCTTAACCACAAATATTAATGCTACAATTAGACAAATTAATGAAATTCAAAGTGAAGGTGCAGATTTAGTAAGAGTCTCTTGTCCCGATCAAGACTCCACGAATGCACTCAAAGAAATTATCAAACATGTAGATATACCCATAATTTCTGACATTCATTTTCATTATAAACGTGCGATAGAGGCTGCTGAAAATGGAGCTAGTTGTTTAAGAATTAATCCAGGAAATATAGGAGACAAAAATAAAATTAAAGAGGTTATTAAGGCAGCAAAAGATAATAATTGTTCCATAAGAGTGGGTGTAAATGCCGGATCATTAGAAAAAGATATTTTAGAAAAATTTAAAGAACCATGTCCAGAGGCATTAGTTGAAAGTGCTTTAAGAAATATAAGAATATTAGAGGATGAGAATTTTTTAAATTTGAAATTAAGTGTTAAATCTTCAGATGTTTTTTTATCCATAGAGGCATATCGTCAGCTTTCAAAGGTTACAGACTATCCTCTTCATCTAGGAATTACAGAAGCAGGGAGTTTTGTTTCAGGAAGTGTTAAATCATCAATTGGGATTGGGACTTTATTATTAGATGGTATAGGAGACACAATTAGGATCTCCCTTTCAGATGATCCTGTTAAAGAGGTCAAAATTGGAAATGAGATATTAAAATCACTTAATTTACGAAAAAGAGGAGTTCAAATAATTTCTTGTCCTTCGTGTGCAAGACAAGGTTTCAAGGTAATAGAAACAGTCAAAATTTTAGAGGAAAAATTATCACACATTAAAACACCGATTACACTGTCTATTATAGGATGTGTTGTTAATGGGCCAGGAGAAGCTGCTATGACCGATATTGGAATAACAGGCGGAAGTAAAGGAAGCAACATGTTGTATCTATCAGGTGTTCAAAAAGAAAAAATTTTGACCAATGAAATGATTAAAAGAGTTATTAGTGAGGTTGAAAAAAAAGCCTCTGAGCTTGAAAATAATTAAAAATGATACCAATCAAGACAATTGAAGAATTAATTAACAAACATTCAACGTTAGAAAAAGATTTATCTTCAGGAAAAATTGATAACAAACTATTTGCTGAAAAATCTAAAGAATATTCTGATTTAAATGAGATTGTTGAAGATGCAAAAAAATATTTAGCATTTGAAAAAGATAAAATTGAATTGGAAAAAATATTGAATGATCAAAGTACAGATAAAGAATTACAGAAAATGGCAGAAAATGAATTGCGTGATTTAAAAGAACAAAATCTCAAGGATGAAAAAAAACTTAAATTATTTTTACTTCCTAAAGATGAAGCAGATAAAAAAAATGCAATCATTGAAATTAGAGCTGGAACAGGTGGTCTTGAAGCAAGCTTATTCGCAGCCGATCTGTTTAAAATGTATGAAAAAGTAAGTCATAAAAAAAAGTGGTCATTAGAATTAATTTCTATTTCAAAAAGTGAAGCTGGGGGATTAAAAGAGGTAATAGCATCTATTAAAGGTACAAATATATATTCAACTTTAAAATATGAAAGTGGGGTACATAGAGTTCAAAGAGTTCCTGACACAGAAACTCAGGGAAGGGTCCATACTTCAGCTGCTACAGTAGCGGTATTACCTGAAGCTGAAGAGGTCGATTTAAAAATAAATGAAACAGACTTACGAATTGATGTTTTTAGAGCAGGAGGACCAGGTGGTCAATCCGTAAACACAACCGATAGTGCTGTAAGAATAACGCATATCCCAACTGGACTTTCAGTTTCTCAGCAAGATGAAAAATCGCAACACAAAAATAAAGCAAAAGGTATGAAAATATTAAGATCAAGACTTTATGAATTAGAAAGATCAAGAATTGATAAAGAGAGATCTCAAGATAGAAAAAGCAAAATTGGAACTGGAGATAGGTCAGAGAGAATTAGAACTTATAATTTTCCTCAAGGCAGAGTAACAGATCATAGAATTAATTTAACTTTGCATAAATTAGAAGAATTTTTAGAAGGAGAAGTTTTTGATGAAATGATTGAGTCTTTAACATTACAAGCTCAAGAAGAAAGTTTAAGTAATCTTTAAAGATTATGAATATTCAAATGGCAATTAATGAGGGAAGTAAAATATTAAAAAAAAATAATATTAAATCTTCAATTTTAGATACTGAACTTTTAATATCTAAAGTAATTCATAAAGACAGAAACCAAATTATAATGAGTCCCAACATAAATTTGAAAAATAATCAATTTTTAGAATTCAAGCAATTAATTACTGAACGCTCGAAAGGTAAACCAATTGCTTATTTAATTGGTAAAAAAGATTTTTGGAAATATGAATTTGAAATCAAAGATGGTATTTTAATACCTAGACCTGACACAGAAATTATTGTGGAAGAAACTTTAAAATTAACAAAAAATAAATCAAAATTAAAGGTTCTAGATATTGGAGTAGGGTCTGGATGTATTTTATTATCTATTTTGAAAGAGAGAAAAAATTTTTCTGGAATTGGTGTTGATGTTAGTAAAAAGTGTCTAGATTTATGCAGAATAAATACTAATAAACTTGGTATAAAAAATAGAGTGAAGTTTTTTAAATCTAATATTGACAATTTCGATTATGGCAAATATGATTTAATTATATCAAATCCTCCTTATATAAATAGGTTAGATTTAAAATATTTGGAAAAAGATATTAAAAATTTTGAGCCCAAATTGGCTCTAGATGGCGGTTTTGATGGTACATCAGAAGTCAGAAAAATAATTAAAAAATCATCTGAGCTGATTAAAAAAAATGGCAAACTTATTTTAGAAATTGGGTTTGATCAAAAAGAAAGAGTAAAAAAACTTTTAAAAAATAAAGGATTTTACATAAATAAGGTTTTAAAAGATTATGCTAAAAATGATCGATGCATAATAAGCACAAAAATATAATTGGATTTAAAAAATGGTAACTTTTAGAAATAACAACAGAAGAAATAATTTTCGTCGAAATGACAGAAATTTTAAATCAAATGGAGATAGAGGTAAGTTTAATTCGAATTTTTCAAATAATGATAGTTTTCAAAGAAAAGCTCCAGGCAGAAATAATCATAATGCGCCAAAATTGATAGAGAAATATAATAATTTAGCAAGAGAAGCACTATCAGGTGGAGACAAAATTTTATCGGAAAACTATTTTCAACATGCAGATCATTTTACAAGAGTTTTAAGTGAACAGGAAAATTTAAAAAAAATGAAATATTCAGAAAATAACAATCTAAATAAAAAAGAAACTGACAAAGAAAAGACTAGTGAAGAAATTTCAATTAAAGATGAAGTGAATGAAGTTGAAAAAAGTCAATCCGAAGTAAGTTAATTTAATCCAATAATCTTTTCTGATTTCAGAACATCAATTTTAATTTTTTTCGTTTCAAATAATTCTCTTTCTTTATTTTTTAATATTTTACCAGACGGTAATTTAAGCTTCTGAGAATTAACTTTCTTTCCACTTACTATAACTTCATAATGTAAATGTGGTCCAGTAGATTTACCAGTTGATCCCACAAAACCTATTGTTTGACCTTGCTTCACTCTTACTCCAGCTCTGATACCACGATTAAATTTTGACATATGTGCATAAACAGTTTGGTAAACTGAATTATGCCTGATCACTATGCAGTTTCCTCCACCACCACACCAACCAGCTTTTTTAATTATACCATCACCAGATGCCATGATTGGTGTACCAAGTGGTGCAGCAAAATCTGTTCCTTTATGCATTTTTGTAAATCCATCAATAGGATGTTTTCTCATACCGAACGGTGAAGATAATCTTGCTCCATTAATTGGTGTTTTCATTAAAGCTTTTTTTATACTTTTCCCATTCTTATCATAATGTCCTGCGCTTTCTGAGTGATCAAAATAATATAACGAATTATTTTCTCCACTTAATTTAAGATTAGCGTAAATAATATTTCCTGTTTCAATTATCTTTTTCTTATCATTTACAAAAACTTCATACATAATTTGAAAACTATCTCTTTTCCTAATGTCTCTCTGAAAATCAATCTGGAAACCATAAATTCTTGCAAACTCAATAATCGTATTTGCGGGGATTCCTTCATCAGATGCTGATTTATACAAGCTTTGTAAAATAATATTTTCTTTATATAAAATTTTTTTTTTTAATTTTGTAACTAAAATTGTGCTATCAAATTCACTTTTAGAGTCATCTTTTGTCAAATAAATCTTTTCTTTATTAGAAATTTGAAAAACAAATTCCTTTATCAAATTATTTGATTGGTCGATAGTAAAATGAAATTTTTGATCAGTATTTAATTTATTTAGATTTATTTTTGACGATAATTTATTTTTAATTTCATTAATTTCTTTTTTTTCAACAGAGTACTTTTCTAAAATGCTATCAAAAGTTTCACCAGGGGAAACTTTATGATGAATTTTTTTAAATTTAGGTTCTAAACTATCAAATATATGCTCTACAGTTTTTTTAAGGTAGATATTATTAATAGTATTTTTAAAATTGTTATTAATTTTTTTTTTACTATAATTGAAATATGTAGTTGAAATAATTGTAATGATTAAAAGTAGAACTAAGGCAAGTATTTCAGTGTTTTTTTTTAATTTAGTTTTAAAAATATTTAACATTTGTTTTTTTTAAATTTACAATTAATAGTTTAGCATTGTAAAAAAATCAAAAAAAACCCTCTAAAAACAAGGTTTTTTGCAATTTTTTAACATTGTTAAATGCTTGATTTACTTTTATTTTAGCCTATAAGCATCAAACTTTCTCAATAAATTATTGTTAAGACAGTAAATTAGTGAGTATTATTGAGCCTTTTTTGCTCAATTAGCTATTTAAAAAGTTAAAATTTAAGAAGAGAAGTGTGGACGGTTAAGGTTACCAAAATTTGTCGTACACACTTCAACATTATATAAATTTTATTCTTAGAATTTATATAGAAGCTAGTGTG
>Ga0315315_10001912_pt1 | contig 19133 bp, 2 predicted proteins | sample M140m3416metaG_FD_203699 | JGI IMG/M metagenome (GOLD analysis project Ga0315315, IMG submission 203699) | Ammonia-oxidizing marine archaeal communities from Monterey Bay, California, United States - M1 40m 3416 | ecosystem: Environmental > Aquatic > Marine > Intertidal zone | place: USA... | reverse complement strand
AATTTATTGATGATAGTGAAACAATAGCTTATCCTGGTTCTTTAATTCAACAGAACTTTGCTGAATCACCTGAACATGGATTTTTATTTTGGGATGTGGGGAAGAGAAAATCTGAATTCATACAAGTTAATAATGATTATGGTTTTAAAACTATAGTGGTTGACAAAGGTGAAATACAGAGTAAGATGTCTTTTGTACCAAAATTTGGTAATATAAAGATAAAACATAAAGATACTACGGTAGAACAACTGAGATTAATAGAGTTGAATTTAAGAAGGGATTATGGAAATATAAAACAGATCACAAATGAAAAGATTAAAACTATTGATGCTCAGTTAAATGAAAGCAAAACCAAAATCTCTGTTGATGATATTCATGATACTAAAATTCAAAACAAATTAATAGAAAAGGTATCAAAACAAATTAAACCAAATATAGACGATGTAACTATAAAAAGATTACATGAAATAAATGATTTAACTAATTCATCTATTATAATGCAACAAGGTCTTGCTAGAAATATAGAGTGGAGAGTTAAGTATATTGAGTTTGATAACATGTTTAGTTATGGGATGAATAACAAGATAGATTTCAGTAAGTTAAATGGTGTGGTGGGAATTATAGCACCAAATCATGCTGGTAAGTCGGCATTGATAGATATTTTAGCTTATACAATATTTGATCGTTGTAGTCGAACATACAAAGCCATAGAGGTATTGAATAAAAAATCCAAGAGGTTTATGGTTAAGTTGGCATTAGAAGTTAATGGTGTGACTTATTACATACATCGTGAGGGTGAGTTAAAAGTAAAAACAAAAAGAGCTACTGGTATTATTAAAAAATCTTGTCCTGTATCTGTAAAATTTTATATGGAAGAGAATGATGAGTTGATTGATTTAAGTGGTGCTGCTCGTAACAACTCTCAATATGGAAGTGGAACAAATGAAGAGATAAGAAATATCTTGGGTTCATTTGATGATTTTATTTTAACTTCATTATCTCTACAGAATAACGGACAGAACTTTATTGATAAAAAACAGGCTGAAAGAAAACAGATTCTATCTCAATTCATGGATATAGATTTGTTTGATAAACTATATGATATAGCAAAACAAGATGTTGCTGATGAAAGAGCCGTGTATAAGAAGATGAAGGCTAAAGATTTATTTCCAAAGGTATCGGAATATGATGATGTCATTTTATATTTTTCAGATGATTTGGCTGATGAAGAACAAAAATTACAACACTTTGAAAAACAATTAACCGATGGTTATAAATTAAAAGATATCCTAACATCTCAATTAAAGAATATAGATGATATACAGGATATAGATTTTGATGATCAAATAGAAAACCATAAACTTGGTTTATCATTTTGTGAAAAAAAATTAAATAGTGAGAATAAATACAAGGGTGAGTTAAGAAAGTTATACAATCAGATTAGCACAGAAACAAAGGAATTTGATGAAGATACAATAGAACATAATTATAAAAAATATCAAGAGTCAAAAGAAGATTTAAGTGATAATGAATCTGAAATTAAAATAAAAGAAACTCAAATCGAACATTTAAAAAAATCTTTAGAAGAAGTTAAAGAACATGAGTTTGATGAGAACTGTGAATATTGTGTGAAGAATGGTAAGTGGCATATTGAAAAAACAAAATCATTGACGATTGAAATAAAAGAAGTTAATAATAAATTAAATCATTTATTGACAACTAAATCTCATCGTGAAAAAGATATTGAAAGTTTTGGGGATATAGAAAAAGAAAGAAATAAATATCATGGAATGATTGAGGATTTAAAACAAGTTGAAAGAGATGCTTACAAAACACAGGCTAAGATAAAAGAGATAGAGGGTGAGATAACTTCTTATAAAAACAAGTTAGAAAAAACTATTGAAGATAAATTAAAATATGAAGAGAATAAAACAGCATTAGAACAAAACTATGAAATAAGAAAAAAATTAAATGATGTTATAGAATCTATAGAATATAATGAAAGGATAAAGAGTAAATGTATAGAAGCCATTTCAAGTATAAAGACAACTATTGCTGTCAATGAAACCAAGAAAGAAAATCTTGATCAAGAAATAAAACAATTTATAGCAATAGAACAGAGAATACAAGATTACGACATCTATTTAAAATTGGTTTCAAGTGATGGTATTCCTCAATTAATTATAAATGATGCTCTACCAATAATAGAAAATGAGGTCAATGCCGTATTGGAACATATGATGGCTGGATTTGATATCTCTATTGTTAGTGAGGATAAGAGTATAAATCTATATATCAAGTATGGTGAGGATAAATGGCCGTTAGACCTATCAAGTGGTATGGAGAAGTTTGTTTCTTCTCTGGCTATAAGGGTTGGTCTGATCAATGTATCTAATTTACCACATCCTAACTTTCTTGTTATCGATGAGGGTTTTGGAACATTGGATTCTGATAACCTATCTAATATGAAAGGTGCTTTTGATTATCTAAAGACAAGATTTGATTCAGTATTTATCATCTCACATTTGGATACTATCAAAGATTTTATGGATTATTTACTTCCAATTAATAAAAACAACGATTACTCCTCGGTAAAATATATGTAGATCGTATTTATTGATTCCTAAATATTTATAACTACATAGGAATCAGTATGCCCCAACAGACTTTATATACACAAATCTTAGATTTGGATTCTTTAGATGTATATCTAGAGACTCCTGTAAATGACGAAAGTTATTTTTCCATACGCGGTTTGCCAGAACAAATTGGTTATGGTAAACATTTTTTTACCTTAACTTATAAAGATCCTGCTAATCAACCTTTATTAGCAACCAACTCCTCTATAGTATTTGAATTTGTAGATTCCAATGGTACTGTAGTATTTTCAGAATTAGCAGATATTCCTGATGTAAGTGGAGCTGCTACAGGATATATTTGGATAAAAGAAGATCCACTTCGTACTGATGCTAAAATATTTGATGGTGAACTTACCATGTATATCGTGGGTACGGTTGAAGGTGTTCCAGTAGAATATGAAGGTAGGAGAAATCTTAGGTCGTCATTTACCTTTGATATAAGAAAGAATAAACCTAATCTTTCTCCAATAATGCTTTATGATCCCAATGGTGTTGTTGCTAGCTCAAGTTTTACAGAAACATTAGAAGCTGATACTGGTGGAAGTATAACATATAATCGTGGGTACATAAATGTAAGTGCTTCTCATTTACAAACACAAGGTGGTAAGATAAAATTTGCTGAATTATCTTATAGGGAAACGGGAAGTCGATCTACTGATTTTATTGCATTAAATACTTTTGAATTAGATAATGATAGTGCTAGATACGAGGTAGATAAAAGTGGATCACAAGGTATTAATCCTATATCAACAACATTTAAAGCAGCAATACCAAAAGATATACGGAGAGAAACTCCTGTAATTTTTAAATTAAGATATCTTGATGAAAATAAAACACCTGCTCAATATTATGATGAAAATAGATTAAATCAACAAATAGTAATTACATCGTCTGTAATTGATGTAAATGGTTCTCCTATGATAATTGAACGAGAGGATAATCTATTAAGAGGTTCGATGTTTACTGGTCAAGCCGTTGGTAAAGGATTTGAGACATCTGGTAGAAGTAGTGCATATATGAAAACGGTGGATTACACTGGTTTTAAATCTGCTAGTTTGGGTAAGGGTAAGGGTGGAATCATGTTCTTTAGTGGTTCTGTACTTTCACAAAGTGGAGATGAATATCAAGGTGTTGGTTTAGAACTCTTTGGTACAAGTGAGAGTTTCTTTAAATTTAGATCAGATCCATCTGAATTACAAATACAAACTCAAGAGTTCTTTGTTGGTAGTCGTAGCACATCGTTTTTAAGTGCCTCACAGGGTCAAGTTGAAATAAGTTCAAGTAATTTTCATTTAGATCCATTAGGTAATGTAAGATTTAGTGGTTCAGTTGATGCTACAGATGGTAGAATAGGTGGTTTTGAAATATCACAATCTAGAATTCAATCTACTAATAGAAAATTAATATTCAAAGATAGTGGACAGATATCAGCCTCTTCTCTGTTACTAGCTGCTGGAGACTTTGTAATTGATCCTGATAATTTATCAAGGTTTGGTACAGATGGTTTTGGTAGTTTTGTTATGGCGGAAGATAGTGGTGTTAGAATACAAACAAGTGATTTTAATTTAAATACTGCTAGATTTATCATAAGTTCAAGTGATGTTGGTGTTATGGCTATGGGTTCAACACCTCCTGCATATTGGAATAGTGGTAAGGGTGTTTATATGGATGGGGATGGTAATGCTCTATTTGGTGATGCTCAAGGTGAACGAATTCAATTTAATGGATTTAATTTGGTGATGAGTTCATCAGCATTTTTCTTGGGTAATCAAGATAGTTACATGAGTGGTTCTTTAGGTAGAATTGTAATTAGTGGTAGTACTGTAGGCATACAAACTCCAAACTTCTTTTTTGGAACGGCGGCTCATTTTATAAGTGGTAGTGGTGGTAATTTAGAAATTAGCTCAAGTAGATTTCATTTAACACCTGATGGTAATGTCAAATTAATAGGTAGGATAGAAGCTGAAAGTGGATTCTTAGGTGGGTTTGGTCTTACTAAAGATGCTATAACAGGTTCTAATATTATAATGAGTGGTAGTCCTGAAATAGGTGGAGTGGATGATCCAAAATATATGTTTATATCAGCTTCTAATTTTAATTTAAAAGAAAATGGTGACATTACTGGTTCACGAGTTCTTTTTACTGGTGGGAGAATCACTGGATCAGGAATGGACATAGTAGTTCCAAAATTTTTCTTAGGTAGTGACTCACAGTATATTAGTGGTTCAGAGGGTAATATTGAAATAAGTAGTTCTAATTTTCATCTTGACAATACTGGTAATGTTACTATGGCTGGAACTATAACAGCAACTACTGGTAAAATTGGTGGATTTAATATTGGTGTAGGTGCTCTATCATCCGATAATTTCTTTATTAGTGGTGCGGCTACCAATGCTGAATTATTCATATCATCATCAGGTTTTTCAGTTGATGCTCAAGGTATTGTAAGTGCTTCTGCTTTATCTTTGATTGGTGGGGCTGTTGGTGGTTTACATGTAGCAGAAGGTACTGTATCCGTTGGTGAGATATTAAAATTAAAAGATAGTGGTCAGATTACAGGATCACAAGTATTGTTTAGTGGTGGTTCGATAGGTGGATGGGATTTATCATCACAGATAGTATCTTCTATTGATGCAAATGGTGGTATTAAATTAGATTCTTATAATAAAGAAATAACTGTTAGAACTGGTTCTCATGTTGATTCAACGATATTATCATTTGGAAGAATTGGAGGATCAGTTGGTTCGCCACAATTTGGAATAGAAGGTAAGGATACTTCTGGTAATACCTTATTTAAATTGGGTGAAGCTGGAAATGAAATAGGTGGATTTAGAATAAACTCTACAGAGATAACAAGTTCAAACAATGCTTTAGTTTTAAGATCAAGTGGAGAAATAACAGGTTCACAAGTATTATTTAGTGGTGGTAAAATTGCTGGATGGGAAATTGATGGAAACATATTAAAAGCTGGTTCTGGTAATTTTAGAATAAATGGAAGAACTGTTAATCCAAAACTAACAATAGGTACACATACAGTTGGAAGTGGACCTGGAATACAAGTAGGTTACGATAGTGGTAATAATGTAACATTCTTTGCTGGTGAAAGTGCAAGTGATTACATAAAATATACTGCTGGAACTGGTATAGATATTCAAACAGATACTTTAAAAGCAAGTGGTAGTAATATTATATTAGAAACTCCAAAGTTTTTCTTAGGTCAGGAGTCAACGGCATTTGTTAGTGGTTCTTTAGGTAATGTAGAGATTAGTTCGTCTAAAATTCATATACAACCTGATGGTAATGTTGTTATGAATAATGTAACTGCTTCTAATATAAAAGCTAGTGGTAATATAACTGCTACAAGTGGTCAAATCGGTGGTTTTACAATTGATGGTACGAAATTAAAGCAAGGTGCTTCATTTCATTTAGATGGAGCTTCCGATGCCACATACTTTATATCATCATCTGATTTTCAAGTAACACCAACTGGTGAAATAACAGGTTCAGAAGTTTTATTTACTAAGGGTAAGATTGCTGGTTGGACAATTAGTGGGGATAGTTTACTTGGTAATAATGCTACATTAGATGGAGCTGGAGCTGCTTTATTTAAAACCGATGCTGGTCCTGATACAGATAATAGTGCTGGAACAGATGAATTAAGAGATGAATACTATATTGATTTTACACCAGCTGGTCAAGGAAATACAAGAAACTTTTATATCAAAATGGGTCCAAATTTCATGGTGGATAGTGATGGTATTTTAGTAGCAAGTGGTGCTAAATTTATAGGAACTATAACTGCAAGTGCTGGATTGATTGGTGGATTTACAACGGACAGTAGTTCTTTTCATGACTTAAATAATAATATTTTTATAAGTGGTAGTCCAAAAGTAGGGGGAGTTCATCATCCATCTTATATGTTTATATCAAGTTCTAATTTTAATATAAAACAGAGTGGAGATATAACAGGTTCTCAAGTATTATTTACTGGTGGAAAAATAGGTGGTTTTGAATTTGGTTCAAATTTATTTACGGCAACAAATTTTGAACTTGATCCAGGTGGAAAGAGAATCACACTTGGTACTGGCGATACAATATTCATAGCTGATGCTGATCATGGTATTCAATTAGGAGATGCTACATTTGGTGATGCTCCATTTAGTGTAACGACTGCTGGTGTGTTAAAAGCAACAAGTGGTACTGTTGGTGGATTTACAATTGATGCTGATGAAATCAAATCTACAAATTTATTATTAGATTCTACAAATGAAAAGATAACTGTTGGTAGTGCTAATGCTGTAACAATACAAGGTGGGGGAACTGATAATTCTATAAGAATGGGAAGTAAAACCGCATTTGCTCAATCAACAACTGCTGGTGTTATACTTGGTATGGATTCTACAATTCCTACATTGGAAATGTATAAGGACGCTGATAATAAATTTATTTTTAATAATAGTGGTGTTGAGATAAAGGCAGCAACATTTGATTTAGCAACAACTACATTAATATTAGATAGTGGGACTAATAATGGTAAGGTTGCCTTAGGGGCAACACCACCTACGGCTTATAATAATGGTAGTGGATTTTATGTTGATGGTAATGGTAAACTTTTAGTTGGAAGTGGAAGTGGTGAGAGAATACAATTTGATGGTAACAATCTTTTAGTTAGTTCATCTGATTTTTATTTTGGAAACAATACTAATTTTATAAGCGGTTCAAGTGGTAATATAAAAATACAGAGTTCGGGAGAAACAACTCTTAGTGGAAGTGGTGTAAATATTTTGACTCCACAATTTTTCTTAGGTAAAAAATCTTCAGCATTTGTTAGTGGTTCGAGTGGTAATATTGAAATAAGTGCTTCATCATTTCATCTTGATCGATTAGGTAATGTCACGATGAGTGGTTCAATAAAAGCTTCTGATGGTACAATAGGTGGATTTACAATTAATCCAAGTACAATAACTGCTACTAACTTTACACTTGATCCTGCTAATAAATTTATTTCACTTGGAAGTGGTGATGATATATTCATAGCTGATGCAGATACTGGTATTCAATTAGGAGATGCTACATTTGGTGATGCTCCTTTTAGTGTTACTAAGGGTGGATTTATAAAATCAACAACAGGTGAGATTGGTGGATTTAGGATAAACTCAACCGAAATAACAAGTTCTGCTAATGGATTGGTATTGAGATCAAGTGGTCAAATAACAGGATCAAATGTATTGTTTACTGGTGGTGTGATCGCTGGATTTAATATAAGTGGTGACACATTAGTATCTACAGATTCTAATTTTACATTGGATGCTTCTAATAGAAAGATATCACTTGGTAGTTCAAATAATGTTTTTATAGCTGATGCTGATGATGGTATTCAATTAGGTCATGCTACATTTGCTTCAGCACCTTTTAGTGTCACAAAGGCTGGATTATTAAAAGCAACAAGTGGAACTATTGGTGGTTGGAGTCTTGGTTCAGATAGATTATTTTCAGATAATATTAACATAACTTCTACTGGTACAATAGAGACATCGGATTTTGCCAGTGGTGTTAAAGGGTGGAGAATATCTGCTTTAAATAACGGAACTGCTGAATTTGAAAATGCCACAATTCGTGGAACGATGAAAACTGCTGTATTTGAAAAGGAAACTGTAAATGCTGTAGGTGGACAATTATATGTGGCAAACTCAACTGTATTAAGTGGTTCGGGTACGATATCTGCTAGTTACACAACAATGAGTGTTGATAATGTTAGTGGATTTACTGGTAGTTATGGTGGTGTTGGTGAGATATTGAGTTTAAAGAAAGTTAGTGCAACTGGATTTTCTACTGAATATATTTTAGTTCAAAGTGCATCAAGACTTGATCCTTCAAGTGATACAAATTTTAGTGGTAAACTTTTTGTTGTTAGAGGTTATAGTGGTTCATTACCTAATAATGTGGATTCAAGTTCTCTTGGTGATATTGCTAATCCAGCACAAGATTATGAACCTGGACAAGTTGTAGTATCTACGGGAATAAGTGGAAGTGGATACATAAGATTAAATGCTAACCCAACCACTAATGAAACACCTTATATTGATATTGTAGAGAGAACGGGTAGTGCTATTTATGACATAGAATTAAAGGCAAGACTCGGTGATTTAAGTGGATTATCAAGTGCTAAGGTTGGTACACGAGGTGGGTTTGGTTTATTTACCGAAAGAGCATTTTTAACCAAAGATGTAACTGTCGGTACTTTAGGTACAGAACATGTAAAGGTAACATCTGGAAGTATAAGATTTAGAAATTTTGAAACTACTTTAGCAGAACTTCGAGGTGATACTTGGACGATAGGTGGAGCTCATGGGGACACATCGGATACGGTTGTGATAGATGGTGATGGTGTAACGATATTTGGTAATGATGCTAGCACAGGAGTTTTTGTAACTGATAATGCTGTTGCTATAAAAGCTAACGGTGATAATGAAAAAGTGACTCTTAATAATAGTGGTATGACGGTAACCAGAGATGCTGTTGATGTAGCTACATTTGGTGTTGATACTGTAATAAAAGGTGGTACGATAACATTACAAGGAACTACTGGTGGTGGAGATGATGATAGACTTGTAATTGGAAGTGCCGCAATATCTCTTTATACAAATGATGTAAAACAAATTGATATAAACGATAGTGGTTTAAATATTGGACCTGCTGCAAGTGCTGGTAATCCTACAATTGGTAATGTTAGGTTAAGTAGTGATGGTGTTTATGTTTATGGTGCCGCTACAAATGATTATGTATTTGTAAAATCGGATGGTGTAGATGTAGTTGCTGCTGGTGTAAAACAGGCTTTCTTTGGTGCGACTTCAAGTATTGGTAATACGGCTGATGGTCATATTTCAATGAGTTCTGAGGGTTTATTTGTTAAAGATGGAACAACCACAAGAGCTCAATTTGGTTCTGATGTAACAATGCAAGGTGGAACGATTACTCTGAATGGAACTACTGGAACTGTAGGCCATGATAGAGTTGTAATTGGTTCTGCAGATATTGCTTTATATACAAATAATGAAAAGAAAGTTCATATCAATGATTCGGGAATGAATATTGGTCCTGCTGCAAATGCTGGAAATGCTGTTATTGGAAATGTTAGATTGGGAAGTACGGGTGCTTATATTTACGGAGCTGCAACTGATGATTATGTATTTGTAAAATCAGATGGAGTTGATGTCTATACTGCTGGTACTAATGTTGCTGCATTTGGGGCAACTACTACAATCGGTGATTCCAACTCGGAACATGTGGAAATTACATCCACAACATTAAAATTAAAAGATGGAACTACGGATAGAATTACAATGAATGAAGATGGTGTCCAAATTGGTTCTGTATCAAATGGTATCACTTTGGATTCATCTGGTAATGCTACATTCAATGGTGCTCTTTCCGTTGGAAGTTTTCCCGAAGGGACGGTTAGTGGTTCAGCACAATTAGCAGAAGCAATTAGTGGTTCATTCGGAGCTGATTCTGCTTCGGCTGCTGCTAAAGCTGCCGCCTTACAACTCGCTTCTGCTTCTATGGCAACACAAGTCGTATTGAATTCAAATGGAATGGATTTAAAAAATACAAGTGGGGCTACATTAGCCAGTTATGGTACAACTGTTACTGTTGGGGAGAGTACGGGAACTAAACAAAATTTACATATAGATAGTGACTCTGTTGATATCAGAAGAGGTACACAGGTAACTGCTTCTTTTGGTGCAACTACAACGATAGGACCTGTATCAAGTGCTCATACCTTTATCGATTCTGGTAGTTTGAGATTAAAGGATGGAAGTAATGAAAGACTCATTATGGATGCCAACGGTATCAGAATGGGAGATCAGTTTTCCGTTGACTCAAGTGGAAATGCATCTTTTTCAGGAACTCTTACGGTTAGTGCACCAGGTACAATATCAAGTTCAGCACAATTGGCTGACGCGATAAGTGGTTCAAGTGCTGAAGTATCTGCTTCACTAGCTGCATCAGCTGCTCAACAACTTGTCGATTCTGCTTCTGTTGCTTCTTCTGTTCAAATTACTTCGGCTGGTATGAATGTTTTAAATGCTTCAAACAATGTCATTTCAGAATTTGGCGCTAATGTTTTTGTTGGATTACAAAATGCTGAACATGTTAAGATTGGTTCAAGTGGATTAGAATTAAAAGATAATAATACCGTATTGGGTAAATTTGTACCTGATGGAGTTACAATTGGTGATACAAGCAAAACACACATTTCAGCATCTACTTTAAGTGTTAATATATTAACAAATAGTAAAGTATCGGCTTCCTTTGGAACAACAACGACAATAGGACCAACATCGGGTGCTCACACACTTATCGATTCTGGTAGTTTAAGATTAAAAGATGGGAGTGATATACGATTACAGATGGATGCCAAGGGTATCCGAATGGGAAATCAGTTCTCTGTAGACTCTTCGGGTGATGCTACATTTGCTGGAACTCTTTCTGTCGGTAGTCTTCCAACTGGAACGGTAACTGGCTCAGCTCAGTTGGCTGATGCTATAAGTGGTTCGTCAAATGCTGTATCTACTTCATTAGCTGCTCAAACGGCTCAACAATTGGTAGATTCCGCTTCGGTTGCTTCTTCTGTACAGATAACAAGTGAGGGTATAAATGTTTTAAATTCTTCAAATGCTAAAATATCTGAATTTGGTGCAAATGTATTTGTTGGATTACAAAATGCTGAACATGTAAAAATATCAAGTGCTGGTTTAGAATTAAAAGACGATTCTGCTGTTGTCGGTAAATTTGTTCCTGGTGGGGCAACTATTGGTAATCCTGTTGGTAATGCTTACATCTCAATGTCCACAGATGATATCAGTATTATTACTGGTAGTAATAGAGCTGTATTAAGAACAACTGGTTTGGAAATAACACAGAGTGGGGTTGGTTATGCTCAATTTGCTGGAACTACCACAATCGGTAATACTGCTACAGAACATGTGGAAATTACATCTACAACATTAAAATTAAAAGATGGTGGAACAACAAGAATCTCTATGGATTCAAGTGGAGTTCAAATTGGAGCTGTAAATAGTGGTATTACACTAAATTCTGATGGAGATGCTACATTCAAAGGGGCATTAACAATTGGGGATTATTTACCAGCAGGAAGTGTTAGTGGTTCTGCTCAGTTAGCTTCTGCAATTAGTGGTTCGTCAAATGCTGTATCTGCTTCGTTAGCTTCTCAAACTGCCGCTACTTTAGTTGATTCGGCATCAATGGCTGCTTCCGTACAGATTACATCTGCTGGTATGAATATATTAAATGGGGGTGGTCTTAAACTTGCTGAATATGGAACAACGGTTACAATTGGTCAAGACGCTGATGATAAATCACGAATGGTATTGGGTGCTACATCATTAGATTTAATTGTTGATGACGGAGGAACGGATACAAATTTTGCTTCATTTGGTGCTATTACAAGAATCGGTGATGTTGCTAACGAGCACATTTCTGCTAGTTCGGCTGGAATTCATATAAAAGATGGTTCAACAGTAAATACTTTGATTAATGCGAAAGGTGCTACTTTTGGAGATACAAGTAAGTCTCATATCTCTATGTCTACATATGATTTGACTTTGAAAAGTGCTGATGGAACAGATAGAGTAAATATAACAAATGGTTCATTATCCATGATTGCTAATAATGCAAAGGTTGTAGATATTGAAGATGGTTCTATTAATATAGGACCTGCCGCCGATGCTGGACAAGCCGTAATTGGTAATGTTAGATTGGGAAGTTCAGGTGCTTATGTCTATGGTGCCACTACAAATGATTATGTATTCGTAAAATCATCCGGAGTGGAAGTTGTAGCTGCTGGTACGGAAGTTGCTGAGTTTGGGGCAACTACAACAATTGGTAATACTGCTACAGAACACATAAAACTATCAAGTGCTGGATTACAATTAAAAGATGGTAACACAACTCGTTTAAGTATGAGTTCTGCTGGAATTGAAATGGGAGATAACTTTTCTGTTAATTCAAGTGGTAATGTTACTATGGCTGGAACTGTAACTGCAGATGCTGGAAAAATAGGTGGGTTCGTAATTCAAGCTGGTCAATTAACAGGTTCTGATGGAATATCAGAGATGCTCATTACTGGTAGTGGATTAATTAGCGCTGGTGATTTTACCTCTACATTAAAACAAGCACATTTTGGTGTCTTGGTATCAAGAGGTCAAAAGTTTGTATCAGCATCATTAGCACCCCAAAATCCCAACCCTTTAATTGAAAGTGAGTTTTCTGGTTTGAATAGATATGATGCTGATCAACAAACTGGAATGCAATTAAACTATGGTAATTATTTCAAAATAGCAGGATCAGATGGTGGATCTGCAGTATTCAGAGTAGGTGAGGTTAACTCATCAACTAGTGGAGATTCAGCACCACCACCTTTTATAATGTTTGGTGAAGATACTGGACTACGAATCAGTAGTTCAAAATTTTCGCTCCAAGCGGGAGGTGGATCTGAAACTTTACGAGTTGATAGTATTTCTGCTACAGAAGGAACTTTAGCGGCTTTCAAAATAAGTTCAGATGGACTAACTGGTTTTTCCGATAGTTTTAATGGTACATCATCACTTGATGATACTACTCTTAATTTGGAAGCCAAAGTTGGAGCTCCAGGTGCTTTGGGTTCAAAAACAGTTACTAGAAAGTTATCAGTACAAGCTGGTAAAGTCGTAGAAGGTTGTGCAATTCATTATAAAGGACCTCTTGGTGCACATTCTACGGTAAATGCTAACACTGGATTAAGTGATGCTTGGATTGGTGTTCATAGGGATATGAAAGAAGATAATGGTTGGTTTCAAGATACATATATGAATAATAATTTTGCAAATGCAGGTAAATATTCATTTATTCAAATTCAAATAGATACAGGAAGTTCAGGAATAGCTACAGAGAATACTGAGGGTAATAATATTGCTCATGGTTCTACTGGTATTCATTTGGGATATAATACATCACAATTTAGCGCTGTTGCACAAGCTCCGTTGGGTAGTACATATATTGGACACACCAATCTTTCTTTATTTGCCAATGGTAGAATAAGTGGTTCACATGCTTCGACTTTTTCTGCCGGTACTCTTCTTGCTTCTTCTGTAGTGAGGTCTCATGGTGATGTCGTTGCTTATTATTCTTCTGATGAAAGATTAAAAGATAATATTAGAACAATAGAAGAACCGATATATAAATTAAGACAATTAAAAGGTGTGGAATATGAATGGAATGATAAACAGAATACATATGCAAGTGGTTCGTTAGATAGTGGTATTATCGCACAAGATGTACAAAAAGTTTTACCACAATTAGTAAAGGAAAGAAATGATGGTTGGTTAGGAGTTAGACATGATAGATTAGTCGGTCTATTAGTTGAAAGTATAAAAGATCAACAAGATCAAATAGATGAGATGAAAAAAGAAATTAAGGAGTTGAAAAATGGCAGTACCTGATGCTGGAACAGCAAACTTATCTTTGTTGGCAATTTATAATGAATTAGCCGAAAACAATTATGCTGATGGTACTGCGAGAACAAATGTGTCATTAACAAATTTGTCTACTAGCGGTGATCCACCAAATGAAGATATAAATACGGTTAATGATGCTGCAGATAGACCCGATGGTTCAGCACCACATGCCATGAGTGAATTTTATTCTTATGATCATGATGCATTTGGACTCCAAGCTCCGGAGGATTTAGAGTTTAATCCTACTTCTACAACTACAACAACTCTTACTTTTGGAGAACCTGCAAACAGTTCAAGAGTTTATATTTATCAATATGGAGCTAATGCTATCAATGGAGCTGCTGGTGCGGCTGATAATTTGATACAAAATAATGGAAGTGATTATGTAACCGTAAATGGTTCTGGTACTACTGATGTTGTTTTAGGAGATTCAAATGATAAATATGGTAATGGAAGCGCTTATGTAACTTTATCTCTTGGTGCAAATGATTATGTAAATCTTTATTTGAAGGCATATCATGGTGGTGCTTATTCTGGAGCCAGTGATTCCATTACTTGTTGGACCAAAGTAGGTACACCAACAAATTTAGCTGCAAGTTCTGTAAACTCTTCTGGTATGACGATAAGTTGGGATGAACCATCTGGTGGTGTTCATGGAACAAATGGTTATAGACTTTATTTTGGAACTAATTCAAATGTAACGACTAATACTCCGTATAATCAAGGTGGAACATCAAAATCTTTTACTGGTTTGAGTGCAAGTACAACTTATTACTTTGCTGTCAAAGCCAAAGGTGGTAGTGGTTATCACGGTGATATAACCAGTACAGGCAATCAAGCAACAGCAGCAGCTACAACATTTAGTAGTGTTATTGCTGATTTTACTCTAACAGGTACAGCTGGAACCAGTGGGTATATTTATAGTACATATGGTGAAAGTTTTATAATAAATAATCCATCGGGTGATCTTACTGTAACAATGCCTGATCCACGAGCTGGTACAATGCAAATAGCTATGAAAAATGGATCCGTTCCTGCGACCTCAGATTATGTCAATGATGGGGCTGGGAATTTAATTACAATAAGTAGTCCGAGTGATGGGGATGAAATTTATGTCAGATGGAGATTTATACCACATACTACCGTAGCTAGTGGAGCATGGACTGCAACTTTTACATGTAACGGTGTTTCAGATGTAGTAGCAGTTGGTGGTAGGACCACGACATAATGGCAACTCTAGTAAAAACAGGAATCGGTGATGGACAAACATTAACTCCTATACACATAACGGAGTTATACGATGCTTTTACTGGTGATAAATTATTTGATAATTTAATTATCAATAATTCCATGAAAGTAACTCATGATGGACGAGTTACCATAAGTAAACCTGGTGCTAGTAAGTCAGCACCATATCAACTTAATGTGGATGGGACATTACAAGCTGGTATTGGTATTTTTGATCAAATAATCGTAACTACTGCGCAATATGTAACTTCTTCTGTGTTGATCGTAACGGGTTCTAATTTCTTTGGTTCAACTGATACGGATTTACATACATTTACTGGTTCTTTATTGATAAGTGGTGGTATAGATCATTCAAGTAATTTTTTAAATAAAGTGACCATTGGTAGTAGTACGGCAGTTCTTAATCCCAATGTATTTGGGGTTGTTGGTGGATCTAAATTTACTGGACCTATAACGGGAAGTGATTTAGTTTTAAGTGAAACTGCTTCAGTTGGTCGATTAGTAGTTACTGGTGATGCTTTATTTGAGGGTGAGATAAACATTGGTGATGCAGCTACGGATAGTGTATCCTTTGGTGCTGAAATAAATTCACATTTAATACCAGATAATAGTCAATCATTTAATTTAGGTAGTTCAACAAAAAAATGGAATATAGTATATGGTGAAACTGCTTCTTTTTCATATATAGAATTTAATGGTAATAGTGTTATAAGTGGTTCAATGTCTTCAACTGGTTCATTTGGTAGAGTTACAGTTGGTGATGACTTACATGTTCATGGAACTGCTTCTATTGGATATATGGAATTTACTGATTTTGTTTCTATACAAACTGCTTCAATTGATAATTTAAATTTTAAAGATTTAACGGTTAATTCTTTAACGGCTTCGGAAGGTCAACTTTTAAGACAGAATCAGAGTGGTAGTTGGTATTATGATTATGCTGATAGAACTTCTGTTGTGGGTAAGAATGTTGGTGGTTCTACTTTAGGTATCGGTACTCCTGTTAGTATTTTTAGTTACATAGGTAATAATGTTTATGGGATAAGATCAGCAAGATCAGATGTTGAGCAAAGAAGACCTGCTATAGGTGTGCTTACAAAACAACTTGCTCATGAAGAATCTGGATCAATAATACTTAGTGGTTTATTTCGATCATATGATTTAGATACATCAGCATATTCTGCAGGAACAAAATTATATTTGGGTTCGAGTGAATTAACACATGCAAAACCAACTGCTGCTGGTAATCTAAGTCAGGTTGTTGGTGTTGTTTTAAAATCATCTGCTGTAAATGGTGAGATATTAATAATTGCTGGTGGTGGTGGTGGACAAACAGAAGTTTTAAATATAGATAATATATTCTTTGGTTCTGGTTCTACAACAGAAAATATTCATATTAGTGGTGCTTTAGATAGAACAACTGTAAATAATATAACTGGTGTGGGAACTGCTTCATTTGGTAGAGTAGAAGTAAGTGGAAATTCTAATTTTACAGGTGATGTAACTATAGGTGGAAATATAAACATAGGAGATGCTGATACCGATTCTTTAACTATAAGTGCTGATTTAAGTTCATCATTAATACCAGATGCTGATTCAATTTATGATTTGGGTAGTTCTACAAAATATTGGAGAAATCAATATGTAGATTCAATTACGGCAACTGGAAATATAAGTAGTTCGGCTCAATCAACTGCTTCGTTTGGTCATGTAAAAATACCTGATGATGGAAGGTTAAGTATTGGTAATTCAAATGATTTACAAATATATCACAATGGTAATCATACTCATATTGCAGAAACTGGAACTGGTAATTTAATTTTAAGATCAAATGCATTTCAAGTTAAAAATGCTGCTAATAATGAAGTAATGATACAGGCAAATGAAGATGGAGCTGTAACATTATTTTATGATAATACTCAAAGATTAGTAACAACTCCTGGTGGATTAAATATAACGGGTAATATTACTGGTAGTGGTGATTTAAAAATAGCTGGAAATATAACTGGCTCAGCAACTTCAACTGGATCAATTGCTCATCAACATATTGCTAATAATTTAGGGATAGGAATTCTAAGCCCATTGGCAACAGTTCATATAAGTGCTTCCGATGGTTTGATAATACCAGTTGGAAATACATCACAGAGAAGTTCTAATGCCATAAAAGGTGAAATAAGATTTAACGATCAACTTCAAACTTATGAGGGGTATGATGGTTCTAATTGGGGTTCATTAGGTGGTATGAATGATGTTGATCAAGATACAAAAATACTTGCTGAAACATCAGCTGGTTCTGATAATGACGAATTACAATTCTATACTGCTGGTTCGGAGAGGTTGAGAATATATGCTGATGGACATATAAGTGCAAGTGGGGATATAACAGGTAGTGGTAATCTTAAAATAATAGGAAATATATCTAGTTCTACTATGACTGTTAGTTCTACTTTAACATCTTCAACTGCTATTACTACTAATAATATTACAAATGGATATCCAACTTCTAATAATTGGCAAGATAATTTAGTAGGTAGTTATTTTAATAATTTTGATCATACAACACATGTATCAGAAATTCTTAGATTTATGGCTGGTGTGATTAGTCATTCCATAGATACTTCTGCACCTACGGCAAATTTAAAATATTGGGATACGGTTTCTACGACACATACACAGGGTTCAACTACATCAAAGAGTAGTTTATTAAATGGTGTATTAGGTTCAAGTTATGAAAATGCTAGATTAAGTAATAGTTGGACAGGATCAGCATATATAGATTTAAGTGAAACTGGTTCTTATAGAGCAGTTCAAGATTATTTAGAATTAAAAGGGTGGGTGCAATCAAGTGATAGAGGAACAAATGATAATGATGTAGGAACTAATCCTTTTCATGGGAGTTATGCTTCAAGAATACCATCTACAATACAAACAAATGCTAGTTTTGATACATTATCACATACGGTTACTGCAAATGCTGGTGGTTCAAGTGCTATTTATAGTAACTCAAATTATTTTGGTTTAGGAACTTTGACGAGTGGTGGAGCTACTGCATATTCAGTTAGGGTTTTAGCCTCACAATCATTTAGTGATAATTATGCTGATTCCACACCTGATAAGAATTCTACATTTCACACATCATCTCTTAGAGATTATACACAGAGTTCTTTTGGAACATCTAATGGATTGATTTTAGCTAAAATAAATACTGCTCAACCTGCTGTTATACCAGCTGCTTTTCAAGATGGTGATTTTAATAGTGTATCAGGACCTCTTAGTGGACGATTTCATCACACTGGTTCACAAGTTCAAAATACTATTTCTGCCAGTGGATATTATCAGATGCAAGATATTAAAGTTGGATTGAAATCTGGATCACAAAGTGATTTTATATACAAAGATGGTTCGAATTCAACAAATCGTTTTTATCTATATGTTGGAAGTTTACCAACTGATATAACAGATGGTGCTCCAACTCCATCTATATCAAAAGATTATTTAAGAACTTCATTTTCTGCTACATCTAGATCATTAAGTGGAGCTCCCTATTTGTTAACGACTGCTTATGGGTTTACTTACTCTGCTCGTGCGACAAATTGTTTTGATCCTTGTTATGGGTATAATTCATCTCCATTAGTTAATAGTAAACCTACTGATACATGGGATAATATCGGTTCAACTTCCTTATCAAATACAACGGTATCGGTGACTAATAGTGGTGTACAATCCA
>Ga0315315_10001909_pt1 | contig 19142 bp, 11 predicted proteins | sample M140m3416metaG_FD_203699 | JGI IMG/M metagenome (GOLD analysis project Ga0315315, IMG submission 203699) | Ammonia-oxidizing marine archaeal communities from Monterey Bay, California, United States - M1 40m 3416 | ecosystem: Environmental > Aquatic > Marine > Intertidal zone | place: USA... | reverse complement strand
ATAACTGGACTGTTCGCATCGATGAAGAGAAGTCCACTGAGAATGGGAATGAGAAGTACGCTAAGTCGGTGCCAAATGACGATACCATGAAAGTCTTAGACTGGAGCGACTTTCTACCATGCTACAATCCTTTTGGGCCGCCCCAACTGAAGCCTACCGAAGATGAGAGCGAAGGAGATCAGGATTCTGAAGTAGGCGAGGTGGGGAACATATTTCTCAGTCAAATTTGGGGGATAGACCAATCGCCACCTCCCGATGTTGTTGCGCGGATTGAATTGAGCAAGCAGAACAAGAAGAATGCCAAGGCGGACATGGTCGTAACGTCGATTGTTGCCGATAACTGCCCTCTTGACATTGACGAGAACGAGTATATTATTGGCACAGCAGAGCAACTTCATCCCATACACGAAGTGGCGGGCGAGGTCCTAAAACGTGGGTCACTTCGTCAAGCGCTGGATATTTTTGTCGAAATTCTACACAACCTGGAGCGACAAAATGAGGAAGAAAATGATCACAGTTTTCTGCTGATTGGGTCGACTTACCACAACATGGCTAATATTCACCTTTGGATGGGAGAGTTTGATAAAGCGCGACATTGCATGGAAGAATCCATCAAGAAGAGAACTCTCTGCCTCCCTAAAGGCCATCCTTTGCTGGCAGTCTCTTTTGCAAAACTCGGAATCTCACATTTTGCCTTAGAGAACATGGACACAGCGATATCTTATTTCGAGAAGGCCCTTGAAGTATTGAGAAAGTGTCTTTCTCATGATACGCTCGAGATGGCGAAGCTATTAGGAAACATTGGCTGCTGTTATTACCAGATCTCAGACTTTCCGATCGCACTCAAGTACTTCACTGCGGCCTTCGACATTCAAACAATATGGTTAGAAGGAAGGATTCAAAGAGGCAACATCATTTATGACTCCGGCGTGACGTTGTCGAACATGGGGAGGTTATATGAATACATTGGGGATGCTCCCTCTTCTCTCTATTTTTACGAGGAGGCGCTGCTACTGCAGGCATCATGTTTTGCGAAAGATCACAGGTGCATTACTCAGACGCTAGGGAGCCTGGCATTTGTCAAGAATAAGTGCGGCGACAGTGCCGCAGCACTGAAAATATATAAGAATTTGGCCCGCCAGTTTGCAAACCACGGCGTCAGCAACAAGGCATCAATTGAAGTTGAAAGTCTCATAGGGGAAATTCACTTGCAGCAAAATCTCTTTGGAGACGCCCTCCGTTGCTTCACTCATGTTTTGAAGTGGCACCAGAGTCAGCACCCCGGCGACCACCCTTCTGTTGAAGAAACGAAGATGACGATTCAAAATATTTACAGCGAGCTCGAAAAGGTGACAGTATGAGTTTTCCGCTTCAATGAAAATGTGGGAAAATGTTCCTTTTTCCTAGCTGAGACATTTTACTTGCAGCGAGCTAATTCCCCAACTAAAATCTATATCTATCTATCTTTATGAGTTGCTTGTCTACCGGGATGGATCTAAAGGATCATCTTGGGTGCCACGTAGCTTGAGAGCATCTTTGAGTTGTTGACATAAAACATCCAGAGACGCTTCTTTCATGTCTGCACAAATATTGCCAGTATCAAATTTACTGCCCTCTTTCCGTCTAGTTTCAGAACCAAGTATATGTTCGCACCGATCCTTGTTAGCCTCGAACCATCTAAGAAAGCGAGCAGATTGCTCCTGTGTCAAGACCTCCAGCAGAGCCGTTTGGTGCCTGTGGGCCGACGCGTGACCATGGTACAGGACTCCGTGCTTTAGCGACCTGCTGACCGAGTTCGCAGTTGCAGTCTCATTGCGATCAGACGGGAGTGAATCAGAATCATAGCATGTCTTGCAAAGTTGCGCGATCTTGTCTTCTTGGTCGACGCTGATGCTCATGTCATAACAAAATAGGGGCCACATTTGCCCGGCATCGTCAGCTAAACTTTGAGGAATCGTCCTGATGGTGCCTTCCTTTTTCAGCTTTTGTTTTTGGGTGGTAAAGCATTCTTCTCCGACCTGTTTTGAGCTCATTCGACCCGTTGCCTTTCCAGCCGACGCCATCTGAACATAGGCAAAGCGGTACGTAAAGGAATAGAACGATGGAGAATTAGATGCAAATAAAGGGTCTTCCGTAATTTCCCGAGCATTCCTGGTAAACGAATAGCGCATACAAACGGGACAGCGAAACGCCGCCTTACCTTTGAGCGTTGATCCTTCCCTGTAGAATAAAATTTTGGATGTCTTGATGACAGCCAAAGGATGAATCGTCTATAACGAGGCAGAAGCTGCGCTTCCAAATTATCATACTGGAAATTGGCTACAGCAACCCTGGTCGTACAATTGGGACCAGCGTTCTTTACAATGAAAGCAACGCGCTCCCTTAGTGCCTGCTCCTGTTCCTCGTCTCCCATCATCCGGTCGATGTCTGCGGAAGAAAGTAGATTTTCAATCATTGTCTGGCGGCTTTTGGACAGAGTCCCCTCCATGACTTCCATGCACTGGCGCCGCTCCTCCTCCATGTCGTCGTGCAGCATATTTACCTTGGCTGAAAGAGTCTGAAGCAGTTCCTTCTTCATCCTTCGCGACTTTCGGGCAGACTCACGATTCCTCGCCAACCGCTTGGCACGCTTATCAGCAGACTCGACGCTCCTTCCGCTGGAAGTTGTGGGTGGGCCGTTTACCAGATTGGGGTTGATGATGCCTGCGGTGGCTGCCGCTTTAACGATGTCCTCGGAAGCAACGCTGGGTAGGGGGGGGAGACGTTTCGGCTTTCCTCCACTCTTTCGGGAGCTGGTTGAGGATGCAACCGCGACGGGGGGGTCCTCCGACGTCCCCAAAGCGGATGCATGGTCAGAAGATGAGACTAGAGGTTGTATTTGCGGTTGAGGTTGAGACTGCTGAGATTGGCCGGGAAGAACGGAGAGAGCCTGAATAGAGGGCGGGGCCAAGCCAATCTGAGCGGCATAACTCATGTGCTGGAGGAACTGATGGTGCTGCAGCTGTTGCTGCTGTTGATAAGCTATATGTGAAATCGCTTGCGTCTGTGGATAAAGCTGCCCTGCGGCCCCAGGAGGGAACCGCGGTGGCGGTGGCAGCATATTTTTCTCCGGGCTTCCGAGGGGAGGCGAGCCCGGCTGCAGCAGCTGGCTCGCGGCAGCTGGCAATCCCCCCGCCATCATTTGCTGTGCCACTATGGGGCTTTTAGATATAACTGCCTGTGGGGCGGCCGCGGCCCTCATCTGGAGGGTGCGATGGACCTCCATGATGGCGTCCCCCTCACCTTCATTGGCGACTGTGGCACCAAGCGTTTCGAGGGTCACGGAAGAAGAGGGCGAGGTAGATGTAACACTCGCGCGCGATGGCACCCTCGAAATCGTTCTTCTCGGCTTGCCCGCAACGTAGTGCAAGTACGGCTGGATCATGGGCGCTGTATCAGATCTGGCGGTGGGGGAGGATGAAGCAGGAGCAGCGGAAGAGCTGGAGGTCCCGCTTCCGTAGAATTGTACGGTGGGAGTAGGGGGGGGGCTGACACCCACGTGGGAGGGAGTGGGGCGGCCCCCACTTGTTTCCCCGCTGCTGCCGCCCATGCCCTCGTCGCCGATGACAAAGCGAATCTTGTTGTGATCCGAGGCGGAGACAGGGACGTGGAGGGATGCACCCAACCCGGGACTGTTCTGGCTGGTGTTGGTGCTCATGGACGTCTGCGACATAGAACGCAGACTTCCCATGCTACTAGGCTTCAGGATGGGGCTTGGAACAACGGGTAGGGTCGAGCCCTGTGGTCCTGTGCCAGGTCCACCATGAGGTCGCATTCCAGCAGCCATCCCACCGCTGCCTTCGAACGAAACCGAGCCAGAGCCAGAGCCACAGCCCTGAGGGACTGAGGTTGTGGATGAGGTCGGATCGTTCGCCGTCTGTGCTGTCATCGCCGACAAAGGCTGCGCCTGGGTCTGCCAGGGAAGAGGCTGCCCCTGGCCCGGAAAGGGCGGTGCAGAGATATGACTTGGGTCCGAACCGTGGGCGGGGATATTTATTTTGCCCTGACGACCTGCCGCAGCAGCCGCCATTGCAAGAGCGTCCCCGGCCGAGCTGGCATCTGCCACGGTGGACAACTCTTGCATGCTATCGTTCGATCCATGCTGATCGAGGAAGTATGACAGAAGGTGATCTGCAATCGGATTGGGCGTTGGGCGGTTTAGGTCATATACGGGTTCGAGATTCAAGAGAAACGAGGGGGCAACAACTTCAAGATGAGCTTAACTTTTGCAAACGGACAAGCAGGTACATTCCATTGGATTGGCGCATTGGATTGGCGTCAACGACGTGAAACGAGTACCTTTCTTATCGGAAAATAGCCTGCAATAATCAAAACCCACAGCGCCTCCGTCCTGCAGTGTAATGCCTTACCTTCCTCAAAATCCCAGGCATTGCTGCCCGACCTGCCTCGGGTGAAGGGGGATCCCCACGGCGCCATCGTCATGGACGACCCTCCCTGATCCTTCTGCCTCTCCGGCTGGTGTTGAAGCTGATGATCTTGAAGCTGACGTGGATGCCCTGAGGCGTTACGCCCCTCCTCGCCCTCCATCGCAGGCCTGTTTAAAAAATTGGCGAGAAATAATTCTGCTTCCCCTTCTTCGTGTGGAAGGGCGAGTTTGGTGGCCGCGGCGCAACCTGTAGATGCTGTCGCACAAGTCAACGGCACGCGGTGGCTGCTTCGTGCCAAAGCGCCTTATCAGATCAGAGGATAATTTGACAGAATGAAAAGGGTAGGCTCCGGAGTCCGATTTGATACCGTGCCTGGGCTGAATGATGGCTTCGATGTTCTCGTGCAGGCACCGCACGGGTTCGGACGAATTATCCATATTCTGGCTACAAGGTTTACGTAGGAACAGTATTAATACAGAGGATTGATCAGACATATTTTTCTGCTGTCTGTCGAAGCGAATAATTTAATCGCTAACAGCTTCTTTTACGTTCAGAAATCCTAAAGTACAAATCCTTTTAAAGTTTTCACGTAATACTAGCTAGTATACTCTTATTGAAGCATAGGTCTGTGGCCTTTGGATACTTTTTGTGAAAAGACGTGCTGGCAGCGAGCCAGCGTAGCCTCCATGTCCTCATTTGGTTTTCGCGCACGATTTGTAATACAAGAGTATCTACAGAACTTAACCAGATTGTTAACTATGCATACTCCGGGTAAGACTACTAGCTAGCATGCATACTCCTAGTAGACTAATAAAAATATATACTAGCTAGTATACGTAGTATGCATACTATGGATAGCTAGTACTAAAATACATACGAGAGAGTATAATATATATAATGTATATATAATAGTCTAGTTGGTTGGTTAATCGGCCTCCGGGATCCCACCTCCTTTGCCATAGTCTAGTAGCATACTCTAGCTAGTATCATAATAAGATGTACTCTGGCTGGTATTATTATGTATATAGAGTGCTCCTACATCTGATGTGGATAATACTATTATGATACGACTTCGTAAAATATATATATATTATATTTTTGATTGATGCCCACCTTCCCACCTATTATACTCTGATACAGCGGCTACTCGGCTCCTCCTTCGGCACCCATTTACTTGGACTGTGCACGAACGTTAAGATGTCGAGTGCTGGTGGGGCTCAGGCCGGATATGGTTACGGCAACAGCCATGGCCAAGGGTCCGGATTCGGCATTCGCAGCAACACCGACGCCAGTGGGAACTCCAGACTCCGTGACGCACTCCGGTCTTTGGATCACCACTCCTCGGTCTCTGCCGAGTTCCGCGTTCGAACGTCATCTGGGGGTGGCTTCTCGGTGCTAACTGTGCTGGTGATTGCCTACCTGCTTCGGGTTGAGTATACGTACAACCTGCTTCGGACGACGGTGAGGGACCACGTCCACGTCAACGCCACCAGCCCGGCAGGCCTCGACCTGGAGTTCGACCTCACCTTCCCCTTTCTCCCTTGCGCGCTGTTAAGCGTGGATGCGCACGATCCCACGGGCCAGTCCCAGTCCCTCCACCTTGATAGGACACATCATGTCTGGAAGCACCGCCTCAGTAGCGGGGGTCAGCCGATTGGGAAAAAGTCCAAGTACGAGTTGGGAAGCACGCTCTACGAGGAGGATCACTTCAGGGGGGTTGCTGAGAGTTTGGGGCTACAGATCCTTGAGGGGGAGGCCCTCGAGGCCAAGCGGCGTGCTGACGCTAGATACGCCGAGATCGACTATGGCGACGAGGGGGAAGAGGAAGAAGAATGCGGGGACTGCTACGGCGCCGGAAAAGACGGAGAGTGCTGCCCGACATGCGACGACGTCAAGAGAGCGTATCAGCGCAGGGGTTGGCACGTCGACCTCAAGACAATCCATCAGTGCCGGTTTGTTAAGCACGCCAGGGATGAGGAGGGGGAGGGGTGCAACATCCATGCGCATATTGCGCTCAGCACGGGAGGTGGGAACTTCCACATTGCTCCCAGCCGTGATCTCGACAGGATGGGGGAAAAGGAAGAACGGGACAGCATGTTCGTCTCACTCATCGAATTAATTGAGGAGCAAATGGAGAACTTTGATGTCAGCCATACCATCAATCGCCTTCGCTTTGGTGATGACTTCCCAGGATCGGTCAATCAGCTCGACAAGCAGAAGCGTACTCTCGACTCCAACCAGCAGCACTCCATGCATCAATACTACCTTCAGGTCGTTCCGACCGAGTATCGCTACCTCAACGGGACGGTAGTTCGGACCAACCAGTACTCAGTGACCGAGCACACCCGTAACGTCAGCCCAGGTTCCAACCGCGGCCTCCCCGGGGTAAGCGAATCCCCTCACGATGCCATGCATAAATCCGCCTTTCCCTCAGATCGCTCTCCTCTCATGTTACATTTTCTATGCCCCCACTCGTCCATTTAGGTCTTTTTCTTCTACGAGGTGTCGGCGCTGCACGTGCAGCTGGAAGAGTACCGGGAAGGGTGGATCCGCTTCCTCACCAGTGTCTGTGCAATCGTCGGTGGTGTTTTCACCGTTGGGGGAATGCTTGATCGATACGTGCATTCTAAGCTGTCCAATATGTCAGGGACTGGGGCCCTAGCTACCTAGCTGGTGTGCCCATAGTAGCCAGTTGTGAGAGGGCGTTGGTTGTCTCTCCGCAGGAAAGTGGGTCGTATGGCACTGGTTGCTGCCTTTTAGATCTGGCCAGTCGATGATTTTTGCATGCATTTACTTGAGTAGCTTCTACTAGATCTAGTTTATCACGTCATGGATAGGTTAGCTCACAGTATATTCTTTTTATGTGCTGTTATCGCATGGTTAAAGGGAAATGGTTTTTGCGAAGAAAAAAAATTGAAGGAAGAAACCACAGCACTGCATTTTAATCCTGAATTAATATCGGTATTGACACTTGTTCGTGGTTCACAGTAGCCAAAACGTCTTCTGGACGGCGAGTTTCCTTTCGAATGCATCGAGCTCCTTCTTTTTAATGTCTAATTCATCATTATTCTTTCGGGTTTGTTTTTTTCTGAACCTCTGATTCGGCGTCTCATTCCTTTTTAGAAAAGTATTGATGCTAGCCACGACCTGCTTCTGCCGCTTGTCGAAGGCATTCCGGTTGAACCCAAAGCGCGCTGGACCAGAACCACCCCAACCCAAGAACCGGTTACCACCACCCCTGGAGGGAACCACCTTTGCTCTGCTAGCAACAGAGGCACTCCTAGCCTTGGTTTTGTACCCCTGGTTTCTTCTAGCATAAGAACCTCGCCGGGATCTTTTCTGATCCATTTGAATCCCTCCCAAAAAGCTGTCAGATTTAGAAACAGAGCTATTCCAGCCTACAAATGTACCATCCCGTCGCTTCGTCTTCGGTTCAACGCGGTCTAGGTCCTTCTGATAAAAGGCTGCTGCCCTTTTCGCCCTTTCAATTTTTTTCTTGTTCTCGGTCTTGTAAGCCAAACGCTCGGCCCTGGCTTTCTTCTCCAAAAGGATTGCGGCCCTGCGAGTATCGTCCACTACCTGGTCAACGCTGTCCACCACCTGCTCAATGCCTGCGTAGTTTTTGTTGGCTAACCTTCTACGTCTAGCCCTCGCTTGGGCGAGCCGCCTTCTCTCAGCTTTAGCGTTCTCGCTACGCCTCTTGACTTCCCGGGCATTTCGACCCAACCTGGCGCTTTCCTCAAACAGAGCTTCGGCCCTGCGTTGTCTGGCTCTTTCTGCATTTTTTTCTGCTCGCTTCTGTCTTTCAGAAGCTGCAGTTTTGATCTTGGCTGTCTTCTCGAACCTTATGCGGTTCTGTTTCGCAGTCTGAATAAAACGACGCGCGGCTTTTCGTCTCCTTGCAGATAAAGCTCTCTGCTCTCTGTAAGGGAGATCCGGATCCAACCGCAACTGGTTTATTCCGGATCTGTTCCTCCTTTTCGCCTTCCTCTTCCTTGCCTCGGCTTTTAACTTACGGTTGGCGAGACCGGGCTGTCTCCTCTTCCCAAAAGCTGGCCGGGACATCCAGCTGGTGCTTCCAGTGGCCTCTCTTATTCCCTGGAAATTAATTCTGGCGAGATCGGTGTTATTGGCGAGGAGGAAGAGAAGGGCGAGGCCGCCCAGACCGGTTATGGTGACGGCGTCTGAGTCCCCTTCCGCGAGGGCGTTGAGGTAGAGCTGGAAGTTCAGCCACAGGTCTAACCTCGTGTACTCCAAGAGTTCGAAGAAGGACCCTGAGGCGGGGTCTCCCTTTAAGGAACTGGTCGCCGCAGAAATGAGGAACGAGGTCGGGTCAAAGCCCAAGGCATCGACTGGCACCGGGACGGCCGAGCGTCCGCTCGTGCTGGCGCGTGATCTCGCTGGCAGGATGCGCGCGGCGGAGGGGGGGGCGAAGGCATCGGCGGGAAATATCGCAGCCGCAGATGCGGCGACGAGCAGCGTGGCGAGGGACCGCATTGCCACGTGAGCTGTGGACTGTGGTTTGGATTATGGATGATGGATGATTTTGAAAAATAATATGATTGCATCAATTGATCTCGGGAATTCCTATTACTATTCTAGTAGGAGGAGTACCACTCTAGTATACGAGCGTATGTTGTAATGTATGTAGCTACCTAGCTAGCGTACGCTGCAAATCATGTAAGAGCTCGTCCCTCCTTCTTGCTAGAATGCATACAAACTACTGTACTAGCTATTAGTATGGTATGTATAATATTATATATGTTTGCGTATGGCATACTATGCATACTACTCTAGCTAGTATGGTATGCATAGCTAGATCTACTAGCTAGTAGTAGGGGGAAAGGGTAAAACGGGGATTTACCCCTTTTGCATTGATACAAGAAAAACTTGTTGGGAATTCATAGCTACAGTACGGTGGCACTGCTCCCATGGCCATGGCATCTAAAATCAGGCATGGGCCCATTATGCCCCCAGCCAGACAACAGAGGGACGAATTTTGTCCCGTTTCGCACGCTGCCGCAGCAACTGATTCAGGGACCCAGCCTCAAAATGGCTCCGTCCCGGCTAAGGGCTTCCACCCCGGCGGCGATCGCGCTGCCGGAATTGCTGGTGGCCTTAGCGGCAGTGGCCGCCGCCGCTTCGAAGACAGTCCCCTCCATGGCCGCCCCGAAACCCGAAGCCCCCCCGGACACACTCTCCTATAGCCTCTACCCATCGTACCCGCCTTACTGCTCGACTCCGGAGGAGATGGCAACGCGGTCCGTGCCGCCGCTGGCCGATGTCGACGTTGAATCAAGGCTGGTGCACGTAACCGGTGCGTTTCGCGCCATTGTTGCATTTCTTTCGTCGCGTGATCTTTTTCATCGACGCCTTGACATCCCTCTCTCATAATTTTGTTGTGAATTTTCGGTTTTTACCGTTTTTGATTAATCAGCCGTCATTCGCCATGGTGCCCGAACCCCCTGGAGCGACGAAATGAGATGCTGGGACGGCTATTGGAACGAGCCCGAGACGGCCTTCTGGGATTGCGAGCTAACAACCATGACCAGTCCCCCCACCGATCCCTACGTGAAGGAGGTCGAGGCCGACCCAGGCGCCGCTGGTGACGAGGACGTGGCCGAGGTTGGCGACGCCGCAATGTTCCTCTTCGAGAAGCGTTATGATGCCTTGAGCTACCCGCCCGAACTGGCCAACGCCTTGAATGGGACCTGCCAGAAGGGTCAGCTCCTGCTCAGGGGGTATGAACAGGAATTGAGTAATGGCAAGCATCTAAGGAGGGCCTACGTGCACAGCGGCAAGGCGGAGGCGGACGGACTGAGCGATGGTGACGACGACGGCGACGGGGACGGGGACGGGGCTGTGGGTGGTGCTGGCGCTGGCGCTGGTAAAGTCTCGCTCGCAGACTCGGACCCCCGCATGAGGCTGTTCGATCTCGGCTCGAACTCCGACATGTACGCAGACCGCCGTCCGTACGAGGAGCCTCACTTATACTATAGGGCTGACGACGAGCAGCGGACGCTCATGTCAGGGCAGGTCCTGCTTCGGGGACTATGGGGGCCAGAGATTGTCCAGGACGCACACGCCACCGGGCAGGATCCGGTAGTTGTCCTTCACACGGCCGACTATGATTTCGATGTGCTCACCTCAAACATTAGGGACTGTCCCAGATTGTTGGACCTCGCGGCGGAGGCGGAACGGTCGGACGTCTTTCAGATGTTCAACACATCGGCGGAGGCAAAGGAACTCCGGGACGCCGCCTCGAAGCTGGGGACCGACTTCCACGAGGACGATTGGATCGACTGCCTTATGACGACCATGTGCACAGACCGACCGCTCCCGCCAGACCTTGCCGATTACGGCAGTCGTAGTAGCCTTTTCCAACGCTTCATTGATTTCGCCACGTATAGCCACAACTACAAAGTGGTTCACAACGGTGCCGAACACGCAAAGCTAGGCATGGGTCCACTGTGGCACGAAATCATGGCCAATATCCGGCCCGTCGTCCGGGGGGAGTCCCTGGAGAGCGGTGGTGACCCTCCCCGCTTGGCTCTCTTCTCCGGGCACGATACTACCCTAATGCCCCTGCTTGCGACGCTCGGGCCCAAGGTTTACGACGGGAAGGAGTGGGCTCCGTATGCCAGCGTCCTGCTCATCGAGGTGCACAGGGTCGACGACCGCAGCGACGGCGCATTTAAAGGCAAGGAGAGGACAATGTTCCGCGTCGTATACAATGGTCGGGCCCTCACGTCAAGAATAGAAGGCTGTCCAGAAAAGGGTGACCTCTGCGACGCTTCCGTCTTGCTGGACCTAGTGGCACCGTTTGCCAAGGCAGTCGGCCGCGACTGCGAGTCGAAGGTTTCGCCAGAAAGAGATGGGTACAGGTCGGTGCTAGCGACGGAGGACGGCCAGATCCTAATCTTCATCTCGATGGTAATTATCAGCGGCTGCGTCGGCTCCGTGGGTACCTTTTTCTACCTCATGGGCCGTGTGCCCAGTTGCAGCTTCCGCGGACGCCGGGGCGGCCGCACGGGGAAGAGAATCGCAGGCAAGCGCTTACACCAAGCGATCCCGGACGGCGGCGAGGTTGAACCAGTCAATGATCTGCGGCAGTCCGACAGCGAACTGATATGATAGGGTACGCCCCGCGTGAAAATAACAATAACTGTTTCTATTATTGCTTTTACGAGTTTGGCATAACCCCTCACGTTCGATCACGGCTTGATTTCCGCCACCCCCGCCAGGTAGGTCTGGTACCTCAGAGTCAGCGTTCTAGACCCCCCGTCCAGCTCGGCCTCCATCTGTGAGACGCCCGCGTGCGCGTACATCCTTCCCCTCCCGCCGTACGAGATGGGGGTGGGTCCATCGTACGCAACGGGGTGCACGTAGAGGGGCTCGGGGTTGCGGTGATGATTGACACAACAATCACTGGTGCTGTCGGCGTCGTTGTCGGGACTTAGATCGCGACCTTGGGAGGACTCCGCAAGGGCGGCGCGGATCCAGCGGGAGGCGGTGGGGCCGTCCATCGTCCAGACGAGCGTGCGCCCTCCTCCGTCGTTCCCGCCGCGTCCGCCGTATGTGAGGTCGACATCGCGCCCCCTGCCAAAGAAGAGGCGGTGGGCGAGAGGATGGTCGTCGGAATCGGCGGATTCAGATGGGATGACTTCTTCGACTGCCGTGTAGGAGATATGTCCCTGCTTGTGTGGGGTAAGCCGGATCGCCGCCAGGGATTTGGTGGCCAGCACGCGGCGGAGGGTTGTGACGTTGGTCGTCTTGGCGCGCTTTCCAGATCGCTGCAGTTGGTGCTGGCGCAGGCGCTGATTGTTCTGCTGGTGGCCCTTCCGCGAACTGCGGGGGGGGGCGCCACTAAACGCAAACACACTACCGTTGCTTCGCGTTTGGGCACACTGGCAATCGCAGCATTCCATGGAGTGTCCAATGTCCCCGCTGCTGGCGGTGCCACTGCCGCATTCATATGGGCATTCCGAAATTTCAGATCTCGCATCGCCTGCGAGATTTAGGATGGGCGACAACAGGGGCCGCTTTTTGGCCCCACCGGCTGAGGCGGATGCGGCGGCCATTGAGCGCTCGGGACCGTCGCGCTGGTGGCCGTGTGTTGAGTTGTGGTGTTGGATTGAAGTGGTCTCGGAGATGCGGGATCGGGGAACAGCGCGCAGGGCGCCGTGTGGGGGGGGGGGAAGATTTTGACACTTTGGGGCTCTGCTGGCTGCTCTCTGGGGATCCGTGGGTTGCTCAGTGCTACACCTCCTGTATGTACTAGAGCTAGCTATTATGCATACTACAGTATCTATTACAAGCTCGTATCATAGTAGATATCCTCGAGCTCGAAAACTGTACGAGCGTATGCATAATACTAGTTTCTAGTATGCATACTAGCTAGTACATACAACATACAGACGTAGCTAGATCCAATCAATCCTCCTTCCTCGCCCGCCTTGACCGGTTCCTAACCTTCGGTGCCTCCCTTGCTTTGCTGTCACCCCCCGCACCCACGTTCTGAGCTGGCTGTACCTGCCCCTGCCCCTGCCCCTGCCCCTGCCCCTGCCTCCGACTTCTTTCTTTTTGCTTCACCTCCATGGTCTTGACCTCGACCAGCAGCCCGCTGGCCTCCCTGAGCAATCCCACGAGCATGATGAGGCAGTCCAGGATGAGCGGAAGGCAGAGGAATAGCAAGACAAAGACACCCCCCTGGTCGAAGTAGTTCTGCGTGGCAAGGTCCTGCCAGCGGGAGGACGCGTACGAGTTGATTCGCTCGGCCGACCGGACGACGATCGCAACGAGGGAGAGAAGGGAGATCCTGACCGCCGTTCCGCCTCTCCTCAAAGCCCAAAGTGTGAGTGCCAGCATGATGATCTGAAAGACAAGGACTGTGACGATGAGGGGCTCGGTCCAGTTCACGGCAGAGCGGAAGGCGGCGAGGTGCTCGAGGGGGGTCTGCGGCCCGACCGAGGAAGCAAAAAGGTCCCCCATGACAGAGTCGGCGATCCCCTCGAGGGGAGACTGCACGCCGCCAGTCATTAGGTCATTGGCGTCGAAATCGGTGATCGATTCCGAGCCTGGGTCAAATTCGGAGCCTTGCAGGGGAGGATTTCCGCCGGCACTGGGACCTGCACCTGCACCTGCACCGGCTCCGGCTCCGGCTCCGGCTCCGGCTCCGGCTCCGGCTCCGGCTCCTGTGGCAACAGGAGAAAGTACCCCTGAAACCATGTTGTACACCTGCTCGTGCGCATCGATGAGTTGATCCAAGAGGCCCGACATGGTGAGATTGTTGGCACCGCTTCTGGTCTGCAGACGGAAGGCTGTGGGGGGGACGGGGGAGGCGTGGAGGCAGTGAAAAAACAGCACGACAGAAATCTATTCATAATACTACTACAGTACGCTCGTACTCTAGTAGTATACATAGTATGCATGCTAAGCATAGTACGAACCATACGGTATGCATAGTATGCATAGCTACTCTAGTAGTAGATCTACTCGTATGCATACTAAGTACTAATAATACTCTAAGAGCTCGTACTAGAGTACTCGTAGTATGCATAGTACTAGAGTATGCATAGCAATTATGTACGCATTCAGTACTACGTACGAGCTCGTACTGTAGTAATAGATGTACTAGAGTACGATCTGGGATGAGTCACTGTACCGTCACGTTCGAAGGCAACCTGAAATTCATTAATTGTTCAGAATCAATCGATCGCATTCACCCTTCAACCTTGTCAACCGCCCTCTCGCCCTTTTCTCTCCCTACCGTCTGCCAAATACCGTCATGTCTGAACAGGCCTCCCAGCAACCGGCCCCTGTCCAGGCGGGGGACGTTTCCGAGCTGGACACATCTCTGGTGGAGTCGCTCTTTCTGAACGAAATGCTGGCGCTGCAGAATCCCGACCACATCTTCGACCTCGAGGGGCTGCTGTCCCCGTCCATCTCGCCCGTGCCTGCGCCCGCCCCCGCCCCCATGGCGATTCACGGCGACATCAATGCTGGCGGTCCTGGATCCGCCGCCAACCCCGGTCCTTCGCAGGATGTATTTTCGGGTGAAATGTCAAACCTGTCGGCGGCCCACCCCTCCATGTCCATGTCCGCGCCTGTGACCGATCCCCAGCCCCAGTATCAATCAGTCAGCGTATCAGCCTCCAACGCATCCTCGGCCCTGCCCCCCCTCGGCGCTCCCTCCCCGAGGAGGCACCCGCCGCAATCGCGACCTGCGATAGACGCAGCACCCACCACACAGGTCGCTCCCCGCCCAAAACCAAGCCCCAATCCAGTGCCCCTCCAACCCCCGGACGCCCAGGCCCAGGCCAGCCAGCTCGTAAGTCAGTTCGCCACCCTAGCGGGGAAGCTGGGCATCGCTCTTCCCCCGTCAGTCCTGAACAGTCTCACTGTAGCCGCCGCGGCCAACGGAAATGCCAGCGATGGTCCTAACTCCGGCGCCGAAGCCCAGGTGACAGGGGCGGTCGGGCAGGGCGCGTTCGCCCAGCAGCTCGAGAGAAGCGCGAGGGAGAGCATTGCCGCCGTTGCCGTCGGAAGGAAACGAGGTAGGCTCGGTGGGAGCGGTGGCGGGAGCGGCGTTGCCTCGGGGCCACGATCTGCGTCTCCTCCCCTCGCCCCGACTTCGGCGGCACCCTCCCGCCGCAGGAAGAAGCCCCGCCTCGAGGACTGCGAGACACGCCTCGCGCAGCTGCGGTCAGAGAATGCCACCCTCAAGCATCACCTCGCTAACATAACCAACAAGAACCGCGTCGTCGATGAGGAGAGGGCAGAGGCCGAGGCGCGCTTAGGGGAGATGGTGAGGGAGGGGGCGTCTGAGGATCGCGTAGCCCCTGTCCTCGCAAAGTTCAGTGAGGCGTACTCCGACTACGGCAACCGGAGGCAGGAGGAGCTCAACTTTCACCTTGACCAGCTCGAGAAGCTTGCCAAGCCCACTACCATCACCAAGATGACCCTTTGGACCATGGGTCAGTCCGACCAGTTCTTCTACAAGCCGAAGCGCAACCCCATAGCAGGTATCCTCATGCGGGAGCTCGATGTCACCCCCGCTCAGGGACGGAAGATAGTTGAGAGAAGGGACCGGATCCGCGCCGTGTGCGAGAACATCCGCCATTGCCTCGTCCTGATGGGTAAGCTCAACGCCCTATGCCGGCACAAGCAGAAAGTTTTCCACGATCGCATGACCAAGTGCCAGGAGATACTCACACCCGTCCAGGTCGCCAGGCTTCTGGTATGGGTTGACACCAACGCCGATACACTCGGCGCCGTCTGTCCTGGTTGGGGTTCAGAACGTATCCAAACCAAGAGGACGGCACCTTGATCACCCATGGCATCACCGTCTGTGAATTCAAACGCTTCAGCGAATGTGGCGGCAGGCGAACAGGCCGGGCGGGCCTCGTCGTCGGCCGCCGGCGCTGCCTCCCAAGCCTCAACTACAACCATGAATTCCTGAGCTGCTCACACGGCCGTCAATTGGCTCTTCTTTTACGCAGGACATTATACAGGATTGCTTTTTTTTGCAATTGGGTGCTTTATATCCATAACCGTGATACCATAAAATACGAGCATTGTGTCCTACATCACGGATCAATTTCCCCTGGAGAGAAATCAACGAGCAATCAATAAAAAGGTGATGGCAAAAGAAGTCGAAGAACTCTCGGGAATATCCTGCCAACGGCCAAAAGCCCTCCGACGGATCAAACATATTAGCGCTATAATGTATTAACTAGTATGATCATTTTAATACATGCTGTTGGAGAACCAGCTGCTGAGCCTAGCGAGCAGGGCGATGGATCCTCCACCGATATGATCCGCGACGACCCATTCGAATCATGTGGGAAATAGTTTAACTGCTCACGTGACCTGAATAAGGATCTAATTGCGAATGGCTCAGTACGCCGATCACACAGCACTGATACTCACCCATCGCTCATTTTGCTTCTAACGGTTTACTACAGGGTATACCATTTCTACCGAAGCCTTAGAAGCGAAATATAAACTTCTCGATTTCCCTCTCCTGACGGATAAAGAAGTCGAGAAGAACATTTTTTTCAAAACTAGCACAACATAGTCCAAACCCTTTCTTACGAGAGCAAACTACGAGCGTCGTACTAGCTAGAGTATGAGCGTAAATGCCAACCGACTCCAACTTCCGGGTCTCTAAGTAGCAATTCACTCAGTACGTACGTCATGGATGTCGCCTTTTGGCGAATTTCACGCGATGTTGACAAACGCTACGCCCTACACTTAATCACACCGAAAAAATGGTCCGATCAACGCCCGCAGCGACGATGCTGTCTGCGGCGCTCTGTGCGCTTGCGTATCCTCGTTGGGTTGAGATCCCTCACGCTACCGCCGCGTTCGGGGTTTCTGCCTCGGTGTCTTCGAGGCACTCGCGTGTGGCGCTCGCGATGGCAGAGGGTGGCCCTCCCAAGTACGACAAACGGCCGGCGTCAATCGTTTCGAACGAAAAAGTGGGACGGGCGTCGATGCTGCTCACTGTCAAGGCGGAGGATGGAGAGCCGGTCGATTACCAAGCCGGCCACGTGCTCGCGCTGGAGATTCAGGACAGAGATTCGGAACCGGGGGAGGAGAAGTGGATGGCAGCCCCCTACACCGTTACTCGCAGCTCTGCCGAGGCTCGAACATTTGACGTTTTATATCGCGTTGTAGGCAAAAAGAGTGAGATCTACCAGGCATCCAAGCCAGGCGACAGCCTGCGCTTTGGAGGAAAGTACAAGGTTCCGATTCTGGAGGGTATAGAACGTGAGGGGCTGGAGCGGGTAATGGGCATCAGCACGGGGGTGGGCGTTGGGCCACTTATTGGGTTCGCCGAGGAGGCCCTCGCTGACCCTTCTTTCCCCCAAATCCATCTCTTCTTGGGATTCAGAGAGGCAAAGGACGTATGCTGCGTCGCAGCGCTCCGTTACCTCGCCGAAGCCCATCCTGAACGTTTTTCTTGGTCAGTCATTCTCTCCAGTATCTATGGCCATGTTTCTGCCGGACCCAACCTGTGGATGATGTCAATGAAGACAGCCGACGCGAAAATTGGATCCACGCATTACCACATGGTGGGCAACGGCGCCATGGTCAACGAGTGGCTGGAGGGTCTCGAGAAGGCGGGACTTCCGAAGGAAAGGATCACGCATGAGACGTACTTCAATCACAAGGCGGAAGCCAGACAAGTTGAGGTCGAAGCCATTGAGAACGTATTTAAGGAGGAGGCTGAGGCTGAGGCGGAAACTGCCTAGCTAGCTTTCTACAATAAGACCTCGCACATACATCGTAGTAGTAGTAGCGATTAGCAACTATGTACCAATAAGCCCCAGGTACGCATCACTAGTATTGCGCATACTAAGTATGTAGATCTGTCGCTTTCCCCTACAACAGCCGTTCGAAGGAACTCCTTCTCAATTTTCCTTCTTCTTTTTCTTCTTCTTCTTCTTCTTAATCCAATTCTTCCTTTTGCTGTCCGGATTTGAATCGTTTGTGGAAGGAGGTTCCGTCTCTCGGATGGTCGTTGCATCGTCTGCTCTGGCCCTTGGAAGTATCGCCGCAACTTCAGCCTCTACACCCGCCGATGCAGATGACGCCATGGGCTTCTCCACATGGATTGAAGATCGAGGATTAGAGCTTGAATCGCCAAAGTTTATCAGTGATTCTTCTCCTCTACTTGGTGGAGCTGAGCTCTGTGCGGAGGGCAAATCATTTTTGCTCTGCATTCTCGTAATTAGCGCTGCTCGAGCTAGAGGGTCTAAAGGGGATATTGACTGGGCTAACTTTTTTGTTGCTATGTCCGCACCAGGTTCCCGTCCAATTCTGCTGGGGGTGATTTTATTCGATACTTCATCCGTGTTCGTTCCCCTCCATGGGTCCTTTTGTACTTCAATGATCTTATTTATATCCTCAACGGATATTCTTTCTGTCTCGTCAACAATAACACTCCTCTTGCTCCGCATCTCCGACATTAAACTAGACCGAGCATCAAGTTGTTCTTGTTGTAGGCCCGACAAAAACTCCTCGACTTTATCAATTCTTTTTCTTGCGTCTTGCTCTGAAGCAGCTTGCTCCTGTTTCAACCCGGATAGAAACTCCTTCACCTCGTCAATTTTATTCTTTTTGTCTTTTTCTAGAGAATCACTCGAATCTACACCGTCGTCTTCAGGCCTTATGTCAGATGTCGCAACCAAATGTTCCTCTATTGACTCTGTCCGTTTTCCTTCGCTAATGCTCGAAGAAGATTCACATCTATCAATATTAACCGAATTTGAATTCATCTTTGCAGGGATATAATTTGCAACGCCAGCCACGACATGGTCAGCTGCGATTTCATTGCGCTCCATCGCCCCCCCTGCCGTGGCGTTGCCAAATTCTTTTCGACCTGGTTCTTCCCCATACTCGTCTCCCACTACAGAGTCGCCCGCCGTCACTCCAATCTTTGAATCCCTATCTCTAGATGACATTGGCGTCAAATTCAACACCCCAGCCTCAGCATGTTCGGCGATACGCTCCCTCCGCTTTTTGAGGGCCTCTGCTGCAGTGATTGCCAAACCTTTCCGACCTGGTGTCACATCCCGCAAATTCACCGCTGCACGAGGATCCATTGGTGCCTCCTCCTTATTATCCTCCGAAGGACCCTTCGGTGAGTCCCCATCCTCTTCATGCTTCGCTGAGATATCCTTCCGCTTTTTTAGGGACTCTGCTGCA
>Ga0315315_10001907_pt1 | contig 19162 bp, 20 predicted proteins | sample M140m3416metaG_FD_203699 | JGI IMG/M metagenome (GOLD analysis project Ga0315315, IMG submission 203699) | Ammonia-oxidizing marine archaeal communities from Monterey Bay, California, United States - M1 40m 3416 | ecosystem: Environmental > Aquatic > Marine > Intertidal zone | place: USA... | reverse complement strand
TTATACTTTTAATAAAATTAGTGATTCTATATCTTTTATTAATAAAAAAGAAAAACCACTAGCTCTTTATATTTTTAGTAATAATAAAAGAAATATTAAAAAAGTATTAGAGGAGACTTCATCTGGTGGTGTCTGTGTTAATCATAGTACTCTTCACTATTCCAATTATAACCTACCCTTTGGAGGAATAGGAAATAGTGGCTTTGGTAAATGTCATGGCATTTATGGATTTAAAGAGTTCTCGAATCAAAAAAGTGTACTAAAACAATTTTCTTCTTTTAGTCCAACTGATTTATTACTTCCACCTTATAATAGATTTAAACAAAATCTTATTGATATAATAATTAAATATTTTTAAGTCTTTCTCTTAAGTTTCTATCAACATCTCTTTTTTTAATATCCTCCCTTTTATCATATGACTTTTTGCCTTTACCTAACCCTATTTCAAGTTTTACAAATCCTCGATTATTTATAAATAATTTAATTGGAACTAATGATAGCTTTTTTTCTGTTATCTTTTTTTTAATTTGTTTAATTTCATTTTTATTTAAAAGTAGTTTCCTATCTCTATCAGGATCATGATTATTTATATTACCATATAAATATTCTGAAATATTCATTCCTTTTAAGTAAACTTCATCATCAATAATTGAACAAAATGAATTTGAAAAATTAACCATAGACTGTTTTAAAGATTTTATTTCTGTTCCTTTTAATACCATACCAGCAATATATTTATCAGAAATATCATAATTAAAATTCGCCTTTTTATTTTTAATTAGAAGGTTTTTAAAATTCATTTTATTATATGTTTTGTTTTGAAAATGGTACAATATCAAAATCTGAAAAAGAATTATCATTATACAAATAATAAGCATAATTAGCAATCATAGCAGCATTATCTGTACAATATTCCATTTCGGGAATATGAATTTTAATATTATTAGATTTCGAGAGCTTTAAAATTTCTTTTCTTAGATGTGAATTAGCTGCAACACCTCCACAAATTGAAACATCATTGACTTTATAATCATTAATAACTTTTTTAAGTTTTAAAATTAACATACTTATAAGCTTAGATTGTATCGATGCACATATATCATATATATTATCTTTAATAAATTCAGGATTACTTTTTAATTCTTTATTTATAAAATATAAAAATGATGTTTTAATACCACTAAAAGAATAATCATAATCATCTACTTTAGTATCAGGAAAAGAATAAGAATTAGAATTACCTTTGTGTGATAACTTATCTATTAATGGACCGCCCGGATAATCTAAACCTAATATTTTAGCGCATTTATCAAAAGCTTCGCCTACTGCATCATCTCGGGTTTCTCCAATTATTGTCATCTTATCATATGATTCAACTAAAATTATTTGGGTATGACCTCCACTCACTAGAAGAGATATAAATGGATAAATAATTTTTTTCTTGTTTATAGTATGAGAGAAGGCATGAGCTTTAAGATGATTTACTCCTATAATAGGAATATTTAGAGCAAAGCCTAAGGATTTTGAAAATGTTGAGCCAACAAGTAAAGACCCTAATAAACCTGGTCCAATAGTAAATGCAATTGCATCTAATGTTTTTTTGTTAATTTTAGCTTCTTCTAAAGCTTTCTCAACTATATAAATTATATTTTTCTGGTGAGCTCTTGATGCAATCTCAGGTACTACCCCACCAAGCTTTTTATGATCAATTTGAGAAGAGACAATATTAGATTTAATTATACCATTAGATATAACTGAAGCAGAGGTGTCATCACATGATGTTTCAATAGCTAATATCGAGATATTCATTTTTTAAAAAATTTAAACAAAAATATATATACTTTTGCGATGTAAGTCGTCTTATCGCTTCATATTTTGAAGAGGAAAGTCCGGACAATACAGAGCATTATACTTCTTAACTGGAAGGTCTCTATTGAGAACAGATAGTGCAACAGAAAATAAACCGCCAATTTGGTAAGGGTGAAAAGGTAAGGTAAGAGCTTACCGGTCAGATAGTGATATCTGATGCTTTGTAAACCTTATAAATTGAAAGATCAAGCAATTCGAGTGTTAATACATATAGTTGCTCGCTATAAATCGAATGGGTAGATTGATTGAACTTAGTAGCAATATTAAGTCTAGATAAATGATAAGAGTCTGATAATATCAGATACAGAATCCGGCTTATAGACTTACTTTTTTTAAGAAAATTTGATAGAACTATCAGTTTTATTTAATTGATTATCTATTGAAGAATATGTAGGACATAGTTTTCTCTCACAAGATGAAAAAAGAATCAATAAGATTACAAGTAACTTCTTCACTATTATATATCTATATAAAGATACAGAATATTCTTCATTTTATAAAAATTTAATTTTTTCTGATGCCAAATAAACTACATACTGAGAAAAGTTATTATCTACAACAACATTCAAAAAATCCAATAAATTGGTATCCTTGGGGTAAAGAAGCATTAAATAAATCAAAGAAAGAAAATAAAATTATAATATTAAGCATTGGTTATTCTAGTTGTCATTGGTGCCATGTAATGGAAAAAGAATCATTCCAAAATAATTCAATTTCAAAATTTATGAATGATAATTATGTTGCTATTAAAGTAGATAGAGAAGAGAGACCAGATATAGATAATTTATATATGGAAGCATTACAATGTATGGGCATACAAGGAGGTTGGCCTTTAAATGTATTTCTACTACCTAATTTAAAACCATTTTATGGAGGAACTTACTTTAATCCTAATCAATGGTATGGTGTTTTAAATAATATTTTAGATGCATACACCTCAAATAAAAAAGAATTCACAAAGTCTTCAGAAAAATTCACAGAAGATTTAAAAAAATCTCATGGTGAAAAATATAGTACAAAAAATCAATTTTCCATTCAAACTCTTATTAATGAAATCAAAACAAAATTTGATTATGAAGAAGGAGGTATTGATAAAGTTCAAAAATTTCCTATGCCATCCCTATGGAATTCTCTTCTTTTTTATTCTTATAATAAAAATGATATAGAGGTTTATAATCATATTTCTAATACAGTAGATAAAATAATTGAAGGAGGAATATATGATCAATTAAAAGGTGGGTTTTATAGGTATTCAACAGATAAAAAATGGGGAGTACCTCATTTTGAGAAAATGTTATATGATAATGGGCAGCTACTTGAACTTTTATCCAATATGCATTCGATTACAAAAAAAGAAAAGTTTAAATGTATAATAGAAGAAACAATTAATTGGTTAACCGATGAGATGACTAATGATTTAGGTGGCTTTTATTCATCTATTGATGCTGATTCTGAAGGGAAAGAAGGTGAATATTACTTATGGAAGTATGATGAAATTAAAAATATTTTGAATAAGAAAGAATTAAAATTTGCAGATAAATTATTTAAAATATCTCAGTCAGGAGATTTAAATAATAAAATTATTTTAAAAAGAAAGTATTTAAAATCTGAAACAAAAGAAGAAATAAATGATTTAAAAAGAAAATTATTAACGGTTAGAGAATCAAGAATTAAACCAGTAATAGATAAAAAAATAATTTTAAGCTGGAATTCAATTATGCTAAAAGGAATTCTATCTTGTTATCAAGCAACAGGAAATGAAAAATATCTTTCAATAGCTATCAAAAATGTTGAGTTTTTAAAAAATGAATTTTTAAAAAATAAAAAATTAAAAAGAATACATGAAAGTGAAATAAATGCCTTTTTAGAAGATTATGCTCATACAATTAGTGCATTTATTAAGTTATTTGAAACAACTCAGAAAACTGAATATTTAGAAGTTGCTAGAAAATTATTAGAAGATTCAATTAGATTATTTTATGATAAAAATCATAAAATGTTCTATTTCAGTGGCTCAAACAATGAAAAATTACTTACAAAAAAAATAGAAATTTTTGATAATGTAATACCTTCTTCTAATTCAGTAATGTTTCATAACCTTCTAATTCTTGGAAAAATTTATAACGATAAATTATATATTAATATATATAATGAAATGGCAAAAAAATTAAAAAAATATTTAAATAATTATGAGTTTATGTCAAACTGGATTTTTACAAATGAAATAAATCAAAAAATGATAAATGAAATAGAGATAAGGGATGAGTTATACAATCATAATTTAACAAAAGAAATAAATTCGTGGTATTTACCTAATAAGATACTTATGTATAACAATAGACCATTTTCTGAATTTACAAAAAATGAAAATATAAAACTAAGTATTTATTTATGTCGTAATAATGTATGTAGTGATGCAATTCATTCAATTAACAATTTAAAAAACACAATAACTTCTAAAAAATTTGGTTATTAAATTATGAAGAAACTCATACTTATTTCACTTTTTTTTCTGATTATTTCATGTGAAAATGATGAAGGGATATCAAAAATTCCTTCAATCTCTTATGAGAAGTTAGAATTTAAGAAAAGTAATAATAATTTAAATCAAGACTCACTTATTCTTTCAATAAATTTTATAGATGGAGATGGAAATCTTGGATTGTCGAATAGTGAAAACAATTATCCTTATCATCCTTATAATGCAATAATAGATCAAGATTTTAATTGGGTTACATTTGGATCAAAATCAGTTAACCCACCATTGTATGTTTACGAACCCAATGGAACCTACTATCCATATAGCACAGAGGATAATAGGCCAAGTTATAATTGTGAAAATTACATTATTGATACAATAAGTTCTTCATCTGAGCTTGATACTTTTTTTATTCAAAAAAATAATTTTAATAAAAATATATTTGTTGAGTTCTTAATAAAAGAAAATAATGATTTTAGAATAATAGATTGGAAAAGAATTTTTGATGCAGAGTTTGGATGTGGAATTGATTTTAATTCTAGATTTCCACCTCTAAATATATCTAATTCATCTCAATTACTCTCTGGGAAACTTAGATATGGTATGGTTTCATATGGATTTAATATGATTCTAAAAAATGATATTTTTAAATTGAGAGTACATATCATAGATAGAGAATTAAATGAGAGCAATGTTATTGAAACACCAGAAGTAACATTAGAAGAAATTTTAGTAGAATAATCTAGCTTAAACTTGGAAATGCTTTAGGATTTAATTCATTAAATAATAAATATATTTTCTCAAATATAGATTCACAATTTGGTTTTGAAAAATAATCACCATCCGAGCTATATGCTGGTCTATGATCATTAGAGTGAATGGTAATAGGTTTAGAATCTAAATAAAAATATGCGTCTTGATGTTCTATAACACATTGCATCATATACGCACTAGCTCCCCCTGAAACATCCTCATCAGCAAATAAAACCCTATTGGTTTTTTTAATTGATTCAACAATCATTTGATTTTTGTCAAAAGGGATCAATGTTCTTACATCAATTACTTCACATGATATACCAATTTCATTTAGTTGAGAAGCTGCTTCTAACACAATTTTACACATTGACCCGTAAGTTACAATTGTAATATCTTTTCCTTCCCTAAGTATTTCTGGAACACCAAATTCAACAGTTACACTTTCTAAATTATTTGGTAAATTTTCCTTTAATCTGTATGCATTTAGTGGCTCTATAACAATACCAGGTTCGTCTGAAAGAAGCAATGTATTATACATACCAGAAGCTTCAACAAAATTTCTAGGAACCAATATATTAATTCCTTTTAAGCTGTTAATTAGAGTTCCCATAGGAGAACCGGAATGCCAAATACCTTCTAATCTATGTCCTCTTGTTCTAATTATAACTGGCGCTTTTTGACCACCTTTTGTCCTATATAGAAGTGTTGATAAATCATCAGAAAGTGTTTGTAATGCCCAATATACATAATCTAAATATTGAATCTCAACTATAGGTCTTAAACCCCTTAAAGCTGCCCCAATACCTTGACCAATTATAGATGATTCTCTTATCCCTGTATCTGTTATTCTTAATTTTCCATATTTTTTTTGAATTCCTGCAAAACCTTGATTCACACCACCAATTGTACCTACATCCTCTCCAACAGCAAAAACTAAAGGATTATTAGCAAATGTTATATCAAAAAATTTATTAATAACCTCCCTACCATCAACTAATTTATTTTGATTTGAATATAATGGTTTAGATTCTTTTATTTTATTAACTGAAAAGGTAGACTCACTATATAGGTGTGAGCTGTATTGAATTTTATATTTATCTTTTAATTCTTTAATTAAGTTTAATAAATAGTTTTTGGATATATTATTCTCATTTCTTATAATTCTTTGAACAAACTTAAGACTTTTAAAAATATCTGATTTTAGCGGTTGAATTGTTTTAGATAGTTGATCTCTTACATCTATTATTTCCTTTTTATTTTTTGGACTATTCTGAGCTACTCTTGTTATAATGACCATTGAATCGTTTAAATCACTTTCGATAGAATTTCTATAATTTTTCCAGGATTTATCTCTTTTAGATTTTATTTTATCTAATGCTTTATTTTCAATATCATCTAATTCTTTATTATCTGAAAATTTATTTTCAATTATCCATTCTCTCATCTTCTTTATACAACAAAAGTCTTCTTCCCACTTAAGCCTTTCTTTCGATTTATATCTTTCATGCGAGCCAGAAGTTGTATGTCCTTGTGGCTGAGTTACTTCTTTTACATGAATTATAGAGGGAACATGCTCATCTCTTGCAAGTTTTTCTGCTTTTGAATAAGCATCTAATAATCCAACATAATCCCAAGCTTTAACAGTAAATAATTCAAATCCATTTTCTTTTTTAGATGCCCTCTGAAAACCAGATAATACTTTAGATAGATCTTTTCTTGTTGTATGGTACTCTGATGGAACTGAGATCCCATATCCATCATCCCATATAGACATTATTACAGGTATTTGAAGAACACCGCATGCATTTATAGATTCCCAAAAATGACCCTCTGAGGTACTTGCATCTCCTATAGTACCAAAAACTACTTCATTTCCATTATTTGAAAAATTGGGAATATTAGATAAATTTTTATTTTCTCTATACAACTTTGATGCATATCCTAAACCAACTATTCTAGGCATTTGACCTGATACACATGATATATCACTTACAGAATTTTTCATATCTGTTTGTGTTTTCCATTCTCCTTTGTCATTAAGCAATCTAGTACCAAAGTGACAATTCATTTGTCTCCCTCCTGAGTGAGGATCAAAATTAATATCAGTATGAGCATATAATTGAGCAAAAAATTGACTTGGATTTAATTGGTCAATAGCCATCATAAATGTCTGATCTCTATAATACCCACTTCTAAAATCACCATTTTTAAAAAATTTAGACATTACTATTTGAGGTAATTCTTTACCATCACCAAATACTCCAAACTTAGCTCTTCCCATAAAAACTTCTTTTCTACCTATAAGACTTAGATTCCTACTTTCATTAATTAAATAGTAATCTTTTAAAATTTCTTCTTTAGAGATTTTTAGAGATTTATTTACTGTAAGATTAGATTCAATCATATATTAAATAATAGACGCAAATATACTATAAAGAGGTTAAATAAATTTTAAATAATTTAAGAATTAAGTATAATATTATGGCTTGCATTAAAAAGCAAAACTATATTTTAATATTATATTATAAACAAAATAATATTTTGTATTAATGTAAAATAATAAAATTAAAAAAAACTCAAATTATTTAATTAATATATTGAAAAATATCATATTTGTGGCTTATGATAATAGGCGTACCAAAAGAAATTAAAAATAATGAATTTAGAGTTTCAATTACTCCGAATGGAGTGAAAGAATTAGTCTCTAATGGCCATGAAGTTTTTATTCAAAAAAACGCAGGAATAAATTCAAGCTTTACTGATAAGGACTATATTGATAAAGGAGGAAAAATTTTAAATGATAATAAATCTATATTTAAAATTTCAGAGCTTATTTTAAAAGTAAAAGAACCAATAGAAGAAGAATATCCTTTAATTAAAAAAGGTCAAATTGTATTCACTTATTTCCACTTTGCTTCACATGAACCTCTTCTTGACGCGATGATTAAAAGTAATTCAGTTTGTATTGCATACGAAACAGTTGAAAATGATAAAGGGAATTTACCATTACTCGTACCAATGTCAGAAGTAGCTGGAAGAATGGCTACTCAAGAAGGAGCAAAATATCTTGAAAAGCCAATGGGAGGAAGAGGAATATTATTAGGTGGAGTTACTGGTGTTAAACCAGCTAAAGTATTGATAATTGGTGGTGGTATATCTGGTACTGAAGCAGCTAAAATGGCTATTGGATTAGGTGCTAATGTAACTTTATTGGATACAAATGATAAAAGAATTGAAGAACTTAATATTCTATTTGGAGAAAAAGCAAGATGTGTTAAATCAAATCAGGATATAATTGATGATGAAGCTATTAAAAGTGACTTAATTATAGGAGCAGTACTTATTGCTGGTGCAAAAGCACCTAAGCTTATTTCTAAAAAATTATTAAAAAAATTAAAACCTGGATGTGTTATGGTAGATATAGCAATCGATCAAGGAGGTTGTTTTGAAACCTCAACTCCTACCACTCACGAAAATCCAGTATATGTTATTGATAATGTAGTTCATTACTGTGTTGCTAACATGCCTGGAGCCGTACCTTATACATCAACACAAGCTTTAACTAATATAACTCTACCTTATCTAATAGAAATAGCCAATAAAGGATGGGAAGTTGCTTCTAAAGATAACTTAGAAATCAAAACTGGTATTAATATAATATCAGGTAAAATAGTAAATAAAAATGTTTCAGAAGCATTTGATAGAGAATACTATGATATAAATTCCTTAATATAATTATTTATATTCCGGTATAGATTCTAAAAAAATATAAGACTCATTAGACCAGTCATATTTACAAATTATATGTTGTAAACCATTTGATAACATAAGATATCTACTTTTATAAATCTTATTATACATTGCAGCTTGATTCAAATTAGAGTTATTTAGTTTTAATTTGAAAGATTTACATTCAATAACCATAAAATTTTTCATGGCTCTATCTAAAACAATTATATCAGATCTTTTCTTTAACCCATTATATTTTAATGAGGACTCAGTTTTTATTAGACCTTTTGGGTAATTAAGATCATTAACTAGGTGACTAACAAGATTTTGCCTAACCCATTCTTCAGGTGTTAAAACTAATTTTTTCTTTCTTAAAAAGTCAAAAATATATGTTTTGGAATTATTTTTTTTTATCTGAATATTTTGATCAGGTATATTTAATTTGATCATTTAGGGTCACTTTTTAATTTTGGTGTAAATTAAAAAAACAAGACCAATAATAAAAAAGGACATTAATGCTAAAATGCTAACTCTCATACTGCCAGTTAATTGCTCAATATAACCATAAGAAAAAGTTCCAATTACTACTGAAATATTATAAGTAATAGCGTAAAAGTTAAATAAAGAGGTATTATCACTTCTATTAGGTGGAATTAATTTTGAAAAAGTAGATCTTGATAACGATTGAATACCTCCCATTAGAATACCAACTCCTAATGCTAACAAATAAAATTGATTTTCATTTGTTGTATAATAAGCTGAAAAACAAATAAAGATCCAACAAATATTCATTACAACCAATGAAAACTTGTTTCCTTTTAATTTAGATATATATGCAAAAAAGTATGCGCCAAATATCGCAATAATTTGAATTATTAGAATAGTCATAATCAACTTTGACTGTTCTAATTTCAATTCTTTATCGCCAAAATAGGAAGCAATAAGCATGATTGTTTGCACCCCCATACTATAAAAAAAATATGAAAATAAATATAATTTTAAATTCCTTACACTTTTAATATATTTCCATGCCTTAATCAATTCATTCATGCCATAGAATAAAATTTTTCTTGATAAGCTAATCTTATTAGATTTTTCAGGAATAAAATAAATAGTTAGCTGTGAAAATAATATCCACCATATTCCTACTAATAAAAAAGTGAATTGAGTAGCTTCTTTAGAATTAGTAAAACCAAATAAATCATAATATTGAATTAGCAACAAACATATTATTAAAAGAATAACACTTCCAACATAACCGAAGCTATATCCTCTTGCACTAACTTTATCAAAATCTTTTGGCTCTGATATTTCTGGCAAAAAAGCATTATAAAACACTAGACTTCCTGTAAAACCTACACTAGCTAACACTGAACAAATAATCCCATATTCGACATTATCACCTTCAAAAAAATAAAGTGAAATACAAGATAATGAACCTATATACATAAAAAGTTTTAAGAAAAACTTCTTATTTCCAGAATAATCCGCTATTCCTGAAAGAATAGGTTGAACAAATGTTAACAACAGAAATGAAAATGATAATGAATATGAGTATAGTACTGAATTCACTATATTAATCCCAAAAAAATTTACAATATCATAACCGGAATCGGTTGTGGTTACTGTATTATAAAATATAGGAAATATTGCAGTAGTAATTACTAATGAATAAACTGAGTTTGCCCAGTCATACATACACCAGGCGTTTACCTTTTTACTATAAGAACTTTGAATCATAATTTAAATAAGAAATTTTATATCTTATTTAAATTAAATATCTATCGATTGGACAGAACTATAAAGAATTTTTCTAGCATTAGCATCTCTGAGCTCTTGTTGGACATCAGATACAATTCCCATTTTAGATTCAACATCAACCTTTAAGGACATTGTAATTTGATCCCTTTCAGCTTCATTTAATTTATCTTTTTCTTGGTTAACAAATTGAATTATTTCATCAACTTCAACAAAAACATCATTAACCTGAATTTTAGGTTCTTTACCAAATAAATTACTTTGTTTTGGCTCACCTATATATATATAACTAACTAGAGATTTTCTTTCTAATTTAGATAATTGAGCTGCTTTAGGTAGTTTCTGTTTAACTAAAATATCTGTCTCTCTAAGCACAGTAGTTACCATAAAGAAAAATAGCAACATAAAAATTATGTCAGGAAGAGCGGCGGTAGGAATATCCTGAGAAGTATTTGATTTTTTTCCGAATTTAGCCATTAGTTTACAATTTTATTAGGTTCAGCTATTGAGATAGCACGTGGTATACCCTGTCTTGCTGCGAGATATTTTTTATCTTGGATTGGATCATCTCTATCAAGCTGAAGAAATTCATTTGCTGAAAGACCAATCCTTTCACCATAAACGTCGTTATATGCAGCATTTACTTGGTCAAGAACTTGAACATACAATTCGTATGACGTACCCCTATCAGCTTTAAAAGAAACAATAGCTGTTTTAGGATCATCAGAAGAATCTACCTTCCTACCATTTAAAGAAATATATGATTTCATGGAAGCAGGCAAACTATTATATATTGCAACTCCTTCTTCTCCAGGACTACCAAAATTTAAAATAAAACTCTTTACCATCTCTCTTAACTCAAATACATCTGTAAGTGGTTCATCCTCTACCAATAACTTATCTTGAGAATTTGCTAAAATCTTAAATATATTTCTAGCATTTTCAGTAACCTCAGGTGGTGGTTGATTAGGATCAGGTTTAGGAGGTAATAACATAGCAATACCTTTATCGTTCGCTATAGTAGTAGTCACCAAAAAAAATATTAATAGAAGAAAAGCTATATCAGCCATTGATCCATTAGGAATTTCTGCAGTAGGTCTATTTTTTCTAGCCATTTTTTAAAGATTTGGAAACCTCAGAATAAATAATTCCAGTAACAGCTAAACCAACTAGCATATAAACAAGTATCAACATTCCACCAATAAATTTAGAAAGAGAAGCATCTACTCCAAATTCAGTGTAACTAGAATAAACTTCACTACCAGAAAAAAACCAGGCTATTAAAAACAACACAAGAATAGAGCCTAATCCCATACCAGTACCAACTAATGATTTTGGATTTTTAGAAGCAATCCACAGTGGAAATCCAATAGCAAGGACTGCTCCTACCATTACCATTCCATATCCAAAATATAAAATAACGTCAACAAGATCTAATAATATCATTATTTAGAAAGTTTGTTTTTAACAAGAATATCAACTAATGATATAGATGCATCTTCCATAGTATTTACTAAAGAATCTATTTTAGATACTAAATAATTATAGAATAACTGAAGAATTACAGCAACAATTAAACCACCAACAGTAGTAAGAAGTGCTATTTTGATACCACCTGCAACAAGAGATGGAGAAACATCACCAGCCTCAGCAATAGCATCAAATGCTCCAATCATACCTATAACAGTTCCCATGAAACCGAGCATAGGTGCAAGTGAAATAAATAAAGAAATCCATACCATCCCCTTCTCAAGTTTTCCCATTTCAACAGATCCATAAGAAATGATTGATTTTTCTACCATATCTACACCTTCAGATGCTCTCATAAGACCCTGAACAAATATAGATGCAACTGGACCTCTAGTATTTTTACAAATTTCTTTAGCTGATTCAACACCATCTTTAGATGAAAGAGCATTATCTATATCAGATAATAATTTTTTTGTGTTAGTTGTTGCAAGATTAAGTGTTATAATTCTCTCAATTGCAACAGCAAGTCCTAGAATTAAACATAACAATACAATTCCCATAAATTGCCATCCTCCTTGGATGAACTGTTCTTTTATTGCGTAATGAAAAGATTGAGACTCTTCTACTACTTCTTCAATCTCCTCTTCTTCAACAAACTGAACTGTATTCATAATCTCAGTTGTAGAGTCAACGATAACTGCTGATGAAGTATCATCTTGCATTTCAGTATCAGCTACTTGATCTTCTATCTGAGAATAAGTAACATTTGAGAAAGTCAAGAGACTAAATGTTAATATTAATGTGAATAATTTTTTCATAGTTAAATGTGTTATTTTTAATATAGAATTTTCCAAAAATAAAGATTTAGTATTAATATAAAAATTATAACATAAATTTTTACAATTGAATTTTTATACATACTCATTCATTAATATATAAAAGAGAACTTATTCCAATATTTATTTATATATATAATATTAATGGGTTAGGTAAGTTAAAAAATAAAAATGAATTGATTAAAGTATATATAAAGAGCTTAGGAAGATCTAATTATGATTTATTTGAAAATGAATTAGAAAAGAAAACATATCCAAAAAGCAATGTAAAAAGACAGTAAATTATAGTATAAGGTATAATTAGCTGAAGATTATTTTCAAATTTAAAAACTAATTTTATCATAGCTATTGAGGCAGTTAAAAAGTGAAGCATATTTCCTATGAGAAGAGGTTTATTGTAAATCCCACCAATTAAACTATTTTTTGACATCCAATTCATATAACTAAAACCCAAATATAGAGCCCCTAAAACCTGTAGAATTAGAATAAATAAATTATTTATATCATTGTTAAATAAAACATAAATTTCATTAGGAAAAAAAGAGAATCCAAACCCATTGACAGCTAAGAATATAGCACTTATTATCATTAAAGGTTTTGTGAATTTTTTCATAAGTCTATTATAAATAATTAATTAGCAGAGAGGAAGGGATTCGAACCCTCGATACGAATTACTTCGTATACGCACTTTCCAGGCGCGCGCCTTCGACCGCTCGGCCACCTCTCTAAATTTAAGAAGACAAATCAAATAAATTATTAGCATTTTGAGAAGTAACTTGTGAAACTAATTTTATAGGAACAGACAATATATCTGATAATTTTTCAGCAACATATATAATATTTGAAGGTTCATTTATTTTACCTCTATTTGGTTCTGGAGAAAGATAAGGACTATCTGTTTCGAGTAAAATTGATGATAAATCAATTTTTGATATTACATTTTTCAAATCAGAATTTTTAAATGTTAATATTCCTCCTACTCCAATTTTAAAGCCAAGATCAATAATTTGATTAGCTTGTTCTAAATTTCCAGTGAAACAATGAAAAACACCTTTAATACTTTTATCAGAATATCTTTTAATAACATTTATAGATTCATCAATAGAGTTTCTTGTATGTATTACAATGGGTAATTTTTTTTCAATAGCAATCTCACATTGTAATTGAAAGGCTTTTAATTGGTTAGAAAAAGTATTTTCTGATTGATAATAATCAAGCCCTATTTCTCCAACAGCAATAACTTTAGAATCAAAAAAATCAAAGATTTCATTTATTTCTTTTTCGTAATCATCTCCAACATAGCAAGGATGTAATCCCAGCATACAAAAACATTTACCTCCATATTTTAAGGATAAATTCTTCATTGAATTAACTGTCTTTAAATTAATATTAGGCATTAAAATTTTATCAATATTATGGTTAATAGAATTATCAATAACATTTTCTATTTTATCCTTAAAGTCATCAAGATAAATATGGGCGTGTGAATCAATAAATGAATTCATAACTATTTCTTTAAATTATTTAATAGTTTTTGTGATCGTGAAATTAATAATAATATATTCACATAATGGCTGCAGATAAAATTATTTTAGGGCTTGATCCAGGAACCAATGTTATGGGTTTTGGAATAATAAGTATTAAAAATCAAAAATTAAAAGCTTTACAGTACGGAGTGATTAAGATGAACAACGAGAAAAATCATGTTAAAAAATTGAAAATTATTTTTAAAACAGTAAATAGCTTAATTAATGAATATAAGCCAAATGAAATATCAATAGAATCCCCATTTTTTGGTAAAAACGTTCAGTCTATGTTAAAATTAGGAAGAGCCCAAGGCGTTGCAATGGTGGCAGGAGAAGTAAATAATATAACTATTACTGAATATGCTCCAAAGAAAATAAAACAGGCTGTAACTGGAAATGGGAATGCATCAAAAGAACAACTAAATAAAATGATTCAGAAAATATTAAATATTAAAATTTTAGACTCTAATAAATTTGATGCATCTGATGCTTTAGGTGCTGCTTTATGTCATCTTTATCAAAAATCAAATAATCAAACAACAAAAAAATCCTGGAAACAGTATCTAATTTCAAACCCAGACAAACTAGTTTAAATTATTTATAATTTTTTTTTGAAGTGCTGCAAATTCAATCTTGGATAAATTCAATCTTTTATTAGAAAAACTCATTTCTTTCTCATTATTAAATGGTATTAAGTGTACGTGAGCATGAGGTACTTCCAAACCAATAACTGACAAGCCAACTCTTTTACAGTCTACACTCTTAGAAAGAGCTTCTGATAAAACTTTTGAAAAAGTCATTATTTTATTCAAATAAATATCATCTAAATCAAAAAAATAATCAATTTCTATTTTAGGTATAACTAATGAATGACCATGAGTCAAAGGGTTTATATCAAGAATAGAAATGAAATTTTCATTTTCATATAAAATATTAGCTGGAATCTCTCTATTTATAATTTTTGTGAAAACAGAAGCCATTTTACTATAAAGAAATATCCAAAATTTTAAATTTTAATTTTCCAGAGGGGACATCTATACTTACAGTTTCACCTTTTTTACTACCTAATAGACCTTTCCCAATAGGTGATTGAACTGAAATTTTTCCTGTCTGAAGGTCAGACTCTTCCTCAGAGACTATGGTATACTGAAATTCTTTATCAAAAGAGAGATTAAGAACCTTAACCTTGGATAATATAGATACCTTGTCAGTATTTATATCTGATTCATCAATTACTCTAGCATTACTTATAGATTCTTCTAATTTAGATATTTTCAGCTCATGTAACCCTTGAGCATCTTTAGCTGCATCATATTCAGCATTTTCAGAAAGGTCACCCTTATCTCTTGCTTCAGCAATTTGGTTAGCTATATCTGTCCTTCCTTTTGTTTTTAAATAATGTAACTCATCATTTAATTTTTTGAGACCTGATTCTGTAAAATATTTTATTTTACTCATAATTTTTGGATAAAAAAAACGGATTAATATATCCGTTATCTAAACAAATATAATTAATATGAATTAAATTCCTCCTAATAGAAGAGCAACAATAAAATAAATTGCCAAGGCTATTAAATCATTTGTTGTGGTTATAAATGGACCCGAAGCAAGAGCAGGGTTAAAATTAAATTTATCTAAAATTATTGGTGTGATTGTACCCAAAAGAGAAGAAAGCATTACTATTGAAAACAAAGAGACTGATACTATAAGTGCAGTTTGAGAATATATACCAAAATCTAAATAACCAAAATAATCAAAAGCAATTAGTCCTAAATACACTATAACTGATAATACTATACCATTAATAATTGAAACCAGTAATACCTTAAATAATCTATTTGTAACAGAACTCTCAAAAGCACTAGGGTTAGATAAACTCTGAATTACAATTGAAGAAGACTGAATACCTACATTACCTGCTGTCGCCATAATTAAAGGAATAAATAGAGATAAAGTAAGAAACATTTGATTATTTTCAAAATAGTTATTTTCAAATGAACCAAGAAAAAATGCTCCAAAAAGACCTCCAACTATACCAATTATTAGCCAAGGAAGACGAGCATTAGATAACTTCCAAATTGAATCATCCTCTTCTACATCAGAAGTTATTCCTGACATAATTTGTCTTTCTTCTTCAGCTGTTTCAGTAATAACATCAACAACATCATCTATGGTAATTCTTCCTAATAATTTTCCTCTTTTATTAATAACAGGAAGTACAGTTAAGTCATATTTCTGCATTATTTGAGATACTTCTTCTTGATTCATATGTGCATCAACCGATATAATATAATCATCAAATACATCTTGGATACTAGAATTATCTTTAGCTAAAATAATATCCTTTAAGGAAACTGTACCAACTAATTTTCCTTTATCATCAGTAACATAAACGCTGTAAATATTCTCTACGTTTTTTGCTTGTTTTTTAATTAATTCAATACACTGATTTATTTTCCAATTAATATTACACTTAACAAGCTCTATAGCCATTAGCCCACCCGCTACATCTTCATCATATTGAAGAAGTTTTTTTAAGTTTTTTGATTTTTCAGGATCTTTGATTAATAAAACAACATCATTTCTTTTTTGTAAATTAAGTTCAGAAAGAATATCTGCACCATCATCTGAATCTATTATATCTAAATATTGAGCTATTTCATTAGTTGAGTAAATTTTTAAAAAATTTTGTCTATTATCCTCATCTAATTCTGAAATTATTTTAGAGGAGATATTAATATCTATATTATCTAAAATATATTTTGAGTCTTTTGAATTAAACTCATATAGTAATTCTGTTATGTCAACATAACTTATATTATTGAAAGACTTTTGAATAAAATCAATATTTTGATTAATTATCTCTAATCTTAGCTTCTCTTTAAACTCATTAGTTAATGAAAACTTCATTGTTTTAAAAATTTAATTTTCTTAGAAAGCCATATAAATTCATCTAAATCTAATTGTTCAGCTCTCCTAGAAAATATTTTTTTTGAGGTAAAATCATTAGGTAAATTTAGGTTTTTTAAAGAATTTCTCAGTGTTTTTCTTCTATTTTGGAATGAGTTCTTAACAATATTTTTTAAAAATGAAAATGAAACTCCAATATCTGATCTTTTGTTTCTATTACCTTTTATTACACATGACATAACCCTTGGTGGTGGATTAAATTCTACAGAATCAACATCAAAAACATATTGAACATCAAAATAAATCTGGATTAATACAGATAATATTCCATATGTTTTTTTACAAGGTTTTGAACATATTCGTACACCTACCTCTTTTTGAAGCATAAATGTAAAATTATCTATTAAGTTTCTTGATTCTAGTATCTTAAAAAAAACCTGTGATGATATATTGTAAGGTAAATTACTAATTATCGAAAAATTGCTATCAAATAAATTATTAAGATTTATTTTCAAGATGTCGTCATTAATTATTTTGATATCACTATAAATATTATTTAAATGTTTTACGCAATCAGGATCAATTTCAATTAGAATTAATTTTGATGTATTATTCGTAACATATTTAGTTAAAATACCCATTCCAGGACCAATTTCAAGAACATTATCCCTTCCATCAAAAGTATTAGAAATTGATTTTGCTATTGTTTCATTTATTAAAAAATGCTGACCTAATTTTTTTTTATTTTTAAATTTTATCATAAAGATAAATTTGAATGTAAATTTGAAATTATTTAAAGAATTTAATGAAAAAAGATACCAACAAAAAAAATATTATAGGGTTTAGTATCGGAGATTATAACGGAATTGGTCCAGAAATTTTACTTAAATCATTTCTTAATTCTAATTTATTTGACAGATGCATCCCAATTATATTTTGTGATAAAAAGATATTGGAATTTTATAATAAGCTTTATAATTACCAATTAAATATTGAAAATATTGACTCCTTTAAAAGAGAGTTTAAAAAAAACACTTTATACACAACCGATAACGAAGAAAAATTAATTATAAAACCAGGAAAAATCTGTAAATCTGCAGGAAATTATTCTATTAAATCACTAATGAAATCTGTACATTCTTTAGATAAAAGAGAAATTGATGGGTTAGTTACTTTACCAATAAGCAAAATAAATTCTCATTCTGATTCTTTTTCTTTTCCAGGTCACACTGAATTTTTAAAATCAAGATACAGCGTAGATAATAACATTATGATCATGTATTCAAAAGTTATGATTATTGGGTTTAATACTGGTCATATACCGTTAAATGAAGTATCACATTTTATGAATGAAAGATTTATTGAAAAAAAATTAACTCTATTCATAAATTCTTTAAAATTTGATTTTAATAAAACATCTCCAAAAATTGCAGTATTAGGATTAAATCCTCATTCAGGAGAAAATGGAATGCTAGGTAATGAAGAATTAGATAAAATAGAACCCATTATAAACAAGTTAAAATATAAAAAAAATCAAATTGAAGGTCCATTTCCAGCTGATTCTTTTTTTGGAGCTAAAAAATTTCAAAATTATGATGGGGTTTTTTCATGGTATCATGATCAAGGATTAGTCGGTTTCAAATCTTTTTCATTTGAAAGTGGTGTAAATTACACTGGAGGTCTTCCAATTATAAGAACTTCACCAGACCATGGCACAGCATTTAACATTTCAGGTAAAGGGATTGCTAATGAGAATTCTACAACTGAATCTATAAAGCTAAATATTGAAATTATAAATCAAAGAATGTTTTCTTAATAATATATTAGAT
>Ga0315315_10001904_pt1 | contig 19165 bp, 14 predicted proteins | sample M140m3416metaG_FD_203699 | JGI IMG/M metagenome (GOLD analysis project Ga0315315, IMG submission 203699) | Ammonia-oxidizing marine archaeal communities from Monterey Bay, California, United States - M1 40m 3416 | ecosystem: Environmental > Aquatic > Marine > Intertidal zone | place: USA... | reverse complement strand
ACTGTCTTCACAGTTGAAGACTCAATGGAAGGGAACAATGGAATCGAAGCAAGTTGGAGATTCGTCTCTCATGCACTCAGATATGGAGCAGGAGTTGCTGTCCATCTATCAAAGCTCAGACCCAAAGGAACTGAAAACGGAAAAGGTCTTACGGCTTCTGGCCCAGTCAGTTTCGGAAAAATCTACTCAACCTTAAATGAAATAATTCGCAGAGGGGGACATTATAAAAATGGAGCGTGTGTTTTACATTTGGATCTCGATCATCCTGATATCGTTGACTTCATTACTACTCCTCGGTCAGAACTACCGTGGGTCAAACGGTGCGTCAACATTAATGATGAGAAATGGAAAAACGCTAATCAGACAACACGGGATGCAGTGATATATGGCATCAGATCAGGTGACATATGGCTAAACAAAATTAAGTATGACAACAATGAAAACAGAATCAGAGGAAACGTTTGCCTTGAGGTATACCTGCCATCACGAGGAACTTGCCTCTTGCAACACATCAATACTGGTGCCTGTAAAATCGGAGACTTGCAAGGAGCTTTCGCTGAAGGTATGTCCGACTTGTGCGAGTTACATAGCAAAACAGGCATTGATAGTTCTGGAGAATACCTCCCCTCACAGACGGATAGGCAGGTCGGACTCGGGGTACTTGGATTAGCTAATCTGCTAAGACAAAACAACGTCACCTATGCACAATTTGGTGAGGCATTAGCAGCTACTAACGATGGAATACCAGGATTAGGTACAGCTGGATTAATTGCTGGAGAAATATATAAAGGCATACAGAGTGCGGCTGTAATAGCTAGAAGATATAGTATGGAGAGAGCATTTGCTATAGCTCCTACCGCAAGCTGTTCATATAAAAGTCAAGATAGAGAAGGCTTTACTTGCACACCTGAGATAGCACCTCCTATCGCTAGGAGTGTAGATAGAGACAGCGGCACCTTTGGTGTACAGACATATGAATATGGTGATGTAGAGATCGCCTCAGAGGTTGGTTGGGATGCCTATAAAAAGGTAGCTGACGAACTAATGTATATGTTTAACCATACAGGGCTTCTTCACGGCTATTCATTTAATAGCTGGAGCGATGTTGTGACATATGACGAAAGCTTCGTGGAAGAGTGGCTAGACAGCCCCCAGACATCACTTTATTATTCCCTTCAGGTAATGGGTGACGTTCAAGATAAGTCAAGTGCGTATGCAGCATTAGATGAAGATGACGTACAAGATTACTTGCAAGGGATTCTACAAAAAGAACCCGAATGCGATTGTCAAGAATGAATCCATATGAAAAGTTACTCAATAGAAAGAGGACTTGGACACCTGTCCAAACAACAGCAGGAAAGCTTAAGGTTGGAGCTGAAGAGACCCTCTACCGTGCTCTCGCAATACGCCACATGGAGTTACCAGTTGGCGAGTTTATTACAGAAGCACTTGAAAAAGAGGTTCCCCAATCAGCACGGACTCTTTTAGAATCCAACGTCCAAGACGAGATCAAACATGACCTTGCTCTTGGCTATATAACAAACGCTATAGGCGTTGACGAGAAGTCTGAACAAGAGGCTTTTCGACTACGGGATGCGTGGGAATCGCACCCTGATCACACAATAACTAAAGCCTTGGTAGCAGAACGTGCAATCTTCTTTGTACTTTTGCCTTTTTTTAGGTTTAATGGCGATGCTGGTCTCAGAACGGTATCAGCTGATATTTCCAGAGACGAACAAATACACGTGGCCACTAATAGCCTCGTATGTTCTGATATGGGTCTTACTCCTAGTAAATCTCTGGATAAACTTAGGAAGGCCACAATTAACTGGATAATGGAGCCATTAGGTAAGAATACCTATGGCGATAAATATTTAAGTAAAAAATTTTGGCTGGATACTAGCGATAATCTTATGTATAACGGCAAGGCTCCAGAGCTAGTCGAAACTAAGTCAGCAAGAATGCCAGCCTTCTTTGAACATAGCAATGTCAATCTCCCCCAATACTCTTGAGTCAATACTAGGACCAAACTTAGAGTCAATCCTCGCTGAACTTGAGGAAATATATCCACCAACCAACCCTAACCCTAATGAAAAGATGGAAACAATTATGTATAAAGCTGGTCAACGATCAGTAGTCGAGTGGATAAAAACTCGTATCAGTGAGGAAGGATAGATGGTATTAAGTATTACAGGTGCTAATAAAAAAAAACCTTATTCAGTCACTACAACTACTTTAGAAGACTTCCAAAACAGTATAAATCCAACCCCCCCATCTCTTTCAATAAGTGAACAGCTCGATGCTTTAGGTCCACTTGGTGACCACAATATAGAGGAATTTCGTCGTCTTAATAATACTGCTGTTCCAAACCCATTTTTAGCCGCTAATGGAGTTACTCCAGAATCCTTGGCAGAAACTAGCAACATATTTGAGGACGCAATAGCTGCAAATGAAATTCTTAAAGAACGTGGTAAAGGACCTCAATCTCAGGCAATGGGTGTGAATCAGTTAAGAGGACTTGGTATAAATGCCTCGGTAGATAACCCAAATACAGATCTAGAACAACCTGTGCTAGATGAGTTACTAAATCAGACAAAAGCTATTCAGGATCTAGGTATAAACCAAGTAGTTGCTAATCAAACTCCAGCACAAAACCTAATATTTGACAATCCTCAACTTATACCTAATAACAACACGTTAAATACACCTTGGTTAGATGATGGAGGTACTGGTAACAACATACCATTATTCCAAGGTGCTCTTTTCACTAACCCAGAAGGTGGTCCTAATACAGCAGAAGAAACGGCGGCTGCTGCAGAAAATTTAGCTCCTATATTAGAAGAAGATCCTAATTTCTTTAATAAAGAAGGGGAGGCTACTCAGTTAATCAATGACCTCTATGCTCAATATGGTCTAAATCCTGACGATGAAGGTGTTTCACATTGGTTAAATAACTTGATTGGTGGTGCTTCGCCTGAAGAGATTCAAGCCAACTTTGGACTTGCTGCTTCACAGAATCCTCTTTCTAATAATTATGTAGCTCCTACTCCTCCAGGAACTACAACTCCTCCTCCAGGAACTACAAATACAACTCCTCCTCCAGGAACTACAACTCCTCCTCCAGGTATAGATCCATTATTACAGGGTCAACTAAATGCATCACCCTTTGCTTCATCAACTGCATCAGGAACACCTCCAGGAACACCTCCAGGAACATCTCAAATACCCGCTGGACAAGAAGGATGGTGGAATCAATTTGCTGATGCAGATGCGTTTAAGAGCTTCTTACAAGGAGATCAACAACAAAGCACAGGAAGTATGCAAGATTTTATGCAGTTCATGATGATGATGAACATGATGGGAGGCATGGGCGGTGGCCGTGGTGGCTACGGTGGTAGTCAATACGGATACGGTGGTCTCAACCCAGGCGGTGTTCAAGCTGCTTACAACCCACTAGAACAGTTACAAGGATCATGGGATTGGTTTAACAAGTCCTTTGGTAGTGGTGGTAGTGGTGTACAAGGGGGTACTACAGCAAACGTACAATAAAAAACAATGACAGCAAAAACTAGGTATGATTATTTATCAAGCGAACGTACCCAGTTTCTAGACGAAGCAGAGGAAGCAGCGGAATTAACTCTTCCATATTTAATCATTAAGGATCAATACACCAAGGGGATGAGACATCTTCCTACACCTTGGCAGAGTGTTGGAGCAAAAGGTGCAGTGACATTGGCAGCAAAACTTATGCAGTCAATGCTCCCTGTACAAACCAGCTTCTTCAAGCTACAGGTAGATGAAAGTCAACTTGGTCAGGAATTTGGTCCACAGATTAAATCAGAACTAGACTTATCTTTTGCAAAGATTGAACGCACTATCTTGGAGGCTATTGCAGCTTCTAATGATCGTGTCATAGTGCATGAAGCTCTCCTACATTTAGTAGTAGCAGGTAATGCACTTATCTTTATGGGTAAGGAAGGTCTGAAAGTATATCCGCTAAACCGCTACGTTGTAGAACGAGATGGTAACGGCAATGTGATCGAAATAATCACGAAGGAAACAATTGCAAAGAAATTAATTGAAGATCAGCTACCAGAGGATGTACTTAAGCAGTACGACACAGTAGTTGATGGATCTGATGACAATGTTGAAGAGTGCGATATCTACACCCACATCACACGAGACAACAACAGATACGTCTGGCATCAGGAAGTACACGGTACAATATTAGAAAAGTCCCACGGGAAAGCACCTATTGATATAACACCTTGGATTCCATTGAGATTTAACACAGTGGATGGTGAGGATTATGGAAGAGGTAGAGTCGGTCAGTTTATTGGCGACTTAAAATCATTAGAAGCACTGTCCCAAGCCTTAGTGGAAGGGTCAGCAGCTGCAGCGAAAGTTGTGTTCACCGTATCACCTAGCTCTACGACTAAACCAAGTACCCTTGCTAACGCAGGTAATGGCGCAATCGTGCAAGGTAGACCTGATGACATTGGAGTCGTACAGGTAGGTAAGACAGCTGATTTCAGAACAGCATTTGAAATGATGCAACAACTAGAACGTCGAATCAATGAAGCGTTCTTAGTTATGCAAGTTAGAAATAGTGAACGCACTACAGCTGAAGAGGTACGCCTCACACAGATGGAGTTGGAACAACAATTAGGTGGACTATTCAGTCTTCTTACTACTGAGTTCTTACTACCATATTTAAATAGAGTACTTAATCAATTCCAAAAGACTGGAAAGATACCACGTCTACCAAAGGATATTGTTAAACCTACTATCGTAGCTGGTGTTAATGCACTAGGCCGTGGTCAGGATAGAGAAAGCCTAGGTCAATTCCTAACAGTCATCTCTCAGACAATGGGACCAGAGGCAGTACAGAAGTTTATCAATCCAGAGGAAGTGATCAAACGCTTGGCTGCATCACAAGGTATTGATGTATTGAACTTAGTTAGATCAATGCAAGAGATACAAGGTGAGCAACAACAAGCACAACAAATGGCTATGCAGCAACAGCAACAAGAACAACAAGTTGCAATGATGAAGACTCCAATGATGGATCCATCTAAGAACCCTGCAATGGCTGAACAAATGCAAGCACCACCACCAGAGGCATGAGCGAAGAACAAACACTCTCGTATGAGAACAACACAGAAACAGTTACCACTGAAGAAAACTTAACTCCAGAGGAGCAAGACTCTTTACAAGTAGGTGAGCAGATGCAAGAAGCTGAAGACCAGTTACTTGCAGGTAAATATAAAGACCCTAAAGATTTAGAGAAGGCTTATGCTGAACTCGAAAAGAAATTGGGCGAAAAATCTAACGAGGTTTCAAAGGAACCTGAATCAAAAACTGAACCGAAAGAGGAAGCTCCAAAAGATACAGAGCCAAACCTTTTAGATCAGTTATGGGAAGAGGGTTCTAATAATAAACTAACTCCAGAGACGTTTGATAAGATAAAGAAAATGAACCCTGTTGACGTTGCTAAGATGGCAATGCAACAAAGGTCACAGGCTCAAAACACTCCTCAGTCTAGAGAGTTTACAGATAAAGACGTATCACAGATACATGGATTAGTTGGAGGTCAAGAGAACTACAACAACATGATGTCTTGGGCGCAACAAAACGTCAGTGAACAAGAGGTAAATATGTATGACGCAGTGATGGAGTTAGGTAATCCCCTAGCTGCTTACTTCGCAGTACAATCATTAGCTCTTAAATATCAGGATCAGTCTGGTAAAGATGGTCAGATGATTACAGGTAAAGCACCTAAGTCAACAGCTGATGTATTTAATAGTCAGGCTGAATTGATCAAGGCTATGGAAGATGATAGATATAACGATGACCCTGCTTACAGGCAAGCGATTCAATCGAAGCTAGAGAGATCTAATATTAATTTCTAGGTAGACATGGCGACCTGACAGTTCATCATCGCCATTCACCTAGCTTTTAATTCAATGACAGTTATAACCGAATACGGTAAACAAAACATTTTCGCTAACGAAACCCCACCAAGACTTATGAACAAAGAAGAAGCATCAGTTCTACTACATGACGCAGAAGAACTAAACGGTCGTGCAGCAATGATTGGATTCATTGTAGCAATCGGCACATACATAACCACTGGACAAATCATTCCAGGCATTTTTTAAACCCTTTTATAAATGACTACAGCCACATTAACCAAACCATTTGACAACTGGCAGCGTTTCTGTGACTGGACTACGAGTACCAACAACCGACTATATGTTGGTTGGTTCGGTGTACTCATGATCCCTGCACTATTAACCGCTGCAACAGCATTTATCATAGCTTTCATAGCTGCGCCACCAGTTGACATAGATGGTATTCGTGAGCCTGTCTCAGGAGCATTACTCTATGGAAACAACATCATATCGGGAGCCGTTGTCCCGTCAAGCAACGCAATCGGTCTTCACTTCTACCCAATCTGGGAAGCTGCAACCCTCGACGAGTGGTTGTATAACGGAGGACCATATCAACTTATTGTGTTCCACTTTCTCATCGGTATCTCAGCATACCTGGGACGTCAATGGGAACTTAGTTATAGATTAGGAATGAGACCATGGATATGCATAGCTTATTCCGCACCAGTTGCAGCAGCATTCGCCGTCTTCCTCGTGTACCCATTCGGTCAGGGGAGTTTCAGTGATGGTATGCCTCTTGGTATTTCAGGGACTTTCAATTTTATGTTTGTCTTTCAGGCAGAACATAATATTCTTATGCATCCTTTCCACATGCTCGGCGTTGCAGGGGTATTCGGTGGAGCTTTATTCGCTGCTATGCACGGAAGTCTCGTTACTTCCTCACTTATTCGTGAAACGACTGGGCTTGATTCTCAGAACTATGGATATAAATTCGGCCAAGAGGAAGAGACGTATAACATCGTTGCGGCTCATGGCTACTTTGGGAGACTCATCTTCCAGTATGCTAGCTTTAACAATAGCCGTAGTTTACATTTCTTCCTGGCTGCTTGGCCCGTCACTTGCATATGGCTTACCGCTATGGGAGTCTCCACTATGGCTTTTAATCTCAACGGCTTTAACTTCAACCAGTCAGTCGTTGATGCTAGTGGACGGACAATCCCAACTTGGGCTGATGTCTTGAACCGTGCCGATTTAGGCATGGAAGTAATGCATGAAAGAAACGCACATAATTTTCCACTTGATCTAGCGGCTAAAGAAGTCGCACCGATAGCTTAACGATACTTCCGTTCATCCCTATGGGACGCATGAAACCTTAGACATGGAACGGGGTCTGGGGTACTTGGAGATTTCCAATGACTATTAAAGTTACTTACAAGTATCGTGGCATCACTTATACAAAATCAAAATCTATTTAATTAAAATGAAAACAATTGCACTTGCTCTCGCAACAACCACTCTAGCGTCTGCACCTGCATTCGCTGGTACTTACATAAACACTGAAGTTAACAACGGTTACTATGGGTCTCAGTATGTTGGTAGAACTGTAGAACTACACGTTGGAGCTGAAGGTACTAAGGGAAAGGTTGACTACTTTGTACAAGGTGGTCCTGCTTTAGTAGCTGTTGACGGCGTTGACGGTACAGAGACAGAACTATCAGGTAAGTTCGGAGGTACATATAGCATCTCCTCAGCTACATCTCTTTATGGTGAGTTTGCTGGAGGCACCAATGGTGATCTAGATAATTCATACAACCTAAAAGTTGGAGCTAAGTACAAGTTCTAATGTCACAACAAAGCGACAAGGCTAGGGCTTCAGTAACTTCACTGACTCCCGAACCAGAACTTAAAGAAGAAGAGAAAGAAGAAGTTGAAGAAGAAGTTCAATGAATTATGGCTAGTAGTATTATTTACTCTAGCCTTCTTCATACATATAGAAGTACTTCATGTAAACTTCCATAGCAGAGAGGCACCTCAGTGTCTTTCTAGCGAGCTTAGTTTAGCGGTAAAACTCTAGCCTTCCAAGCTAGGTTCATCGGTTCGATTCCGATAGCTCGCTTTTGGCTTTTAGCCCCGTACGCGGGATACCTATTAGCCGTCTAGACGGTGGGATAGACCACAAAACTTGAATTTTAATTTGCATGCGATGATGATTTATACCCTCAAACATTTTAAAAGATAGATAAATGGCTCAACAGTCAACCGACCATCAGGCGTCGGTAACTATGCCAGGTGCTTCTAATAGCACAGGCGATAGAAGAGCTCTCTACTTGAAATTATTTTCAGGAGAGATGTTCAAAGGATTCCAGCACAACGCAATAGCTAGGGATCTTGTTATGAAGCGTACCTTGAAGAACGGCAAATCATTGCAGTTCATCTACACAGGACGCACAAAAGCCGAGTTCCATACTCCAGGCAACAGCATACTAGGTAACTCCGATGGAGCACCTCCAGTAGCTGAGAAGACCATCACAGTTGATGATCTACTTATCAGTTCAGCTTTCTTATACGAGCTTGACGAGACATTGGCTCATTATGATTTGAGATCTGAGATATCCAGAAAGATTGGATACGCTCTTGCTCAAAAGTATGATCGCCTAGTGTTCCGTGCAATCACACGAGGAGCTAGAGCTGCATCACCTATTACTAAGGCTAACTTCGTAGAACCAGGTGGTACACAGATCCGTGTTGGTACAAACAACCAAGGTTCTGATGCTTATGTTCCTGCATCTTTGGTAAACGCATTCTATGATGCTGCAGCCGCAATGGATGAAAAAGGAGTCAGTTCTGATGGGAGAGTGGGTGTATTAAACCCTCGCCAATATTATGAATTGATCCAACAGGTTGGTGATAATGGTCTAGTTAACAGAGACGAGCAAGGTACATCCCGTCAGAAGGGTAATGGCATTGTTGAGATCGCTGGTATCAAGATCTACAAGTCAATGAACATTCCGTTCTTTGGTAACTACGGTACTATTTATGGTTCCGCATCAGCTACAAACCCAGGAGTAACCTCACCTACAAATGTTGGTTCATTTGTTGGTAGTGACACTGAGCTTGAAGCTGCACAAGCTTCAGATACAGGCATCAATAACGAGTACGGTAACCATTCCGAATTCGCTAACTCTTGTGGATTAATATTCCAAAGAGAAGGAGCAGGTATCGTTGAAGCTATCGGTCCTCAAGTTCAAGTAACGAAAGGAGATGTTTCGGTTATTTACCAGGGTGACGTGATATTGGGTCGCTTAGCATGTGGGGCAGATTATGTTAATCCTGCTGCATGTGTTGAACTAGTTGCAGGTGCTGCAGTTGGTTCTACAGGTAACGCTGCATTCTAAAATGCACACTTATGGGGAGTCATTACGGCTCCCTTTTTTTTATTTATATTAATCAACTATGGCTTTCCCTACCACTAATGCTGCTACAGAATTACCCGCTATAAATCAAATCCTAATGGCTTGTGGTCAGGCTCCAGTCACCACTTTGGATGAAACCAACCCAGACGTTGCGATTGCATATACAACCCTTCTAGAGATATCTAGAGAGGTTCAAAGTGAAGGCTGGACCTTTAATAAGGAAGCACATTATGAGATGACACCTGACTCTAACAATGAGATCCTCATACCAAATAATGTATTACAAATAGATCTTACACAAGCTCATGCAGGTGATAAGAATGTAATAAGAAGAAATGGCAAACTATATGATAAACAAAATCATACTGATCAATGGACTAATGGAGCTGTTGAATGCGATATCGTTTGGTTCTTTGATTGGGTAGATCTACCAACACCTATACAGGACTACATTACAGCTAGAGCTGCTACCACTACATCCAGTCGGATAGTAGGAGATCAAACTCAATACCAAATGCTTCAACAAAAAGAGGCATATACCAGAGCTATGGCTCTTGAATACGAAACAAGCCAAGGTGACTATTCATTCTTTGGTAAAGCTGATGGAGCCAACCCATACATCGGTTATCAACCTTATCATGCACTTTCTAGATAATGGCAGCAGTAACACAAAGGATCTCCAACTACTTAAGTGGAGTATCAAAACAAACAGATAGTAAGAAGCTTCCAGGTCAGGTACGAGAATGTATTAATGGTTTCCCTGATGTGACATTAGGTTTAACTAAAAGACCTGGATTTCAATTTATCAAAACACTTACAAATACAGGTGGCACACCATCTGATGAATTTGATAACAATGATTTAGATGGTGCTAAATGGTTTTATATGACTGTAAGTGCGACTAGATATATAGGATGTATTACACCCGCTGCAGGTGGTACTAATGGCAGTATCAATATATGGAATGCTGATACAGGAATTGCATGTACGGTCACTAATGGGTCTGCACATACCTACCTAACAGGTACAAGTAAATCTAACTACGACGTCTTATCAGTACTTGACTCAACCATCATTACAAACGATTTAGTTACTGTAACCGCACAAGCTGCTACTACAGGTTTTGTAGCACAGAGTAGAGGTACAGTACTACTAAGTACACAGGGAGTCCTTGAGGCTTCAATACAAAGTACTGATTTTGAAGTTAAGTTAGGTGGTACAGCTATACTTGCTGAGAAAAGTGCTATCCAAGTATGTACTTACACATCAGGTGGTACTGTCGATTTTGATGATGTATTAACTGGAATCAAAGCTGCAATAGATGCAAAAAGTATAACTGGTATGACATGTACTAAGTATGGTACATCTCTACAATTAGATTATGTAGTCAGTGGAACTAGAACACCATTTACTTTAGAAGCTAAAGGTGGTATTGATAACAAACGTATAACAGTTTACCAAGATTGGGCTGATAATGAATCATGGCTACCATCCAATTCATTTCATGATCAACATGTAACTATTTTAAATTCACGGCTATATGACGAAGATAATTATTATGCAAAGTTTGTAGCTAACAACACCTCAACAGGTGGTGAAGGTTATTGGAAAGAAACAGTAGCTAATAATATATCTCCAGGGTTAACAGCCACTACAATGCCTTATAAGCTTAGAAATACAGGTGCTACTACCTTTGTCTTTGAGCCTGTAACTTGGGGTAATAGACTAGTTGGAGATGATCTAACAAATGCTCATCCTAGCTTTGTAGGTAAAACTATAAAGAAAGCTTTCTTCCATGACGATAGACTTGGTTTCTTGTCAGAAGATAACGTCATCCTTAGTAGAGCTAAAGACCCTTATGAGTTCTATGCAACATCAGCTAGAACACATACAATGGCTGACCCTATAGATGTTAACTGTGCTTCTGTTAGAGCTACTAAACTACATGCAATTAAACCTGCTAGACAGGGTTTAGTTCTTTTTTCAAAGAACCAACAATTCCTAATCTATGCAGATGACGGACCTTTAACACCTCAATCTACAAAGATAAGACCAATCTCTAATATGGAGATGAGTGATGAGGTTGATCCAATTGACGTTGGTACTCACTTTAACTTCATCAGTAAGACTCCTAACTTTACTAGGGTCTTTGCTATGCAGACTAAAGGTCTTGGTGAAAGCCCACAGATCTTAGATATAGGAAGGATTGTTAATGAGTGGATCACCGATGATATAGATACATTAATAGCTAGTATTCAGAATGAGTTCATAGCTATGTCAAGTCAAAGTAGTAATACCATATATTTCTATAAGACTTATACAGATGGTAAAGAACTACTTATGGAGTCTTGGTTTAAATGGACATTACCTGGGACTATTCAGTCAATGTCTATTGATGAGGATGATATGTACTGTGTTACCAAACAAGGTACAGGTACATCTGCAAGATATACCTTAGAAAAGGCTAACTTAACTCAGAGTCCAGAAGTAGCTATCATAACTAATGCACAGGGTCAAAAGATTAACCCTTGTATAGATTTATATGCACGGGCTAGTTCTGTTGTATATGACCCAACTAATAACTTTTCAAAATGCTATCTACCTTTTGCTAATCTAACTGATCAAAAGAATGTAATGATCGTTGCTGGTACAACAGCAGCTGGTACGTTTAATAACTCAGGATTTACTATCACTCCAGAATCTATAACCGATGGTTCTGGTACATACTGGAAGATACCTGGAGAAAACCTCTCTACGAACGCTAACAACGTCTACGTGGGCTATGCTTATGACTTTGATGTCGAACTACCTAAGATCTATTATGACCTCTCTGGGGATGGTAAACAGGTTGACTTTACAGCTAACCTTACAGTAGCTAGATGCAAGTTTGATGTAGGTTTATCAGGTGTAGTTGGCTTCAAACTAAATGCAGTTGGTAGGTTTGCTAGTAAGAAGGAATTTACAGGTGATGGATCAACTACTCAATTTGAGTGGATATCATCAGATCTTAATTATGTAGATAGAGATGAAGTGAAGGTAAAGGTTAATAATGTAACCACTACATTTACTTTTGTTAATGATACAAAGATTCAATTCTCATCTGCACCAGCTAATAACGCTAAGATACTTGTCTACTTGGATGAATGGTATGACTTAAATCCAACTACAGAAGCTAATACATATCTAGCTGATGACGTTCCATTAGAAGAATCAAACGTACTAACAGTACCAATACACCAAAGAAGTAAGAACTTCACATTAAGGGTCTTTAATGACTCACCATTTCCCGTCTCTCTCAACTCGATGATGTGGGAAGGAAACTACTCACCGAGATTTTATAGGAGGACTTAAGATATGACAGATCCAGTAACCGCTGGTTTAATTATTGGTTCATCATTATTTTCAGGCTTCATGGGAAAAAAATCCCAAGATAAACAAGCAGACGAAGCTAATAAGTATAGAGAATTACAATACGGTTATGATAAAGAACTGTATCAAATGGGTAATGAAAAGCTAGATGCTGATTGGGCATTTGCTTATGAAACCTATGAATTACAGAAAAGTAACGAAGAGAAGATAGCAGCATATAGTGATGCTATGAACTTGAAGCGTTATAATTATGACCTCAAGATTGTAAAAGCTCAGAATGAATCTAATAAGAAAGCATTTCAAAAATCAGAACAATTATATCACTCACAGTTAGGGTTTAATAATGCAGCTGCAAATGCTGCACATGAAGATGCACTAACCAAACAACGAGAAATAAAACAAGAAATTGCTTTTAAAAATGGTGATGCTATTGTAAAAGCAATTGAAGAAAAAGGTAAGCTAGCTGTAACAATGCAAAGTGGTGGGAGTTCAGCTAAGGCTGCTCAAGCACTACTAGCTTCAAGAGGTAAGAACGAAGCTTTACTGGCAGAATCATTGTATAGTTCTAATATCAGCACTATCCAAACTTTAAAAACAATATCAAGAGATAAATACGGAGCAGATTTAGCTGCTTTTGCTAACAAAATGTTGGAACCTGGAATTGTACCAGATCCAATAGCATCACTTCCTACACCAGTAGCTGACTTCCAAGCACCAAGAGCATTAGTAGGATTTGATTACGGTCCAGAACCTATTAAAGGTGTTAAGTCAGTAGGAGGTTCTTGGTTAAATGTAGCATCATCAGCACTATCAGGTGTAGCAAGTGCAGCTAAAGGTGGATTCATTGAATTTTAATTAATTATGGCATACACAAGTCAAGCTAAAGGTAAGCAAGCACGATTCCGTCCAATACAAGCAGGTCAAGAAGCTTTGAACCAACAACTTGTAAAGGATGAGCAAGTTATACGTAACATAAAAAGTGTAGCGGATCAGCAGGAAGCACAGGACGAGAAAACTATCCGACGCTTAAAGCATAACGCTACACAAGTCAATATAAATCGTGAGGCAAACCAAAGGCTAGTAGATAAAGCAGATCAAAAACGCAGATCTGCTATCGAAGCAAATCAGATACGCACTCGACAGAATGCGGAAACTGAAATCAAAAACATAGAAAAAGAAGCTCAATCTTGGAAAGCGTTTAGTGAAACAGCTACAGGTGTATTAACACAATATGCTAAAAGTAGGAAACAAGCTTTAGAGATAGAAGAATTTCAAAAGCAATATAAAAATCCAGAAAACTTTTTCAATGAAAGTTCATTAGATAACGAAGTTTGGAAAAAAGTACTAGAACATGGTGCTTTAACTGCTAAAAAAGCTAAAGAACTTGGTCTTGATCCTAGCATTGTTACTCAACTTTCTACTCTTTCACCAGAACTTAGAAATGTACAACGCCAAAAAGCAGTTATAAGTTTAAATACTATAGGCTTTTCTGAGTACAGAAAAAGAGCTATTGATAAAAGTGGTGCTATTACTGTAGAAGATAAAAAGAAAGTTGCACAAGCAGCTGCCTTTATGTATGCTGCAGAGTTAGGTGTACAAAGCAGTGGTAAACTACTTGAACCTTATTACAAGCATGTACTTACAAGTAATAATGAATTTATAAAAAAAGAAACAGATTCTTGGAATAATTTAGAAAGTACTGAAAATGCTGAAGATGCTAAAACTGATTTCTTTTTAAATAAAACTACAGAAGATGCTCAACATTACTTTAATATTTATCAAACAAAAGTAGGTTTAATTTTCAAACCAGATGGCACAGGATCTACAAATGTTGATGTTAAATCTGCTATTAAAAAATTAGCTGAAAATCCTAGAGAAATACAGAATTTAGAAAAATTTAAAAAGTTAGAAACATTACCTAATACAAGAGGTGATGAGATATTAAACCCTGCTATGCCTATAGAGAAATTATTCTCTGAAAGTGAATGGGTAGATATTACTAATAAAAGAAATACAACTTTAGATAATGATCTTACAAAAGATAAGTTAAAAAAAGATATTTATAGCGGTCAACTAAGACAGAAAGTTGAAGCTACACTTGCTCCAGGTGGTGAGTGGAATGGTACACCAGAAGGTTTTGCGGAAATCATAGATAAAGCACCAGGTTTAAATCAATCTGATAAAGACTATTTAGAAGAAACTTTTCTTTTAACAAGTGGTGCTAGTGTAGATAATTCAGATGCTGCTAAAAATGCAAAGCTTCAAATTAAATCTGGTACATTTGATAAAGCAGCATATGATATTTTACCACAAGCTTTGAAAGCAAATAAAGAATTTAGTGAAGCTTACCAAGCCGCTGAACAATTAAATGCAATGGGTTGGGACAAAACTAAAATAGATCAGTATGTTGGTAACTTTATTAAAAATGATATTTTAAAGCTGAAAAGAACTACTGGAGATCCATTACTTAATAGAACTGTACTACCTTCTATATTAGAAGCTAAGGCTGATTTCCGTAATTATTTTAAAGAGGAATTAGCAAAAACTAAAAATCCAGAATTAGCTCGACAGAATGCATTAACAAGATTAGTAACGGAAGTAACAGATGGTAAAAAGAATGGTACAGGTAAATGGAGAATTGATGAATCATATGCTGGTTCTGGTGCAACTATAGGAGAATCTCATTTTCCTTTCTTTGATCCAGGCAGCGATGATTATCAAGTTGAATATCCTGTAGCATTATTACCTAATAAGCTTGAAGCAGTACAAGAGAATAAAAGTATTGTACTAACTCAACAACTGTTCACTAAACCTTATATAGAAGAACAGATCAATAATGTACAAAATGGTCTGGGTTTCAATATAACAGAAGATATTAAAGAATTAAAGAAAGCTAGTGGTAAGAGTTATAGTGATATAATAATGTCACAAGCTAAATTATTAGGTTATAAAAAATCAGACTTTCAATTAGAACCTAGTATTGCTGAAGAGATGCTATCTAGAGTCGTCTCTACTGAAGGCACAAATCAAGATCTCAAGAATTTCACTAGAGAAATTAAAACTATTGATGATGCTTTCAAATCTAATTTAGCTGTAGCTGCTCCAAGATTTGAACCTGCTATGAGTCAAACATCTAGGTGGGCTACAAGGAATGGTATTGAAACTAGTACACGACATTCGATACCTAGTCTAGCTTTAAGACCAGAGGGTCAGGTTATACTTCAAAAATACTTTAGACAAGATGGCATGCCTAGAGGTGGTGCTTTTGTAGTTAGTACAACAAAGACAAAGAACGGTGTAGAAAGAGTCATATCCTTACCAGGAACTGACCCTAACGAACCTGAATTCATCTTCTTACTAGACGGAGGTAATTAATGGAAGAAGAAACAACGAATGAGTCTCTTCCTACCAAAGAAGTAGTAACAGAAGAGATTCCACAAGCGGAAACAGTCGAGCAACAAGCTGAACTTAAATCAGAAGAAGGTGCTCATAAGGCTGTAGCTGTAGGGCAAAAAATCTTTGGTGGTCTAATGAAGGGAGTGTTTGACCCCTTAAATGCTATCCAAGGAAAAGAGTGGGATGAGCGCATGAAGAATACAGGAGAATTACAAGCTTCTATGCTTCTTTCTGTACCTGATGCTGCTTTTGATGTTATAGGCATGATGGGTAAGCATGGCAAACGTGTAGATGACTTCTATGATGATGTCACTAGAATGTCAAATTCTAATATCCAGAAGGCTAGAGGAGTTATGTCAGTCGTTATACCTAGTTTTATGGGTATAGGACTTGTAGGAGCTGGAACTAAAGCTGCAAAACTTAATGGTATTTCCAAAGCTGTAGCTACAGTAGGAGGTAATCTAGCAATTGACGGTGGTTTAGGTTATGCATCTGATCAAAATGAAGGTGCAGATACACTAGCTAAAACTCTAGCTGATAGTTTCCCTGGCTGGTATGGTATAGAAGGTAAGATACCTCTCCCTGAAACTTGGAAAAACACAAATGCTACAACAGCTGAACAGCTCAGATGGATGCATATGTGGGAAAACACTTCTATGGCAGCCACTGCTGATGTTCTTGGTTATTCAGTTATAGGGCTTTCAAAACTCTATGGTGCAGGTAAGAAACCAGTAATGAGTTGGTTCAAACCTTTAAGTGAGAAAGCAGCTAAATGGAAAAATCAACAGATCTTTACTAATGCAGATAAAGGTACAACCCAAGCTTTATCTAAACTTGATGATCAGGTTATAGGATTAGAAATACGTAAGGCTGAAATCTTACAAGCTATTGAAACTAAGCCTGGTACTGCAGAACTTAAAGTATTACAAGATCAATTAGTTCAATTAGATGAACAAATAGTATTAGCAAAAGAAAACAAAATAGGACTTGCTAATGAGTATGTTAATACTGGAAGCACTAAAGCTACAGATAATGATCTAAATTCACATCTAGAACGTAATCAAACTTCAAGGAACATACAAAGAGAGGGTAATGCTCTAGATAAATTAAACACTGATCCTACTGGAGCTAAAGGTTATGATGGTGAAGTAACACCTGGATTAAGTAATGATGCTAATCGTACCTACAATAATATATCTCAAGGTAATGTTGCCGAGAATATGATTGATACGACTACAAATAAATTAGGTATGACCAAAGGAGATAACACTTCTTTAGTATCTGATAACATGTACACTAAAGGTTTCAGATTAGGTAAGAAATCAAGAGATGCTGTAGAAGGTTTCGCTAAGCAAACTGAAGATATGGGAGATTGGCAAGCAATCAAGAATGGATTTAAGTTTGCTAAGAAGGATATGGATGAGGCTGCATGGAAAATCTATGAAGATATCATTCATGCAGGTAGTGTAAGAGATGTTAAAAAGCTATTTATGGCTGATAAAGATTTCTTAAAGATAACCGAAGAAACCACTAGGCAAAGAGCATTATTAGCTCCAATACAACAAGTAGAGATTGATGCAAGAGCACAATTCTTTGCTATGCGTGATTTAGTTGATAGGTTTATAGGTCGTTCTGTTGTTGAGTCTTCAGCACGTACTATGGATACTCTTGGTAGAGATATCAGAACTGCATCTGAAGCTGTAACAAAATTTGGACCAGAGGTTACAGATCAAGCTAAGGTAATGAATAATGTCTTAGATAAGCTTGAGTTCTTAATGAGCGAGTATGGTATAAACAAATATGTATCCAGTTGGCAACTTCGAAACAAAGGTGTATGGAACGAAGCTGTAAGAAAAGGTGAAGATTTAACTCAACTGGCAGGTAGATTAAACGGTGAGTTTGAAGAAGCTTTAAGTGCTCAGCATAAAAAAGCTATGAACTATCGTAAGATCATACAAGAGGCAGCTGCTGAAGATCCTAACCTAGCTAAAGCTTTTGTTGAAGCATATGCATTATCAGACGGTGATGTAGATACTATCTTAAAAATGCATCAATGGGGAGTAAACCAAATACACCCAGTAGGTGCTATACATAGTAGAAGAACTAAATGGAAGTTAAATCTACTTGCTAGAGGTTTAAAAACTATCAGATTTAACAATGTATTATCAGGTCTAGCACCAATAAATGCTGCTAAAGGTAGTGCATCTGCTATCATAGGTAAGCCATTAAGAGCATTCACTCATGCTGGTTTAGATTTTCTAAAAACTGGTGATGCAGAGGCTGTACGTAAAGTTACTTATCTATATGGTGCTATCCAAGAAACTAATAAAAAAGCATTAGTTGATGGTTGGAACATGATTAAACGTGTTCACCATGATGATAAAGGTATGATAAGTGCATTCCGTAAGGATTATATAGTTAAAGAACAGAAAACTTGGGAGGCAATGGATGCCTTATCTGAGAATTGGAAAGCTAATAAACAAACAGGAAGAGTTCTTATGTATCAAATGGCTAAGAACTTGAACAAAATAGGAGCTAATAGATGGTATAAAGGAGCTATGACAGCTATGACTGGTATAGACTCTTACACAAATACTATGATGGCTCATTATTGGTCAAGAGCCTTAGCATATGAAGAGATAGCTAAGAAGGGATTCCCATTTGTAGAAGATAGCTGGAAACCATCTGCACAACTACTTGAAGCAGAGAAAGCACATTATGCTAAAATGTTTGATAAGCAAGGTCTACCAACAGATGATGCTTTGAAACAGTTTAGTGGTGAAGTTAATTTAAACTTAGATCATGCATTCGCTGATAAGGTTACACAGGCTACCGATGCTTTACCTATAACACAAGGTATGTTCATGTTCCCACGAACAGGGATTAATGATGTTAATAGGATGAGTTCTTACTTACCATTAGGTAAGATACCAGGCTTTAAAAACAAATATGTTAAAATTTTACAAGCAGGTGATGATCTTAACCTTATTAAAGAAGCTTTAAAAGAGCATGGTATTGTTTATGAGAAATACCCTCATGCTATGGATATGTATAAATATCTAAAAGAAGAGTATGAAGCACGTTTATCATGGT
>Ga0315315_10001901_pt1 | contig 19174 bp, 14 predicted proteins | sample M140m3416metaG_FD_203699 | JGI IMG/M metagenome (GOLD analysis project Ga0315315, IMG submission 203699) | Ammonia-oxidizing marine archaeal communities from Monterey Bay, California, United States - M1 40m 3416 | ecosystem: Environmental > Aquatic > Marine > Intertidal zone | place: USA... | reverse complement strand
GGATGAGCGACATCGGCAGGGCTAGAGTTAGCAGCAATAGCGGGCCACGGGCTGCAATGAGACCAATAGCTGAAAACCGTGCGGCAAGCGCCTGCAGGCCGCCGAGGGCGAAGAGATAGAAGGACGGCAATAGCGGCAATAAGAGCCGTAATTCGACCCAGCCGCCGGGCCGGTCGACGGGGATAAAGGTCCAGTTGCAAAGTACGCCGAGAAAGATGAGTTGATAAATATACAGCAGCTGCAGACCGTGCTCGCCACGCCAGCGCCGGTGCAGAATACCGCTGAGAGAGAGCAATAACAGTCCTGCGCCGAGGGTCCAGGCGACGAAGGCGTAGAGGCTGCCCAACCCTTGTTGCTGCGCCATCACGCGCGCTGTCTCGCCGAATAGAGGCAAGGTTAGCGCGGCGATTTCTTGCAAATAATAAAAGAGCGTCCAGGCCATGAAAGCGAGCCGGTCAGAGAGTGCGTGTTCAAAGCCAACGATCTGGCTGAGATACGATTCGGGCACGACCGCACCACCGCTGGATTGGGCAAAGCTGGCGAATAATGCCGCAAAAGCGGCTTGGCAGGGGATCCAAACTCCGATGCGCCGCCACTGACGCCGATAGGCCAGATGCAGGACTACGGCCAAGGGCAAGGCAAAGCCAATCGAGCGGATTGCGCCGCCTAGCGATAAGCAGAGGGCCATCGCGGCTAAGTTGAAATCGAGCAATTTTTGCCCGCGAAGCCAGCGGTCGTATAGCAGGACGGCGGTCAGCGATACGAGGGTATAGGCGGCCTCGCTGAAGATCCGATTGGCGTAGGCGATAGCCCAGGGGTTGAGCGCCACCAGGGCCAGCAGGGCCAAGCGTTCATAGGGCTCGGTGGCGGGTTTGAGCAATACGTGCAGCACAAACAACAACAAGAAGAAAAACAGCGCGGAGCATAGCTTGAGGGCCGTCAGTGAATTGGGGAAGAGATAGGCGACCGGGCTGATCAGCAGCGGATAGCCGCTCGGTTGGGTGATGGGTGTTACGGAGTGCTCGTCGGGGCCGACGTGCAGCACCGGTCCGCGCCCTTCGCCGATCGAACGGGCCAACTCGGCGTAGACCGCATCATCGGCCATCGATCCGACGACGAATTCGTCGAAACGGGCAACGACCAGCAGTAGGCTCAACAGGCCGATGGCGGCCAGGTATTTCTGCGAATTGGAGACGGGAGAGGGCACTAGGCGGACCACGGTTGAGTCTGGGTCCGTATTTCCTCCCCGCTCAGCAAGGCTTGCTCACACACTAGACCGAGATAGTGGTCTTGGCAGGCTTCGGCCAGCGGATACGGCATCTCGCCACGCGCCATGCGCAGCATCAGGTCGCCGATGGCGATCTCGTCGTCGCTGAGCGAGGCCGGGGCCAATGAATTGACATAGACGACTTCGTTGCCGAGCTGGATGGCCTTTAGGTGGTTGCCCTCCAGGTTGCCAGGGCCGCCGGCGCTTTGGCGGAGCAGGTCGAGGTAGATCGGCGTGCGAAAGTCCTGTAGATAGGCGATGCGGTCATTGGTGATTTCGCCCCGCTCGCCGCGGATCAACACGCGGTTGTTGCGCACCCAGCTGAAATATTGCTCACCGCAAAAATCCATGAAACCCAACCGACCGTCGAAGTCGAGCCAGTAAAAGGCCTGTGTACTTTCGCCGATGCTTTCCTGTGTCGGCGGGCCATCTCTGTTGGGGCCCGAGATCAGCGGCGTGGCAAAGGATCGCGCGGCTATGGTCGCATTTTCATACCCGATATCCAATAGTTTGCGTATCAGGCTCATACCGTGATAGCCGTGTGCAGCCGAAATCTGTGCCTGGCTGACGGTGCCGATTCTGCCCGATTCGATCACCCGGCGCACGGCGGCGAAATAGGGTTGGAGAAAATACTGCTCGGCAACGCAGACTTTCCCGCGATGCTCCTGCACGTATTGCCACAGCTCGATCATCGCGTGTAGGTTCGGTGCGGGTGGCGTTTCCGATAACACGGCTACGTCCCGCAGTACGAGGTCTTTGATGATGTCGGGGTTGGCGGCCCAAGAGACGGAGGTGACCGCGAAGTCCAGCGCGCGGTTGGCGAGCATTTCGTCGACCGTCTCGACAACGGGGCAGGCCCATGTGTCGGCAAAGCGCTTGGCTTTTTGTGGGTCGCGCGCGACGACGACGGGCAACTCGAAATGTTCGGGGGCCGCCGCCGCGATGCGCAGGAAAAACTCGGCACGCCATCCCGCGCCGACGATGCCAAAGCGAATACGGCTCATTTATTTGTCTTTCTCAATATCGTGCGGTGAGTTTTTCGGTAAGCTCAAGTCGCTAAGGGCGGGCCACTGGGAATCGCAACGGGCTGCCGCACATTGTCATAGACTGTCGGCTGAGCGCTAAATCGCGCAGTCAGGTATTCTCCGAGATGGATCGACCCGGTTATCTGTCCCTCGTCGACTTCGCCGGCAAACATAAAGGGTATGCTGTCTGCGACCTGCCGCACGACACTGTGCAATTTGACTTGTGTGCCTTCGACGGTGCCGTTGATTGGCTGGCTGGAAAAGTCGCTTTGGTGTATGCCCTTGACCCAGTTGCCGTCCTGCTGGAGAAACAATCGGTGCTGGCTGGCGCTGGTGGAGTACTCGATGGTCAGGTTCCAGTGCCCGCCGATATCCGCGGCGGCAGCGGGTAATTCGCTCCCTTTGGTAATGCGCGTCTCGGAGAGAATGGCGTGGATGCGGTCGGCAACGATTGCTGCCTCCCCGGGTTGCATCTGACTCGGCGTGATCGCGACGGCGGTTTTGCCTCCTGAGTTGCTGCTGCCGATAGCCACCCTGGGTTTGCTGCGAGCGAAATTTTCGGCGACCTCACCGCCGGTAATATGCAGGGCGGCGGGATCCCAACTGACCGTCAGTTGCGGTGCACGATTTGAAAGCTGAGTGGGTTCGCTGATTTGGCTGGTCACACCGTCGATTTCGCTGACCCGTGAGGCGATGGTATTGAGCCGATCGAGCCAGGTTTGCCATTCGGCTGGGTGATCCCGTTTCACCCAGGCTTCGACGGCAGCCAACATGCCCATGATTTCTTCCCTGCTGATTTTATTATCTCTGTTCGGCCCGTGATGCGGCGAACTGGCTTGCCACGCGGACATCAGCAAATCTTTATCGCCCAGCAGTAAACCGGCGCCTTGGGGGCCGCACATGGCCTTGCCACCGCTATAGGCGACGACCGTCGCGCCGCGCTGTAGGTGAATACAGGGAATGGTGAGATCTTCGGCGGCGGCGTCGACCAAGATTGGGATTCCTTTTGCACCGGCGATCTGGGCGATCACTTCCAGGGAGAGCAGTTGGCCTTCGTCCGTAGAGGGACCGGCGTTGACGTAGATCATCGCCGTTTTGCAGTTGATGGCCTTGTCTAAGTCGTCCGCCGTCTCAACCATGATGATTTCGACGCCGATATTGCGCACCGCGTGGTCGTAGGTATTGCGCGAGGATCGGGGGATGATGACCTGGGTCTTGTCCAGACCGGTCAGGTCGGGAATGCGGATCAGCTTTTCGGGGTTGCCGCCGGTCACGCAGGCGGCGGTGACGTGTTTTAAACCGGCGGCGCACCCGTCCGGGATCATGCCCCATTCGGCTCCTGTGATCTCAGCGAGTCTTTTGCCGACGCCTTCGGCGAGTTCGTCGTATTGCACGAAGTGCTTTGAAGCTGCTTGCATCGCGGTTAACACTTCTGGGCGTTCGATAGAGCCGCCGATGATGGTGAAGGTGCCGCGGCAGTTGATAATGGGTTCGACGCCTAGGGAACGAAATATGTTTTCATCTTCGGTGTCTGTCATGGAGATTCCTTTCTCTGGTATTCGGTTTAGCCGTTCTCATAGGCCAGCGCGCAACTCGCTGGCGTGCCATCGGCTTCGGCGAACACCTGCCCGAACTCTTCCTTTGACACCGCGTGCGTATGGACGCCGCGATACTGAAATTGCAGTGCGCGCCGTCGGCTTTCCGTGCTATTGGGTGGGGTCTGGTGTGGCAGCATGGCGGAAAAGTAAAGAATACCGCCGGCTTTGAGCGGTACCGCTAAGGCCTGAGTCTTGTCGATGCGGTCTGGCAGGATCTCGCAGTCGATCGTGTGGTGGTGGCGCAGCGCGCCAAGCCGGTGTCCACCGGGCAAGATATGCATGCAGCCATTTTCGACCGTGGCGTCGTCGAGTGCGATCCAGGCGGTAGCGATTTTTTCGAGCGGTAGCCAGTTGAAATAAGCGTTGTCCTGGTGCCAGGGCTTCTCCGAGCCGATCAGCGGCGGTTTGGACAGTGCCATCTCCGCTTTCAACAGCACTTCTTCGCCGATCAGCTGGGAAATGAAACCGGCGACATTGGGGTGCTGAGTCAGTTCGATAAAAGCCGGGTGTTCCTGGTGGTAGCCAAACAGCTTCCTGAACTTGAGCTCAGCTTCGGCGACGGACAGGTCCAAGGGGTTGATACCCGCCTCAAAGTGGATTCCGAAGCCGCTGTCGGGGTTGACTACCTGTACGCCCGCGTAATTTCGAGTGGCATCTGGTCGGTCGTGCAATACGGCTTCGCCGCGATGGGCTCGTTCCAGTAATTGGCCGGTAATCTCAGTAAGTGCCATACGGGCGGCGGTGACTTGGTCAGGTGTCAACGCGTTTTCAAAGGCGACGCAGCCAATTTCGCGGAATTGCTCGTGGTGTTCGGGACCCAATCGTGCGGGGCATTCTTCGACGGTTAATGTAGCATCGGTGTAGGCCATCGCTGTCGTTCCTTCTCGATTGCAGACGGTGTGTTAATAGGTCGGCGCCTTGAATGTCGCCTGCGCCTCACCGCGCTCCCGCATGCGGACGTATTCCCATTCGTAGGGAGCTTCGCGCAGCCTGGACGGGCCGTTGCGAACGTCGCTACCCATGTCGGCAGCGCCCGGATAATGGCTGTAGATCATCAGACGCCGCGGTTTGCCAGAGGTGTTGGGACGCGAGTTGTGAATCAGCAGCGATGAAAAGAGCAATATCGTGCCAGCCGGTACCAACAAGTCGATACCGCCTTGTGGATCTACCAGTCCGGGCTCTACGACGAGGCCGCCTTGGTTTGCTTGCTGGTGCGGCAAGTGTTGTTTGTGTGTGCCCGGCCAGATGTGAAGGGGACCGTTCTCCACGGTGCAGTCGTCGAGGCAAATCGCTGATGAAATGATTGCCTGGGGATAATTTTGCGCCTTGTAGTAAGCCCAGTCGCTGTGCATACCCCAGCCGTCGGAGCGACGTCCGCTGATCTCGAAACCGCCGATCGGATCGGGCAGGGGCTGTTTATAGTTCAGCTTTTCCTCCATCAATACGGGTTCGTCCGCCATCAACTCCCGCATCGGACCGATCAGCCGCTCGTCGGCCGACACGTCCGCCAGATATAGCGAGAGGTCATTGACTGGCTGGACCTTGACGGCCATCTGTTGATTGTCAGATTCGACAATGGACAAGCGGCCGCTGCGCCTGCCGTGTGCGATCGAGGAATTTACGATCAGTTCGAGAATAGCATCGGCCTCTCCTCGCATCCTGGCGACTTCGTCTGGATTGAAGGCGTTGTGCATCGCGACATAGCCGTCGCGGTTGAACTGTTCGGTGAGGTATTGGTTTGCCATGAAAAAATCCAATTGGGCGTATAAATTCTACAATAAGATACCGCCTTGGCCGCGCGGGCAAAAGCTCGATTGCCGACGAACTGCTACCAATTGGTATGGGAGCCATCCTTGCGGCGCAGGTGGGGGGCTTCCCAATGTCTGAAGGCCTCATCCAAGCGGTCCTCGACGACGTCGATACCCAAACCCGGAGCATCGGGCACGGCGAAGCGCGCGTCGGCGAATTTCAGTTCGGATTTGAACACACTGTCGTCTTCGTGCGCGTCGCTCTGGAAAGGGCTGCGCCAGGTTTCGAGCCAGGCGAAGTTCGGCGTGGCCGCAGCCATATGTACGGTAGCGATGGTGCAGATGGGACCAAGAGGATTGTGGGGCATCATATCGATATAGTGGGCTTCGGCCCAGCCAATGACCTTCATCGCCTCGGTGAAACCACCGATATTGCATAGGTCGATGCGGGCGTAGTTGGCGATGCCGCGTTCTAAGTAGGGCAAAAACTGCCACTTGCTGGCAAATTCTTCGCCGATGGCGAAGGGCATGCCCGTCATCGCGCGCAGCGATTCGTAGGCTTCGGGTGTTTCGTCGCGGATCGGTTCTTCTAAAAAATCGAGGGTGTGCTCGGGCATCATCTGGCAGAACGACGCCGTTTCAGCGACGGACAGCCGGTGATGGTAGTCGACGCCCAATACGGGTTCGTTTCCGAGCGCGGCGCGGGCCTCGACCAGCCAATCGGCGGTGCGGGCAATCGATACTCGAGGTTCGAATATATTGTCAGTGCCGATACCCATCCGTTCGACCGACAGGCGCATGCAATTCCAACCGGCGTCGAGGATGCCCCGGGCCTCTTCGATCATTTTATTTGGCTCTTGCGCTCGGGTGGTCGCGAAGGTTGGTACGAAGTCGCGGTGCTTGCCGCCCAGCAGTTCGTATACGGGCACATCCAAGGCCTTGCCGACGATATCGTAGAGTGCGATATCGATGGCGGACATCGCGGCAGTTATGGTGCGGCCGCCTTCGAAATACTGGCTGCGGTACATTTCCTGCCACAGCGCGCCGCGCTGCATCGGGTCTCGGCCGATCAGCCATGGTCGGAAGTGTTCGACGATACCGGATACGGCCAACTCACGCCCGGAAAAACCGGACTCGCCCCAGCCATAGATGCCGGCGTCGGTTTCGATTTTGACCAGCAATTGATTACGATGGCCGATCCAGACCGGGAAGGCCTTGATATCTGTGATCTTCATGGTTGCGATATCCCCTGCTAAACGGAGCGCACTTGGGTCCCTGGAATTGCGATGTTGCTACGGCAAGGGAATATCGTCAAATAAACAAGATCTCGATAGCCTGGTGATATACGTCTTTTATTGCGGTTGAATGTGTCGCGGTTTCGGCCATTGGGCTTTGGTCTGTCGCGTTGGCGACCTGCACACATGTGGATACTGTCAGGTGTTGGGGGCTCAGCGGTTGTGCGGAGTTCGTGTTGTCATTGGCGTTTGGCGATAGGATGATCTATCCAATGACAGCTTGGTCTTCCATGTGAACCCCTGGTCGGTTCGGGGTATTCGTGCAGGATACCGCTACTCACAAACACTGTTGTTAAACTATAAATTGAGGCGGGTGTCAAAGAATAAAACTATTACCCTGATAACCGAAGAAAATGTATAGAGCGGCGGCGATAAAAAGTATAACCAACGCGAATTCGACCCGTGGGCGCCGTGGCTTGCGGAATATATTGAACAGCACCAGGGGCGCGATTAAATAACGAGGCTCGATCACCCACGATGGCAGAAGGTACAGCAGGGCCAGTGGATAGAGCAAAAATAGGTGCTCGCGTTTTAGCTCAGTCACCGCGATGGATAGTGCGGCGTAGGCCGCACACAAGCCAAAAGCGAGTTTGCGCCAGGGATCGGCAACGACCCAATGCAGCAGATTGTTGCGCAAGAGCAAGCGATTGTAGTTAAAGGGATAGTCGGCCTCGAAGGTGTAAAAGAAAAACAGCACGCAGATTCCACAGCACGGCAAGATCCAGATCCTCAACCTCAGTAGACGATATATGCGTCCAGCATGATCCAGATGCAGGGGTAGGAACAGAAAGAAAGCGCAGAACAGCAGAAAATAGATATTGCCGAGATGCAACTGATAGGAGGGGTGGGCTTGACTAACGGCCATAGCGACCCCGTCGTTTGCGATCACGAATACGGCGAAGGCGATGCCACCCAGCAGCGCGAAGGAAGTATCCACCAACGCATTGCCGAGATTATCTCCCCGCAAGTCGAAGCGATATTTTCGCCAGAGGATGTACAGTCCGACGAAGACCAACCAGATGATATTGTTCTGCCGGACCAAGACGCCCGCAATTCCACACACGCCGGCCAAGTGAAAGCGGTCGCGTAAGAGAAAACCCATACACAGCAGCACTAAAGTCGTCGATAACACATCGGTGTAGAGAAGAAAAAAATGGGGAAATAGTAGCGGAAAAAATACGTACTGCAGCGTCTGGATTCGATAATGACCCAGGCCGCGTGCTGCAAAAGCAAAAGCCCCGATTGAAAAGATAGAGATGCCAAAGGTAACCAGGCGAAAAAACGGCAAGGAGAACTGATCGAATATAAACCCGAAGACCGCGAGTAGCAGATGGTAGCCGGGCAGTGGGGTGACCCCTTCATATAATTCGCCCTGATGGATGAGCGACATCAACTGGAGAAAGTGGTAAAATTCGTCCAGGATAAAGGGGTGCTCTTTGATAGACAGCAGTAACAGCAAAAGACAGCAACCGATGGTCGCCATCAGATAGTATTTCAGGCGGCTTGGCTGCAGCGTATCGAACATAAAAAAGTAGATCAACAAACCGAGCGAGGCGATTACGCATAATAGTTTGATAAGATCATCGCTATCTCGGACAATTTCAATTTGGAAAAGCACTGTATCGCCATCGGCGCGCGCACCAACTTCTACGGCGTTTTTTCCTGCTCGCAAAGCTATTGTAAGCACATAGCCTGCTTCATTGTAGAGCAGACGTTCGACACCGTAATTTTGTTTTATTGCGTTTAGGTCCAGACTTTGGCCATTGAGGCTTATCGCTAGAATTTCACCTTCAAATTTAAACCGAGTCTCGACGGATTGTTCCGCTTCGGAATGGATGGTGCCTTTGACTAGGTAGGCTAATACCTCCGGATCCGAAAGGTTGAAAAAGGGGAAACTGATGAGGTCATGGCCGGTCGCGCGGTCCACATAGTGTCTCTGTCCCGTAAAAGTCTCAGTGACGATTGCGTTTTGCTGGAAGGCGTAGGCCAATGCCACCAGCGATAGCAGGAACACAAGATCGTATTTGAGTGTCATTGGGTGATATTGAAACCTTTTGCGCGACGCGTTTATTTCGAGATATATCTTGCCGAAGTCTTCTTAGCGCACGAATCGGTCGCCAGCTTAGACACACGACTGTAGTTGGATATTTTATGTGGGTATGGTAATTAACGAGATATAGCGTCGGCTAAGCCAGTCTTTTTTGGCTCGTGGTTGACCAGGTAGGCTAAAAAGCACTTTATACCTTCGACTATGACTAATCCAACGGACAATAGCGAACTATACGAGGACCGCCTGCGCGAGACGAAAAAAACGGACGACGTCTTTTTTCGTTCGCAGCGCATCGACTTCTTACGGGTTGTTTCTTCATTGCATCCGGAGGCGAAGTCGGCCGTCGTGGTGCACAAGCCGGCGCAACCATCGCCAATCCTGCTCTATACGCACGGCTGGCATATGAGCGTACAGAAGCCAACGGAAGATTCACAAAACCCCAATCCAGGTTTCCTCTCAGTGCAGGTCGATATGCGGGGCCGGGCATTTTCCACGGGGCAGCCGGACGCCAATGGCTTCGAGCTCTACGATGTGTATGACGCACTGGAGTTTGCAAGGGGCGAATACGCTGATTTGATTATCGATCCAGAGCGCGTGTATTTTGTCGGCGGCAGCGGTGGCGGCGGCAATGCGCTTGGTTTAGCGGGCAAGTTTCCGGATCTGTTCGTGAGCATTACCGCCAACTTCGGCATTAGCGATTACGCCGATTGGTACATACGCGATAGCGTCGGCGAATTTCGCGATGAGTTGGGCCCTTGGATTGGTTGTTCCCCGCAGCAAGATCCAATGGCCTATGCGTCAAGGGGCGGCATAACCACGGTAGCGAATGTGCTGTCGCCGGTTTATCTGGCGCACGGCGAACTGGACCCGCGCGTGCCGGTATCGCAGAGCAGGGCATATTATGAAAAGGCGCTGGCCTTGGGCAAGGTCGCGCACTATCTCGAGCTGTCCGGGGTCGGTGCTCGCGGTCACTTAGGTAATATCACCGATGAGCAAAATACGTCCTTTGAATTATTTTGCGAAGACGCGCTCAACGATTATCGCGATCCTCCTGTGCTGCCCAAAGCCGGGGAATTCGTCGTCGCGGGTTATCTGGCCACGAAGTACTTTACTGTATTTCTCAACAGCATCAACCAGGTGGCGCGTGTGCGCTATGATCTGGACCGGCGGGAAGTGGTCTTTGTCGACGGCGCCGGCGAAATCAAATGGCGGTGACACTCTGCAATGCCGATTCTGGCCCTCATGTGTCATTTCTACGATCTATAGCCAGCTATATCAAGGGTTCCAAAAATTTCTTTATCACAGCACATACGCTAAAGGTTTTCTTAGATGAACATCTCCGAGTTGCAAGCCAAAGCCGATCGCTTAGAACGCGAATTGCGAGAAACGCGCGAACTACTCGCGCGCGAAACCCACGACCCGCAGGCCGTTACCGCCGAATTGACTCGTAGCCGCGCGTATGCTTTTAACGCCCAGACCAGTTCGGTCGAAGACATCGTAGCAGGTTGTAGCGAGTCGATTGACCGCTATGGTTTTTGCGTGCTCGATAATGTAATTCCAGCCGATCAAGTCAATGCGATACGCGATGAGATTGTGGCGGCTCAGGCGGTGATAGGGAAAAATATCGATGGCATCAAGCGGCTATTTGAGGAGGAGGGCGCCGATGCCGAAACATTGCTCGGGGGCCGGGCGGCGGATAATGGCGTGCAGTTGCGGCGTGTGCGCCGGGTTGGGCATGGTCCGAAGCCACCCAACGATATCGCCTTTATGCCGCAATACGCCCAGCACTTAGCCAACTCGTTAGTCACGGCCGTGGCGCGCCGCGTGCTAGACGAGCATTTGCGAATCGCGCAGCTGCACCCGCGCATCATTGCGACCGATGCCCAGGACGGCACGCTAGGCGGTTTTGGCTCGCCGAGCGTGCGGGGACGGGCCGACAGTCGCGAATGGCATACCGATTGGCCGCACGACCTTTCGGCCTATGGCCGGGAGAATCCCAATGAAAACGTTGGGTGTATCCGCCAACCTTTTCCGGATGTGACAATGTGCCTGGTGATGATCTGGTATATGACCGATGTCGACGAAAATTCGGGTGGCACGTGGATCGTACCCGGGTCGCACAGGGACGACCGCAACCCGCGCGGACCAAACGACGGCATTACCGTCACAGCGCCAATCCCCGGCGATATGCAGGTGTCGGCGCCGGCCGGCTCGGTCTTTATCCAGGATTCGCGCTGCTGGCACGCCTCGGCGATGCACAATCCGAGCGGTCGGGCACGGGTGGCGGTGGTAAATCGCTGGTGTCCCTGGTGGGTGTCTGTTGACGATTACGCACCGGGGGAAAAGTACAGTGTCAATACTGTCTGTCGGCCGCTGTCGCACGATGAATATCGCGACCTGCCGGAGGACCTGCAGCCTTTGATGCGGCACCTGTGTCCGGAAGAGCGAGACACTTTGCAGCCGTCGGTGCTCGAGCGCGCTGGGGCGGCGGCTTTGCGGACGCAGGCGGGTTTTCGCCTATTGGAACAAGATGCCGAGGGCCGGGTACAGGCTAACGCGCATATTCGGGTACCGGTGGCTGCGGCGAGAAGCTGAATGTCTGGTCTGGTTTGATTGGGGACAGGGAAGGGGCTTCGGACGATGCGCGTTGGCTGCTGGGTGTAATGTTAAGGTCAGAGAATAGAGAATGGGGAGCTGGCATTTATTGCTGACTCCCCATTCTTAAGGCTGCTTAAAAACGATGCTTCAGAGGTTGTTTTGCGGCGCCGATATGTAGGGTTGGCGTTCGAAACGACAGTTGGGTTCAAGGAGGCGTGGGTCGTTTTGCTCGTGCAGCACCTGCATTAATCGCTCGTGCAGTTGTTTGCAGTCATTGGCGTATTTTGGGTCCTTCGCGACATTGTTCATGTAGTGTGGGTCGACGCGCAGATCGAAGAGTTCTTGTTGCGGGCGTTTGCCGAAGCCGAGTTCAAAGAGGGGTTGTATATCTTCTTCGGCGCGATGGTGGATCATCCAAGCTTTGGTGGGGCCGGCGTCCATATCGGCATAGGCGACAAAGGTGTCTTGGCGCAATTCGTCGAAGCTGGGCGCAGCGGCCATCGGGTCGTCGAGGCCAGCCGGGTCGCCGGCGGGCCAGCGGTCGGGGGCGAAGTTATAGATATAGAGAAAGTCTTTCGTGCGGATTGCGCGTTGGGGATAGGGCAGGTGGCCTTCGCGGGCGGCGGCCACATGGCGCTCACGGCCGAGTACGACAAAAGTACGTGATGCATCGACGAGGCCACTGTCGGCGCTCTCGAATACCGGGAGCAGGCTGCGGCCAGTCATACTGTCGGGGATGGCGACGCCTGCAGCGTCCATAAAGGTCGGTGCTAGGTCCATCAGGTTGATCGCGTCGTCGACGGCCCGGCCCGGCGGTATGCGCCCCGGCCAACGCGCGGCTAATGCGACCTCGCAGCCGATATCATAGAGGTTGCACTTGGCCCGCGGAAAACCGGGAATCCCGTGGTCGCCGCTGACGACGACGAGGGTATTATCCAGCTCGCCGAGGGCTTCGAGGCGCGCGAGAATTACGCCCAAACCGGCGTCGACGGCAAGACATTCGCCGAGATAGTCGGCGACGTCCTCGCGCACGTCGTGCACATCGGGCAGGAAGGCGGGTAGGCAGCCTGTGAGATCAGTCGGCTCTATGTCCCACAGCGCTTGGCCGGAGCCGCGTTGCCAGGTGCGGTGGGTATTGGTCGGACCCCACCAATAGCAGAAGGGCTGATCCGCCGGCCGGGCATCGAGAAAGGCGTCGAAGTTTTGCCGGGTTTCGTCGAAAAGGACCTGCTTGGCCCCTTCGACGCCGAGTTCGTCGGCATGGTCGGTGACCCAATGCGAGAAGCGGCCATATTTGGTGCCGGCGGATTCGTAGCGCGTGCGGTCAGCGCCATAGGGGGCGTTGATGGCCTTGCCAGGCGACCAGACCTTGTAAGTATAGCCGATGTGATAACCGGCTTTTTCGAGTTCCAGCGGATAAGTCGGGATGGTCTCGTCCCATTCAGCCCCCTGCAGGATCGCGCCCATACCGGTCTGCCAGAAATACTGACCGGACAAAACGGAGCTGCGGCACGGAGTGCAACTGGGCGCGGGCACAGCGGCGTTTTTGCAGAGCACGCCTTCGCGGGCGACTCGGTCGAAGTGCGGCGTGTCAATCAGGTGGTTGAGGGAGTTGGCTTCTTCGTAGGGCCGATAGGCGCTGGCATAGCGGCCCCAATCGTCGGCGAAAGCGAATACTATATTCGGTTTTGTTGGCATGGTCGGCAAGAAGTCTTTCGGGTGGTTGAAGGGAACCGGATGCAAGTCGGTACCGATGCGCTGGTGCTCTACTGCGATCTGCGGCGTTTTACCGATCTATCGCGGGCGGCTTGTTCGTTGGGCGCCGGGCAGCAATCCTACCCATCCCACTCGAAAATAACTTTGCCGGTCTGGCCGGTGTCAAAGAGTGAAAAGGCCTCGGCAGCTTGTTCAATCTTGAAGCGGTGGGTAACGATCTCGGCGAGGGGCACGGGGTTGTTGAGCAGGAATTCGACTTCGGCGAAATAGGAGGCCATCGAAAAAACCGAATTGCCACGGAGGACGAGATCTTTGCCGATTACATCGCCGACGTCCACGGCTAGGTCGGGGTGTCCGCCGCCAACGTAGACCGCCGTCGCGCCACGTCCGGCGACGGTGGCGGCCTGTCTTCTGGCTAAGGGGTTGCCCGAGCACTCCAGCACGCCGCGAGCACCCTTGCCACCGGTCAGGTCGTTGATCGCCGCCACCGGGTCGTCGTCCTCGGCGTTGATCACCAGCCCCTTGCCGATCTTCCTCGCCAAATCTACGCGATAAGGATGGGTGTCGACGCCGATACCGCGATAGCCCATGCCGATGCCGAGCAACAATCCCGACAGGCCCACCGGCCCGAGACCAAATACCACCAGCGTATCTCCAGCCTGCCCCTGGATCTTGCTCAGCGCGGAAAAGGACGTCCCCGCTGTACACGCCAGTTGTGTGGCGACGGCGAAGGAGATTTCGTCGGGCAAAGGCAGGCAATAACGTGCATCGGCCAGCATAAAATCGGCGTGTGACCCGTCTTGCGTACGGCCAAATGCGCCGCTGCCTTCGTCGCAAAAGGCCGCATAGCCCGAGCGGCAATCCATGCAGTGGCCGCAACCGAGCCGGTGGTAGACACAGATCCGTTCACCGACACGAGGGGCGTCGACATTGCGCCCAACGGCGGCGACAATGCCGGTGGGCTCGTGTCCGGAGATCATGCCATCTCGTCCGTCGGCCCAGGCGCGGTCGTTGTGGTATTTGTGTAGATCGCTGCCGCAGAGCCCGGCGACTTTCGATTCAATGACCACTTGCCCTGGTCCGGGTTCCGGTTGCGGAAAGTCCCGGACTTCAACCTGGCTGTTTCCCAGATAAACCACGCCTTTCATTATATTGCTCCACTCCCATTGCTTTGGTCGTCCGATCGCTCAGCGCCGGGCACATCGCGATCGGGCAGCGTGTAGCTCATCCAGCGCGTCAGGTCGCGCTGTTCGGGGGAAAAGCGCTGGCGGATCGACGGTGGCATCCAGTAGTGCCGGGCGTTGTGGTGGTCCCACATCGGGCTAGCCCGGTTGCGATGCACGTGGTTGTATTGCAAGGTCGTGCGCCGGCGCTCGGTGGTCTTAGCCGCGCCGGCGTGCGTGAGGGCTTCGGTGAACAGCATCACGTCGCCGGGCTCGCCGGTGATTTCGATGGCACCGGGCGTGTCGAGCCCGGAGGTGCCCCAGCGCTGGTGGTCGAGGTTGAGATTTTTCTTATGCGATCCGGGGATGACGCAGAAACAGCCGTCGCCTGGACGGTTTGCGTTTAGCATGGTCACCACGTTCAGCATCGGTGAGCGAATAACCCCATCGCGCACGGTGTATTCTTCGGTTGGCAGTCCGTTATGCCAGCCGGTCGCTGGGCGCGGTGCAAGTTTTGAAATGCACCAGGTATTGACCAACTGCGGTTCGCCCATGAATTCTGTGAGATAGGGCATGATGGCGGGGTGGGCGATCAGTTGGTCAAAGATTGGGTCGAGGCGCGGCAGTCCGTTGAGTCGGAGCTGGCAATCGACATTGGTGTCTTTGGTGAAGTGCTGGCCGTTGACGACTGGGATGCCTTCGGACCAGCTTTCGTCGTGCTCTTTAGCTTCGTTTTCGACGGCGGCGTCGTCGAGTTTGGCGATCAGTTCGCGATCAATCGCCCCGCGCAAAATCAAAAAACCCTGGAGGTCGAAAAGGAAGCGCTGCTCTTCGCTGACTTCGTGCATTGGGCTTTCCTGTCGAGATGAGTAAAGCGGTCTTTTCGGTCTAAGCTACTTCGGTTGCGCCGCCTTAGCAATCGGCGCAATTTATACCAAAGTGGAGAGCAGCTGTGCAAAACTATATCGTGTAATCGAATTTCGTTTCGGCCAGGATCCGAAGGATCACTTGTTGAACGGGAAATCTATGCAGATCAAACACATTATTTTTTTGATTCATCCTTGTTGTTACGAGCCGTTGACACCCGAAGTCGTCTATCGTGATAACTTGCAGCTCTTCGTCGAGTGCGAGCGCGAAATCAAGGCGCGCTGGATCGCAGTACTGGCCGAGCGACCGGCAAATACCTTGTTGGTGCAACTGGGCGGGCCTGAGATTTTGCGCGATAAAGCCATCGCGTATCTGAGTGAGTCGATGGTTTGCTATCCTCAAAGCGCGTTTCCTGACGATGGCGACCTGGCCGAATACTATCGAGGGCTCACAGCAAATGTGACCGCTCATATCTTCGCCCACAATCTGCAGTTCGATCCGGCCACTGCGACTTCAGAGCTGTGGGGCGAGTCCTTCGAAGGCTGCGTGCCGGGTTATGGTGGAGCTTTCGCTGAATATATGGGTTTGCAGCAATCGCCTAAAATGCGCTTCGAGATGACGGTTTACGACTCGCGGTTTCTATCTGGGATCCGCGACTGGCAAGTGATTCAAATTGCCGATACGGACGTCGAAGCCTGGCTGTTCACCTGCCTTGATGGAACTTGCGCGGCGATGTTCCAGGCGCGCCGGACGGCCCAGTGGATCGATCAACGCCGCGTGCACCTAATGCTCGACGACAAGCGGTTGCAGATCTGCACCAAACAGGGCCATACGATCTGGCCAGCAACGCCGTGGGAGAAGGGCAAGACCGAGGCGGTGTTGCCCTATGATATGAGCTTGCGGGAATGCAACTGGCGCTGGATCCGTTCGGTGGGGATGTCGGCCAGCGCATTTGGCGAGGTGATCGCCGCCGCTCGAATTACAGCGGAGGACAGTTGATGAAAATCGTCGACCTGCACATTCATCAAGTTGTCGTGCCGATGAAGCCCGGAGCGGTGCATTCTGTCGGAGTCGAAGACAAACTCTGCGCGCCCGATCCAGTCACCGGCCGTTCGCTGAACTTCTGGGAGTTTCCCAAGTGGATTATCGAGTTGGTCGCCGACAATGGCTTGGTCGGTTTGGGCGAACCGCGTCGCGGCGATCTCTATCGGCCACTGCGCGAATATGGCGACTTGATTATCGGCAAGACTTTGCAGCAATTGCCGGTGGGCAACCTGCCATTGCCGCACGGTGACGATTACGAGTCCTATATCATTTACGAAGCGTATGAGATGGCCTGGCTAGATTTGTTGGGTAAGTATTTGGGCGTGCCGGTGCACCATTTATTGGGCGGCGCGAAAAACGACCGAGTGCCCGTTGATTTCTGGATGGGGCGTGGCACGCCAGAGGATACCGCTGAGCGTGTGCGAATGGGGTTGGCGATGGGGTTTCGCGGGATCAAGATGAAGTGCGAACTGGGGGATGCGATCGCTGAGCGCGTCGCAGCAGTGCGCGAGGTGGCGGCGAATTTTTCGATCGTATTGGATCCCAACGAGCGCTTTATCGATCTCGACGGGGCGCGGAAGGTTGCGCGTTCGCTGGAAACGTTCGATCGGGTCGTGCTCGAGAGCCCCATGCCGCAGGATCGGCTGGACTGGTATGTGCAGTTGCGTGGCGAGATACCGCAGGCGATTGCGCTACATCTGACATCGCTTACACAGTTGTTACCCGCGCTGCGGGCCGAGGCCGCCGATTATTACAATTTATTGGGGCCGTTGAAACAGTTCGTCGATTGGGCTTCGCTTGCGCGCAATGCCCATTGCCCCACCTGGCGTGGTACGGGATTGGATTTGGGGGTGCGCGACATGAGTAGTGTGCACGCGGCAGCGGCGGCCGGCTGCCAGTTGCCCAGCGACATCATCGGCCATCTTCTGCGCGAGGACGATCTGATCGTCGATCCGATTGCGTTTGTCGACGGCGACCTGATCGTGAGCCACGCGCCAGGCCTTGGCGTCGAACTCGACCGCGACGCACTAGAGAAATACCGCGTGCCGATCGAAGAATAATGAGCCTCGAGTTTTGTCGGACCGACGACTAACGCATAAGCAAACCAATGTGCTCCCGCTATCTCTGTTCTGATGCGACTGTTTATTATTTCCGTAGTCCCCTAGTCCCCAACGAACTGGTGGTCGTTACTTCGGCCGTGCTGTCAGCGCCGCTGAAATAATGGACATTCATCCGCAAGCCATACTATTCCGGCAAGATTGGAAACGAGTCGATATCGTCGGCGATGGTTTCGAGCAAGGTTGATATCTCCCGTCTGTCGCCTTCGTCCAGCGCCAGCTTGCCAGCGGGCGCTCGTTCGACCAGTGTGCTGAACACGCCGCGGCGCTTAAGGATATAGCGCATAAAGGGGTGGTTTTCCAAATTGATCAAAGGTAGCAGGCGGCGGTGCATGGCGCGCGCTTCTGCCCGCTGTCCGGACCACCACAGTTCGGTGATCTTGGTCAGCACGTCGGCCAACTCGCAGGCCGGCATATTGCCATTCGAACCTCGCTGCATCTCGTCGGGCAGGAACTTGCCACCGGCCCCGCCGAATACACATTTGACCTGGTCGCTAACTAGTTCAGCGACCTCGGCGATGTGCTTGGGGCCAGGTTGGCGCTCCTCTTTGATATATTCGATCTGCGGGATCTCGTCTACGAGTGCGGCCACCTGTTCGCCGCGCAATGGCGCATAATTGTCTGCGTTCTGAACCATGATGGGTCCGTCGTAGACCTCGGCCATGCGCCGGTACATATCGACGGCGCCGTCTTGGTCGGTGCGCGCGGGTGCCATGGCGATGATCGAATCGACGCCGGCCTTTTGCCCCGCCCGCGCGTAGAGCATCACTTGCGGTATCGAGATGCCAGAGCAGCCGAAGACTACGGGCAGTCGTCCGTGGACTGCTTCCATTACGACGTCGAGCGCGCGGATCCGCTCTTCTTCGCCAAGAAACCAGAACTCGCCGACCATCACCGGCCAGACGATACCGTGCTGACCGCTTTCGCAACAGAAGTTGGCCACCTTTTTCAGGTCTTCCAAGTGGATCTCTAGGTCTTCTTTATACGGCGTCGGCAGTAGGCCGAAAATGCCCTTCATATCGTTGAATTTAGTCATCGTGTGTCCTTCCGTCTAGTTTATCGGGTCGTCGGGTCAGTTTTCCACAGCCGGGGCTGTGGCGAATACCTCGTCCAGCGCGGCGAGCAGATTCAGTTCGCGAAACTTCAAACGGGTCGCATCGTCGTGTATCTCGACGCCGGTGCGTTGGAATATCGCCAGCATGGCGTCTGGTAGTGTAGTGCCGTCTTTGCGCCAAGGGTAATCGGATTTTTCGATGGCTTCGCGCAGTACTTGCGCGCTGGCGGCGGCGTAGGCGTTTGACGAGGAGGTTGCGGTCGCGCAGACTAACAGGTCGGTGCCGTGGTAGCGATCGAGGTAGGCCTCGTGTCGGCCCAGCCGTGTTGCGCCGATTCCAATGCAATACTCTTGGCAGGCGGGCCAGGAGATGCCTTCTGTGTGCTCGTTGTTGCCTGCCGGGGCGCTGACCCAGATATGCATTTGCCGTAGCGTTTCCAACTCGGCGTCGATGGCCGTCGGCACAGGCTTTTTGTGCTCGGTATCGTCCAAGACCGACAGGTTAACGGCGGTGATTTTAAGGCGGCGGGCGTTATTGGCTACCCAGCGCAGACCGGCGGCAATACTCGGCGATTCGTCCTGCCGCAAGTGCACGATTGTGGCGCAGCGCACCTGCGCGACGCAATTGCGA
>Ga0315315_10001899_pt1 | contig 19180 bp, 25 predicted proteins | sample M140m3416metaG_FD_203699 | JGI IMG/M metagenome (GOLD analysis project Ga0315315, IMG submission 203699) | Ammonia-oxidizing marine archaeal communities from Monterey Bay, California, United States - M1 40m 3416 | ecosystem: Environmental > Aquatic > Marine > Intertidal zone | place: USA... | reverse complement strand
AAATACAAGTTAGGTAGAGTAAGAATTTTATTAAAAGAACCTAGATCAACTTTAAGTTGGCACAGAGATCCAGAACCAAGATTGCATATTCCAATTATAACAAATCCAGGATGTATGATGGTTATAGGTAATGTGGCCAAACATATGCCAGCAGATGGATCTGTTTGGATTACAAATAACACCAAGTATCACAACGCATTTAATGGAGGTGAAGAAAATAGAATTCATCTTGTTGCTTGTGTATTAGATTATAAATTTAATTAAATTGAGTTTTTTATTTAAAAAAATTTGTATTGCTTCAGACCATGCTGGCTATAATCTTAAAGAAACAATTAAAAATCATCTTATTAATAAACACGTATCGATTTTTGATGTAGGTCCATACGAGAACAAATCAGTAGACTATCCTGATTATGCTAAGAAACTGGCAAATCGAGTTAAAGCTAAAAAAAGTGATATTGGAATACTAGTGTGCGGTTCTGGTACAGGAATGGCTATAAGTGCTAATAAAATCAAAGATATAAGAGCAGCTGTTTGCTATAATCTAAAGTCTACTAGATTGTCTAGACAACACAATAATGCTAATATAATTGCTTTAGGTGCAAGATTAACAAAAAAAAGTCTATCATTGAAGTTAGTAGAGTTATTTTTAAAAACTAAATTTGAAGGCGGTAGACACTTAAAAAGGGTTAAAAAGATATAATGTCAGTAATTAAATTAGATAAATATTTAAACAGTTTTTTTAATTTAAGTTTACAAGATGCTGATAAAGAACTTTATAATTCAATTAGAGATGAATTTACAAGACAACAAAATCATATAGAATTAATTGCATCAGAAAATATTGTATCAAAAGCTGTTTTAGAAGCACAAGGATCAGTTTTAACAAACAAATATGCTGAAGGTTATCCTTCAAAAAGATATTACGGAGGTTGTGAACACGTAGATGTTTCAGAAAATTTAGCTATTGAACGTGCAAAAAAATTATTTAATTGTAAATTTGCAAACGTGCAACCTCACTCTGGCGCTCAAGCTAACGGTGCAGTTTATTTGGCGCTTTTAAAGCCAGGTGATACAACTTTAGCAATGAGCTTAAACTCTGGCGGCCACTTAACTCATGGAGCAAAGCCAGCTCAATCTGGTAAATGGTTTAATGCACTTCATTATGAAGTTGATAAAGAAACAGGTTTAATTGATTATAAAGCTGTTGAAAAACTTGCTATAGAAAATAAACCAAAACTTATAATTGCCGGTGGTAGTGCATATTCAAGAATAATTGATTTTAAAAAATTTAGAGAGATATGCGATAAAGTAGGAGCATATCTGTTAGTTGATATGGCGCATTTATCTGGTTTGGTGGCAGGAGGAGCTTATCCCAATCCAACTAAATATGCTGACGTTGTAACTTCAACAACACATAAAGTTTTAAGAGGCCCAAGAGGTGGGATCATTTTAACAAATAATGAGGAGTTAGCTAAAAAATTCAATAGTGCAATTTTTCCTGGCTTACAAGGTGGACCACTAATGCATGTAATTGCAGCTAAAGCGGTTTGTTTTAAAGAAGCTTTGTCAGATGAATTCAAAATATATACAAAAAATGTAATTAAAAACGCAAAAGTTTTATCAGAGAGGTTATCTGAAAAAGGTTTTAAAATTTTTTCAGGAGGCACAGATACACATCTAATGCTTCTTGATCTAAGATCATTTAAAGTTACTGGTAAAGATGCACAAGCTTCATTAGGAAGAGCTAATATAACTTGTAATAAAAATGGAATTCCATTTGACACAGAAAGCCCATTCATAACTTCTGGAATTAGATTAGGTACCCCTGCCTGTACTACGAGAGGTTTTAAAGAAGAAGAGTTTAAATTAATTGCAGATTTAATTTATAAAGTTGTTAAAGGTTTAAGTGAGAATAAGACCGATAATTCAAAAATAGAAAACGAGGTTAAAAAAGAGATTATTGACCTTTGTTCTTCTTTTCCTATATATGGAAATTAAATAGATTTATGCTTTGTCCTTTTTGTAGAGAAAAAGATACATCAGTAGTTGACTCTAGACCAACAGAAGACGGTACTGCTATCAGAAGAAGAAGATTGTGTGGTTGTGATAGAAAAGAGAGATTTACCACTTTCGAAAGAGTACAATTTCAAGAGCTTACTGTCATTAAAGGTAATGGAAAAAGAGAGCCATTTGATAGAGATAAAATTTCAAAATCAATAAGAATAGCCACAAGAAAGAGACCTATTGACTCTGAAACTATTGAAAAATTTATTTCTAAAATAGTTAGAAATCTTGAAGGTCTTGGAGAAAGTGAGATACCTACACCAACAATTGGTAAATTTATTATGGATGGGCTGTCTTCTTTAGATAAAGTTGCTTACGTTCGTTTTGCTTCTGTTTATAAAAATTTTAAAGAGGCGAAAGATTTTGAACAATTTGTAGGCAATTTAGATGACAATAAATCATAATCATTATCTTGATCTAGCTTTCCAACAAGCTGAAAAAAATTTAGGTAAAACTGGTTTAAATCCTGCCGTAGGCTCAATTGTTGTTAAAAATGATGCCGTTATTTCCTCTGGTGTTACTTCACAGAAAGGAAGACCGCATGCAGAATTTAACGCACTAAGAAAATTAAAAAATTGCTCAGGAGCATCATTATACACCACGTTAGAACCTTGTACGCATAAAGGCAAAACCCCTCCTTGTGTAAATATTATTACTAAAAAGAAAATTAAAAATGTGTATTACGCTTTTGAAGATCCCGATAAAAGAACATTTAAAAAGGCTAAGAAGTTTTTAAACTTAAAAGGTATAAACAGCAAACTAATAAACACTAAAAATTATAAAAATTTTTATAAAAGTTATTTTATAAACAAGAAATTTTCTATACCATTCATTGCTTCAAAAATTGCATTATCTAAAGACAATTTTTCAATAAATAAAAAAAACAAATGGATAACCAATAATTTTTCAAGAAAAATAGTTCATTTAATGAGAAATAATTTTGATTGTATTTTATCAACTTCTAAATCAATAAATCATGATGACTCTTTGCTAAATTGTAGAATAAATGGATTAGATAATAATAAACCTGATCTTTTTATTATTGATTTAAATTTAAAGTTAAAAAAAAATTTATTATTGAATAATTTACTTAAAAAAAGAAAAACTTTCTTAGTCACAAATAAAAAAAACTTAAAAAAAACCTTAAGATACAAAAAATTAGGCTACAAAATTATTTTGATTAATAAACTAAAAAATAAACATGATTTCAATTTATTTTATAAAAAAATTTACAAATTAGGGTACTCCAGAATGTTCATAGAAACAGGGCTTACATTTCTAAACTCTTTAATAAAAAATAAAACAATCCACGATTTATATATTTTTAAAAGCAATATAATTTTAGGTAAAAATGGTAAAAATAATGATACCACAAGATATATAAAAAAAACATCTTCAAAATTATCAAAAATAAATTTAAGTGGAGACAAGATTTTAAAAAGAAGTTTTAATTATGTTTAATGGAATAATATTTAAAACTGGGGTGGTAAAAGTTATTAAAAAAAGTAAAAATAGCATTTATGTCGGAATCTTAACAAAAATCAACTTTAAGAAAAAAGAAATAGGATCTTCGATAGCTTGTGATGGTGTATGTTTAACGCTCGTTAAAATTCAAAAAAATTTAATTTTTTTCTATATTTCAAATGAAACTTTAATAAAATCAAACTTTAAAAATCTTAAATTAAATCAAATTGTAAATTTAGAAAAATCATTAATATTTGGACAAAATATTTCTGGTCATTTTACACAAGGACATGTTGATAGCGTTGCTAAGATTAAAAAAATTCTGTTTATTGATAAAACATGGCTTATAAAATTTGAAATTTTAAATAAAAAACTTAATAAATTTCTAACAGAAAAGGCGTCTATATCAGTAAATGGAGTTTCACTTACTATTTCAAAAGTGTATCAAAATTATTTTGAAATTAATGTTATTCCTCATACTTTAAAACTTACTAATTTGAAGAGTCTTAAAGTTAATAGTATTGTAAATGTAGAATTAGATATAATGAGTAAATATATATATAAATATTCTAATTAAATGCCAAAAAATAAATTTTCGAAAATTTCTTCCATTATCCAAGACGCTAAAAAAGGGAAGATGTTTATATTAGTAGATGACAAAAATAGAGAAAATGAAGGTGATTTAATTATTCCTGGTTCTAAATGCAATTCTAAAAGCATAAATTTTATGGCAAAGCATGGCAGAGGTTTAATTTGTCTAGCTTTGACCAAAAAACAAGTAGAAAATTTAAAATTACCATTAATGTCATCAGTTAATAAATCAAGAATGCAAACTGCCTTCACAATTTCAATAGAAGCAAAAAAAGGAATTACCACAGGTATTTCTGCACAAGATCGTGCTAAAACTATAAAAACAGCAATCAAGCCAAAAGTTAAAAAAAGTGAAATTGTTTCTCCTGGTCATGTGTTTCCCTTAGTAGCCAGAAATGGTGGAGTTTTAGAAAGGGCAGGTCACACAGAAGCTTCTGTAGATATTTCTAAATTATCTAATTTAAATCCAAGCTCAGTTATTTGTGAAGTAATGAATGAGGACGGAAGAATGGCAAGGCTTAACGATCTTTTTAAATTTTCTAAAAAACATAAAATAAAACTAGCTTCAATTGAAGACTTAATTTCATATCGATTAAAGTATGAAAAACTAGTTAATAGATTGAGTTTAAAAACATTAATGCTTAATAAAGTTGGTAAGATAAATATATATCATTATAAGAACAAATTAGAAAATAACATTAATTATGTGATTACCAAGGGAAATTTTAATCAAAAAAAATCGATACCAGTAAGAGTTCTTTCTAACAGAATTAAAAGTAAAAATATCTTAAGTATTGATAGCGTTAAAAAATCTTTAAAAGTACTTGGAAATTATAATAACTTTTTATTATTAATTATTAATAATAAAAATAATATTTCAGAAGAAAATAATATTAATATATTGAGATATTATGGTATTGGCGCGCAAATAATTAAAGATTTAAATGTAAGAAATATGATATTAATATCTAGAAGCAAGAAAAAGATAATTGGTCTTGAGGGTTTTGGTCTTAAAATTAAAAAACAGATAATTATAAAATGAAAAAAGTATTAATAGTTAACTCTAATTACTATAAAGATATATCTAAAAATTTGGTCTTAAATGCTAAAAAAAAATTAATTAAAGCAAAAATTAATACCTACATAATTGATGTTCCAGGAGTATATGAAATTTCTATAGCTGTAAGAAAAAATATTAATAAATTTGATGGATTTGTGGCCCTAGGCTGTGTGATTAAAGGACAGACTCCACATTTTGATTTAATTTGTTCATCTACATTTAATGCAATCCTAAATTTATCAATTAATTTTAACAAACCTATAGGAAATGGGATTATTACCGCATATAACTTAACTCAAGCTCTTCAAAGAAGTAAAAAAGAAATTTCAAAAAAACCAAATAAAGGGTCAGAAGCTGCGAATGCAGTTATATCTATTTTAAAAAATGGACCCAAAAAAATTTAAAAATTCATCACCTCGAATAAAAGTTATACAAAAACTTTACAATTCCTTAATGAACCCAGGCACGGTTATCGAATACCCAAAAAGTCAATATAAAAAATTTATAAAAGATGTGGTTACAGGCACTTTAGAGAGATCTGATTTGATAGAGGAAAAAATAAAATCAAATCTTTTAAATGACATAAATTTAGCAAAAACAGATAAGTTATTAAAAATTATATTGTTTGCAGCTATATTTGAGCTTATGTTTAAGCAAAATACTCCTAAAAAAGTGATTATTAATGAATATTTAATCGCCTCTGAGCATTTCTTAGAAAAAATTCAAATTGGATATTTAAACGCAATTCTAGATAAAATATCTAAAGAATTAAGGAAAGATTAGAAAAAAATACAAATTTTTTTCAAGTTTAGCTTGCGTTTTTAATATTATTTTGGCATTTATGCGCTTTATACATGACTAATTATTTAGAATTACTTTATTTAATATCTTTCATTGGTGTTTTAGCTGTTGCCTATAGTTATTTATTATCTGGTCAAATTATATCAGCTAGCCCTGGTAATTCTCGAATGCAAGAAATTGCCGAAGCTATTCAAATTGGTGCTAAAGCTTATCTCAACAGACAGTACAAAACTATAGCAATTGTTGGAGTAATAGTTCTCGCAATCGTAACTTATTTTTTTAATTATCTAGTTGGAATTGGATATTTTATTGGAGCATTTTTATCTGGAGTTGCTGGATATGTAGGGATGCTTATTTCAGTAAAAGCAAATGTCAGAACAGCAGAAGCCGCAAGAAAAAGTTTACAATCAGGATTAACTATTGCTTTTAAATCAGGAGCAATTACAGGTTTACTTGTTGCTGGTTTAGCACTTTTGGCTATTACGTTATATTACATAATTTTAATTAATTTAAATGTAGATAGTAGAGAAATTATTAACGCTTTAGTAGCATTAGGATTTGGTGCTTCGCTTATTTCAATTTTCGCAAGACTTGGAGGAGGAATTTTTACCAAGGGAGCTGACGTTGGCGCAGATTTAGTCGGCAAAGTTGAAGCAGGGATACCAGAAGATGATCCAAGAAACCCAGCCGTTATTGCTGACAATGTAGGAGATAACGTCGGAGATTGTGCTGGTATGGCAGCAGATTTATTTGAAACATACGCTGTTACAATTGTAGCAACAATGGTTTTATCCTCAATTTTTTTTCCAGATAACTACAATTTAATGATTTATCCTTTAGCTATTGGAGGCGCGTGTATAATTACATCAATCATTGGAACTTGGTTTGTAAAGCTTGGAAAAAGTAAAAATATTATGGGTGCATTATATAAAGGTTTTATTGTTACAGCGATTACTTCTCTTTTAATTTTATACCCAGTGACTGACTCTATAGTAGGTCTCTCAGAATCGTATGTAAACAGTGGAAAAACATTTAATGGAATGGATTTATATATTTGTGGAGTTGTTGGTTTTATTATTACAGGATTGTTAATTTGGATCACAGAATACTATACAGGTACAAATTACAGACCAGTTAAAACAGTTGCTCAATCATCAACCACTGGTCACGGAACCAATGTAATTCAAGGTCTTGCAATTTCTATGGAAGCAACAGCTGTCCCAGCTTTAATAATAGTTGCAGGAATTTTATATACTAATGAATTAGCAGGATTATACGGAATAGCTATTGCTGTTACAGCAATGTTAGCACTAACAGGTATGGTTGTAGCTTTAGATGCTTATGGACCAGTAACAGACAATGCTGGTGGAATAGCAGAAATGGCTAAATTACCAAAAAATGTCAGAAAAACTACAGATGCATTGGACGCTGTAGGCAATACAACAAAGGCAGTTACTAAAGGTTATGCAATAGGTTCAGCTGGATTAGGAGCTTTAGTTTTGTTTGCTGCTTATACAGAAGATATCAAATATTTTTCTACAGTTAAGGGTTCTGCTTTAGAAGGTATTACAGTAACATTTGATTTATCAAATCCATTTGTTGTAGCCGGCTTACTCATAGGTGGCATGTTACCGTATTTATTTGGATCTATGGGAATGCAAGCTGTTGGAAGGGCAGGAGGAGCAGTAGTAATTGAAGTAAGAAGACAATTTAAAAAAATACCAGGTATAATGAAAGGGAAAAGAAAACCTGATTATGGTAAGTTAGTTGATTTGTTAACTAAAGCAGCAATCAAAGAAATGATTGTACCTTCTTTGCTACCTGTATTATCTCCAGTAATTCTATATTTTATTATTCTTCAAATTGGAGGTATCGAAGCAGCTCTTTCTTCATTAGGTGCAATGTTATTAGGTGTAATTATAACAGGTCTCTTTGTAGCTGTTTCAATGACAGCTGGCGGCGGAGCTTGGGATAATGCAAAAAAATATATTGAGGATGGTAATTTTGGAGGAAAAGGATCAGAAGCACACAAGTCAGCAGTTACCGGTGATACAGTTGGTGATCCTTACAAAGATACAGCTGGGCCAGCAGTAAATCCAATGATTAAAATAACTAATATAGTCGCTTTGTTATTGTTAGCTATTATTGCACATTAATTAAAAATTATTGCTTTTTATACATCTTAGACTTTAAGCTTTGAAGAAATTTTTCAACAAAACTTTTTTGAGATATATCGTTTATTGTTTGATTTTCAGAAAAGCTAATTTTTTTTTTAGAATTTTTATCTAAAAAATCCTTTTTTTTCAAAACACCATATTTATCAAAAGTGAGAATTAAAATATTATTAGTTTTTAGTACATTTTGACCTAGTTTATGAAATTCTCCCTTTGTAAGTACACGTTCAATATAAATCCAGTTATCTTCATCAGAAATCGATTTTGAGTGAGGTTGGCCTATTGTCTGAATAACGTCATTTTTGTTAGATTTATTAACAGCAAGTTTATCAGCCCTGTTTTTAAGAAATAAAATGCCATGATTTTTTGTTGGTTCTTGTAATTGACAGTTATATAAAATAAAAAAAATAAAGATTAACAATAAATTTTTATGATAACTTTTTTTAAAAAACATAATAACAATATCTATAATATTTTATTAAATTTATCTAGAAACAAGTTTTTTTATGAAAATATAAGACTTCCAGATACTTTTGAAACACGTATTTATCTCATGTTTATGCATTTTTCAATTTACATGATTATTTCCAAAAAAAAGGGGCTCAAATTTGATCAAAAAGATTACGATTATTTTTTTCACAATATTGAATATAATTTGAGAGAGTCTGGACTAGGTGATGTTACAGTTAACAAAAAAATGAAGGATTTAAATAAAATTCTATATGACATTTTAATAAAGATTGACTTACATAAAGATAGTGAAAAAAGTTTTCAAACTAATCCAGATTTACTAAAAAAATACTTTATTTCATTACAAAGTGATAAAAACGCTAAATTAGCTGAATTTACCGATTATTTAACAAAATTTTATAACTTTTGTTTTGAACTTTCTCTTGATAATATGCTAGAAGGATCAAATAAATTTAAAATTTAATTATGGCTGTACCAAAAAGAAAAACCTCTATTTCAAGAAAAAAAATGAGAAGGTCTCACCACAAGTTATCTTCTGTTAATATTGTTGAAGATAAAAAAAGTGGCGAATATAAATTATCACATCATATAGATTTGAAATCCGGTTACTATAACGGAAAAAAAATTTTAGATATTTAAGCAAAATTTATGTCAAAAAAAATTTCTATTGCAATTGATGCAATGGGTGGAGACAATTCTCCAGATAAGACCATTGAAGGTGTTAAGATATTTCTTGATGAAAATAAGACACAGAATGATTTTGAACTTAATATTTTTGGGAAAGAAGTTGAAATTAAAAATAAATTAACCAAGTACAATATTAAGTCTAAACACATCAATATAATAAATTCAAACACAGTGGTTTCAGACGAAGAGTCTCCAATGAAGGCTGTTAAAAATTCCAAAAATACTAGTATGTGGAACTGTATCCAACATCAATTAGAAGGTAAGTCTGATATAAGTTTATCAGCGGGAAACACAGGCGTTTTATTAGTAATATCTAGAATGATTTTAAAAATGATGAATGAAGTTAGTAAGCCTGCTTTAGCTGGTTTATGGCCTAATAAAAATGGAATGAATGTAGTTTTAGATTTAGGTGCAAACATTGAATGCAATGATCAAAATTTGATTGATTTTGCGGAATTAGGATCAGCCTTATTAAAGTCTTTGTTTCCCAAAGAAAAACCAAAAGTATCTTTATTAAATGTTGGTTCTGAAGAAATGAAAGGTACTGAGATGTTGAAATCTGCATCAAAAAAATTAAAAATTTTATCAAATGAAGATAATTTTATCTACAAAGGTTATATCGAGGGAAATAATATTATGTCTGGTGACTCTAATGTTATTGTAACGGACGGATTTACTGGGAATATTGCATTAAAAACAGCTGAGGGAACTGCTAAATTTATTACAAATAATCTAAAAAATAATCTTACTAAATTGTCTTTAATTTTTTCTTATTTTTCTCTTAAAAAATTTAAAGATAAATTAGATCCAAGAAAATATAATGGTGCAATTTTTTTAGGTTTAAGCGGGCCAGTAGTAAAAAGTCATGGCGGCATAGACTCAATTGGTTTTTATCATTCAATAAATTTATGTTATAAGATAGTTAAGGGTAATCTAATGTCTGAAATTAAAAAAAATTTAAATCACTCTAAAAGTGTTCAAGAATAATTTAAATAAGAACGATTTATCTAAAATTTTAAGTAATAGAACTGGTTTATCTTTAAATTTATCAAAAAAAATTATTAATGATTTAATCCAAATTATTACCCAGAATATTAATAGCGGTAATTTAATTTTAAAGAATATTGGCTCTTTTAAAATCCTTAAAAAGAAAGAAAGAATTGGAAGGAATCCAAAAACAAAAGAAAGATTTATTATATCTGCTAGAAATTCAATTAGTTTTACTCCTTCAAAGAAAATCACCAAAGATCTAAATAAATTATATGGATAAACTCATAAGTATCTCGGAAGCATCTAAAATCTTAAATTTAATCAATCCAATTACAAAAAAACCTTTAAATCACACTTTAAGATTTTGGGAAAAAAAGTTTAAAGAAATAAAGCCAAAAAAAATTAATAATAGAAGATATTATACATCTAAACAGTTAGAAATTATCAAAATGATTAAATTTTTACTTAAAAATAAGGGTATGACAATATCTGGAGTGCAAAATTATTTAAACTTAAATACAAATAAACTTGACGATAACAACAATCATAGTTTAAAAGCTGAATATTATAAAAATTATTTAAGTAAAAAAAGTAAATTACTTTTAGATAAAATTAATAAAGTAAAAAAATATGGCAAAAAAAACTCATCTTAAAGTTCGAATGGTTCCAGAAAGTAACCCTGATAGCAAATTTATTTATTACGCAAAAAAACCTACTAAAGGTGAAAAGGCTAAAGAGAAGCTTAAATTAAAAAAATACAATCCCAATACAAGAAAACACGAAATTTTTGTTGAAAAAAAATTACCACCTCACAGCAAGTAATTATTTTTTATTAAAGCTCCTATATTCATAGTCAATAAAAGCTTTAATCATACTGCTCCATATTTTATTAGTAATTTTTGTGTCAATTTTTCTTTTTTTTGATTTAATCGATATATTTCTTAATATTTTTGATATTCTTTTTTTGTCGACTATATCTTTTTTATATTTCTTATTTTTTATTACTAGGTCAACAAGTTTTGTCCTTGCTTTAATTACATTAAGCAATTCGTTGTCTAACTTATCTAATTTTTTTCTAATTTTAAGTATGTTTTTGTTTACCATAGCGACAATATTAAAATTTATGATTAATTAAATAAATATATATTACAAATAATGCGTTCAAAATATAATAAAATTAATAAATTATTTCAATACTGGTTAAGTATTTCTTTATTATTAGTCTTTTTGATAATAATTGTAGGAGGGTTAACGCGCCTAACTAATTCAGGACTATCAATAACAGAATGGGAATTATTTACAGGTATATTACCTCCCTTAAATGATAAGGCTTGGGAATTGTATTTTAATCATTACAAACTAATTCCTCAATATAAAATTATGAATTTTGATATGACTCTAAGTGAGTTTAAAGTAATTTTTTACTGGGAATATTTTCATAGAAATCTTGCAAGACTAATTGGCTTATTTTTTTTGATACCCTTAATTTATTTTTATTTTTCTAGAAGCATTGAAAATAAATACCTAAAGGTATGCTATATAATTTTTTTCTTAATAGTGGTGCAAGGTATTATAGGTTGGTTCATGGTAAAGAGTGGATTAATTAATGATGTAACTGTAAGTCATTATCGATTATCAATTCATTTATCTACTGCTATAATAATTATATCTTCACTATTCTGGCTGATAAGAAATATAAATTTAAAAACAAATAAAACATTTTTTAATTTTTCTAATTATAATTTTCCATTCCAAGCATTAATTTTTTTAATTTTTATACAAATAATTTTTGGCGCTTTTGTTTCTGGTTTAGATGCAGGACAAATTTACCAAACCTGGCCTTTAATGGGTGAGAAATATTTTCCAAATGATTATCCTATTGGGTTGAATTCAACTTTATTTGATTTTGATTCTCATTCATTAGTTCAATTTTATCACCGGAATTTAGCATATATAATTGTGATTTATGTACTTAGTTTAACTTTTTATATTTATAAAAAAAAAATAACTTATTTATTTAAACCTCTTAAAATTTTGTTATTTTTTTTATTTTTACAAGCCATATTGGGGATTTTTACTCTACTGAGTGGCCTTAATATTTATTTGGCTTCGATACATCAAATTACTAGTGTGCTGTTAGTATTTAGCGCGCTAAATCTATATTATTTTAGAGCTAAATAAATTGACTTTGTCACACATTCTTTGTATTTATCGCCCATTATTATGACACCATTTATAAAAAAGAAAGATATCAAACAGGACTGGTACATTATTAATGCTCAAAACGCTGTTGTTGGCAGGTTAGCTGCATACATATCAAAAGTTTTGAGAGGAAAAAATAAATCAACTTATAATCCTCATATGGATAATGGTGATTTCGTAATTGTTACTAATATAGACAAAATGAAATTCACAGGAAAAAAATTAAATAATAAAATATATTATAGACACACTGGTCATCCAGGAGGAATAAAGGAGTCAACACCTGCTTTTCTAAAAGAAAAAAATAAAACAGAACAAATTTTAAAATTAGCTGTTAAAAGAATGCTACCAGGAGGTCCGTTAGCAAAAAAACAATTAACTAAATTAAAAATTTATAACGGAGATAACCATCCACACGATGTTCAAAAACCTAGAATTATTAACTTCGAACAACTTAATAAAAAAAACATAGTTAAATAATGGAACAATCTAATCCAACAACGCCAAAAACAAAAAAAATTAAACTTGATTTTAAAGATAGCAAGTATGCTACTGGAAGAAGAAAAAGATCTATAGCAAAAGTTTGGGTAAAAAAAGGTTCTGGGAACATTCACGTTAACGGTTTAAAAATGAACGAATATTTTAAAAGACCTGTTCATCAAATAATTGTTACAAGACCATTAGAGATCTCGGAGGTATCTTCAAATTACGACGTAAAGTGCTCTGTTAAAGGTGGAGGTCTTTCGGGTCAAGCTGGAGCAATAATATTGGGTATTTCTAAAGCACTAATATCCCATGATGAAAATTTAAAGAAAAATTTAAAAAAAGACAAACTTACCACTAGAGACTCGAGAGTTGTTGAACGTAAAAAATACGGTCACAGAAAAGCTAGAAGAAGCTTTCAATTTTCTAAGAGATAATCATTTAAATTTAACTATTATTAAAGACGGTGGTATAAAACACTATGTTTAAGCATAACAAAATTAATGTAGCTGTACTTGGAGCGACAGGTTACACAGGTTTGGATTTAGTATTGATGTTATCTAAACATCCTAAAGTCAAAATTAAATATTTATGTGCTACTAAAAACTTAGGTAAAAAAATAAGTTTTTTCGATAAAAGAATAAAAAAACCATTACCTAGAATTTCATCTATTAAAAAAATTGAATGGAAAAAATTGGATTTAGTTTTTTTATCATTACCAAATGGTGAGGCACAAAAAATAATCAAGAATAATTATCATGACAATAAAATAATAAAATTTATAGATTTGTCAGCAGATTTCAGAATTGATAATTCAAAAATTTATGAAAATAATTATAAAATTAAGCATAAAGCTAAAAAATTGATAAGTGACAGCATATATTCAATTCCTGAATTAACGAACAATTTAATAAAAAAATTTAGAATTGTAGCTAATCCCGGATGTTATCCGACATCTGTTCAAATTCCTTTAATACCTTTGATAAAAAAAAGATTAATAAAAATTAATGATATAACTATAGATTCTAAATCTGGTTATTCTGGAGCAGGGAAAAATTTGGAAAAAAAATTCAATCATAAAAATTTATACTCATCAACGTTCGCTTACAGTACTAAAAATCATAGACATATTTGTGAAATGGACCAGCAAATTAAAAAGCTAACAAAACAAAATGTGAAATTTTCTTTTAATCCTCATCTATTGCCAACTTTCAGAGGAATACTTACATCTATATATATTTATGCGAAGAAAGGACAAACAGCAAAATCTTTAACAAAATTTTTAATTAATTTCTATAAAAAATCAAAATATGTAAAGATTTTAAAATTTAATTCATCATTAGGCTCAGGAAATGTATTAAATACAAATAATTGTGAAATATCAATATGTGAAACAAGAATAAAAAATAAATTTATTATACTTTCTGCAATTGATAATTTAGTAAAAGGTGCTTCTGGTCAAGCAATACAAAATATGAACTTGATGTATAACTTTTCTGAATCATTAGGTCTGAAATGAAATTATTTTTTTCTATAATCTTTTTAATCCTTCTATCTAATTGTAGTAAACCTAAAACAGTTTTAATTTGTGGAGATCATGTTTGTGTTAACAAATCAGAAGCAGAGCAATATTTTGAAAAAAATCTTTCAATTGAAGTACGTATTGTAAATAAAAATATAAAAGAAGAAATTGATTTAGTTGAACTAAATCTAAATGAAAATTCAGTTTCTAAGAGACAGATAAGTATTTTACCAAAGAAAAATACTAAAGAAAAAATTAAAACACTTTCAAAAGAAGAAGTTACTGCAATTAAAGAAAAAGTAAAAAGAAAAAAAAATACAAAAAATTTGGTAAAGATAAAACCTCTTAAAGATAAAAAAACTACTAATACTAATAAAACTTTTCAACAGAAAGAAATAATAAAAAATAATAATAAAATTATACAAAAAACTGTTAATAAAGGACGTTCAGAAATTGTGGATATTTGTAATATTTTAAAAAAATGTAGTATTGATGAAATATCTAGATATCTTTTAGAACAAGGAAAAGATAAAAAATTTCCTGATATTACATCAAGGCAATAATAATATGAGAAAATTAAATATAGCAATAATAGGTTTAGGAAATATTGGTAGTTATTTATTTAAATATTTAAATGATAACAAAAAAATTTTAACAGAAAAGAATAACTGTTTACCCATAATCAAATATGTTGGAGTCAAAAATCTTAAAAAAAAAAGAAATATAAAGATAAATAAATCTCAACTATTAAAGAATTATTTGGATGCTACAAAAAAGAAGGATGTAGATTTAATTATAGAATTAATTGGCGGGGCAGAAGGTGCGGCCAAAAAATTGGTTTTTAATGCTTTGAAAAACAAAAAACATGTTGTTACCGCAAATAAAGCTTTGATAGCTAAATATGGTGATCAACTTGCCAAAATAGCAGAAAAAAATAAAGTTAATTTAGAATTTGAAGCATCTGTTTGTGGTGGTGTGCCAATTATTAGATCTTTAAAAGAAAGTTTAATAGCAAATAAAATTTCAAGAATTTATGGAATATTAAATGGAACATCGAATTATATTTTATCAACAATGGATAAACAAAATAATAGTTTTAAGGAAGTTTTACTTAATGCGAAAAAACTTGGTTATGCGGAGTCAAATCCATCTGCTGATCTGGATGGTGATGATGTTTCGTCAAAATTAAAGATTTTATCATCTTTATGTTTTAATTCATTTTTAAATAATAATATTTATGTCGAGGGCATTAAAGATATAGATAAGTTAGATATAGATAATGCTAATAAGTTAGGGTACAAAATTAAATTACTAGGTTTTGCAGAGCATTTTAAAAATAAGATTTACCAAAGAGTTCATCCTACACTTATTAAAAAAGACTCATATGTAGCAAGCATTGATGGTGTTTTAAATGCTGTTATTGTAGATGGTAAACCTGTTGGGCAAAGCATCATTCAAGGTGAGGGAGCTGGGCCAGCAGCAACTACTTCTGCTTTAGTATCTGATATTTCTTCGATTTTAAGAGGAAATATTAAGTTTCCTTTTTCACTTTCCAATAAAGAAAGGAAAAAACTTAATTTTGAAAATATTGACGATAGATCGTTCTCTGCATATTTACGCTTCGAAGTTTTAGATAAACCAGGTGTTTTATCAAATATAACAAACATTTTTTCTAAAAATAAGGTCTCGATTAAGAGGTTAATTCAAGATCCTGATAAAAATAGAAAATCATCATCTATTATTATTATTACACATAATTCAAAAAATAAGTTCTTGAAAAAGATATTAAACGAAGTTTCCAAAAAAAATTACCTGAAAAAGAAACCTAAATTGATAAGAATTGACAACATTTAAATGTCTATTGATCAAAAATTTTTAAATCTATTTACCAAAGTTACTGAAAAAGCAGCCATCGGTGCTTCACAATTTATTGGAAAAAAAGACAAAATAGCTGCAGATAAAGGCGCTGTTGATCCAATGAGAAGAGAGTTAAATAAAATTAACATGGAAGGAACGGTTGTTATAGGTGAAGGTGAAATGGATGAAGCACCCATGCTTTACATTGGTGAAAGACTTGGAACTTTAAATGGACCAAAGTTTGATATTGCTGTTGACCCTTTAGAGGGTACTAAATTTACTGCTAATGGAGAGCCCAATGCTTTTTCTGTTTTGGCAATCTCAGAAAAAGGTGGATTACTATCAGCTCCAGATACTTATATGGAAAAAATAGCAATTGGATCAAATCTTCCAAAAAATTTAATGGATATTGATAATGGTGTTGAAAAAAATATTAAATTATTAGCAGAAGCTAAAAATAAAAAGATCACAGATTTAAAAGCATGCGTTTTAAAAAGAGAACGACATGAACACATTGTAAAGACTTTAAATCAAATGAGCGTAAAAATTAACTATATTACTGACGGGGATATTGCAGGTGCACTTAGTGTTATAGGAGAAAACCCAAGAAATGATATTTATTATAGTACAGGAGGGGCTCCCGAAGGAGTTGTAGTTGCAGCGGCTCTATCTTGTTATGGAGGTCAAATTCAAGGAAGATTAGTACTTAATGACGAAGAAAAAGTCCGAGCCAAAAAACTTGGTATTTCCAATTTTAATAAGAAATATAATATTGATGATATGGTGAAGGGGGATGTGATTTTTTGTGCGACAGGTGTTACATCTGGAGATTTAGCAAAGGGAGTAAAAGATTTAGGTAACGAATTTGAAGTCAATACTTTTGTGCTTCATAAAAGTCAAAATATAATAAAGACAGTAACAAATATTTACAATAAATGAGCTCACTTTCTGTAAGTGGTAAAAATTGGATATTAAAAAAATATAGTCACGAAAATTCTATTTATTTAAAAGAAAATTTTTCATTGGATGAAATAACATCAAAACTACTATCAATTAGAAAAATAAAAAAAGAGGAAATAGACTCATTTTTAAACCCTTCAATTAAAAACTTTTTACCAAATCCATTTAATATGGTCGATATGGAAAAATCTACACTAAGAGTTGCTAAGGCTATCTCTAAAAAAGAAAAGCTAGGAATTTTTGGAGACTATGATGTAGATGGCGCAACCTCAACAGCTCTCTTAGGAAATTATTTCTCAGAATTAAATTTAGAGTATGAAACTTATATTCCTGATAGAAAAAAAGAGGGCTATGGTCCTACAATAAAAAGTTTCAAAGAATTAATTAATAACAATGTAAAATTAATTTTTACTGTAGATTGTGGAACTCTTTCATTTGATGCCATGAATTTCGCTAGCGAAAATGAAGTTGATGTTATAGTTCTTGATCATCATCAATCAGAAATAAAATTACCTAAGGCATTTTCAATTGTTAATCCAAATCGATTAGATGATAAATCTAACTTACAATATTTATGTGCAGCAGGTGTTACTTTTATGTTTTTAGTTTCATTGAACAGAGAATTAAGAAATAAAAATTGGTTTAATCAAAATAACGTCAAAGAACCAAATTTAATTGATTGTCTTGATTTGGTTTCTTTGGGTACTGTTTGCGATGTCGTTCCTTTAATAGGACTTAATAGGGCTATTGTAAAACAAGGATTAAAAGTTTTAAAATCTAAAAAAAATTTAGGGTTAAAAACTTTAATAAATATTTGTAACATTGAGTCGAGTCCCTCAATTTATCATCTTGGATATTTACTTGGACCTAGAATTAATGCTGGCGGAAGAGTAGGAAAATGTTCACATGGTGCTAATTTATTGTTGAATAAAGATCCTAAAAACTCGTTTAAACTAGCTTCTGAATTAGATCAATATAATAAAGAACGGCAAATTCTTGAAAAAGATCTCTTACAAAAAATTATAAATGAAAAAAAAGATTATTCAAACGACCCTGTAATAATTTTAAGTGGTGAAAATTGGCATGAAGGTGTTATTGGTATAGTTGCTGCTAGATTGAAAGATAAATTTAACAAGCCAGTAATTTTGATTTCATTAGATGGGGATACCGGTAAAGCATCTGCAAGATCCATAGTAGGCTTTGATATTGGTTCAATAATTATTGCTGCGACACAAGAAAAAATTTTATTAAAAGGTGGTGGGCATAAAATGGCAGGAGGTTTTTCAATTCTAATTAAAAATATAAACACATTTAAAGAATTTGTTTTCAAAAAATTTAGAGGTGTAAATGAGGATTTAAAAAGTGAAAAACCTTTATTGTTAGATAGTGTTATTGCACCATCAGCAGTTAATTTGGAGTTTTATAAAAAGGTTGCTCTATTATCCCCATTTGGATCAGGTAATCCTGAACCAAAATTTGTTATTGAAGATGTAAAAACGATTAATGGAAAAATTGTAGGTGACAAACATATTAAATCAGTTTTAATTGGAGCAGACGGTTCTACTATAAAATCAATAGCTTTTAATGCGACAGAAAACGTCCTAGGCAGCTATCTTCTAAAAAAGAATAATAAATCATTTAATATTGCCGGCAAATTATCCCTAAATGAGTGGAAAGGGCAATCAAATGTAGAGTTTATTATCGATGATATTTCTGTTAATAAGACTTTCAAAAATATGGTCCCATCGTCTATCGGTTAGGACAGTTGGTTTTCATCCAACAAAGAGGGGTTCGATTCCCCTTGGGACCGCCAACAATTTATGAAAAAAATTGCTGTTATAGAACAAATCC
>Ga0315315_10001897_pt1 | contig 19184 bp, 9 predicted proteins | sample M140m3416metaG_FD_203699 | JGI IMG/M metagenome (GOLD analysis project Ga0315315, IMG submission 203699) | Ammonia-oxidizing marine archaeal communities from Monterey Bay, California, United States - M1 40m 3416 | ecosystem: Environmental > Aquatic > Marine > Intertidal zone | place: USA... | reverse complement strand
TTATATACAATAACCCCACCGCCAATTTGATTTGGGAATGAGCTATGCGCACTAAATACTGTGGTTGTAGGCGCACCTTCAAATCCTGCCCACTGATTTCTATATGAAGAACCAAAGACTGTAACAGGTTCTGTACCTGCAACCGCAGGGTTGATCAGAAAAGAATTTACGGGAAAAGATGTCCTTCTAAATCGCTGCTGCGCTTGAAGCGGAGCTGCAAAAATAAAAATCCAACATGAGGCAATGAGTAGTCGTGTCATCGTTTCAGTATTTAAGAGATACCGTACCCGTAATCGGCGGGTCGTATGGGCTTAACTCAATGGTATAATAATAGTCTGCGACTGGGAGACGTTGATTGTTGAAGCGACCATCCCAATGCACGTCCCCTTCATCAGAGAAGAATAACAGTTGCCCCCATCTGTTATATACTTTAACTTCAGATTGAGGAAAATCTAACAACCCGCCTACAATCCATTCATCATTATATCCATCTCCATTTGGCGTAAGCGCATCTGCGATGAAAAGGCAACCCTCTATATGCGTTATCGTTTCCGAAACAGTTAGATTACAGCCAATTGCATCCGTGACAGTCACTGTGTATGCATCTACTGTAAGGCCAATTGCAGTGGCAGAAGTTTGATTAAAAGGATCGCTCCACAAGTAAGTGAAAGGGGATTCCCCGCCATCAATTGATACAGTGATCGTTCCATCCTCGGCATTCCAACAAGTTACAGGAGACGGAAATGTAGTAAGAATCATATCTGTAATAATGGCAACATCAATCGAGAATGTATCCGTAATCTGGCATCCCAAAACATCCGAAACAATGGCCGTATAGGTCATTTCACTAAGATTGTTGAGATTAGCTACGTTACCTAATGTATCTGTGACCATCCAAGTAAGCTCTCCCGTTCCTCCAGCTGGAAAGATATCAGCTGACCCATTGCTCATGCCTGTACAAGTTGCTGGAGTCGTCGATATCAGGAACTCAAGTGGAGGGGGTGCATCAATGAGAAAAGGTTCATTTGTATTGCAACCGTTGGCATCAATAATGGACGCTACATATTCCGAAGCACAAAGACTGTCTTGACTTGCGACAACCGCCCCGCTTAAAGCATCTGTAATTTCAAGGGTTAAAAGGCCTGTACCCCCAAAATATAGCAGGTCTACTGCACCATTACAATCACTTCCACAGGTAATGGGCGCTGCAGAAACAATCTGAAGCGTAATGTCATCTGGCTCCAATACTTCGATCACCTCAGTTCCTGGGGTGCAGTCAAACATGTCGATGATTTGAACATTATAGTTGCCTGGAACAAGTCCTTGGGCAGTGTCTGGAAGAAGAAGTGTATCTGAGTTTACAACGAGAAACAAATCCCCTGAACCTCCTGACGCTTCTGCACTTATGGCGCCATTGGCATTTCCTTGACAATCAATATCACTTGTTGTGACAAGTGCCTCGATTGGCAAAGGACAATTCACAAATAACACCGTATCTAAAGAACAACCTTCTGTATCATTTACAGAAAATGTAAACGCGCCGTCTGCATCTTGGCAAACCAACTCGGTCCAACATTCATTTGCGCCACCCACAGAAGCGACAGCCACACCGAGAGGGTCTAACACAGATATTACCAGATCTCCAGAACCACCAGATGCTCCTGGCGCTAAAAGACACACTGTGGCATCGCCTTCTCCGAAGCAGTCATTGTCAGAAACGAGCTCAAAATCAGCCAGGATAGGACCTGGCGCTGTGACTTCAAAGGATGTCGTATCCATACATGTAAATTCATCCATGATGACCATCGAATAATTTCCGGGGGACAAATCATCGAAAGAAGAACTGCCCTGAGGCCCGACGACCACCTCCCCTGCTTGGTCTAAAAGAACATATGTAGCAAGCGATGGGTCACCGACTCCTAAGAACTCAACTTCTACCGTAGACGAACCACCAGCGCAAGGAAGTACCGCTCCACTTACTGTCGCTTCTTGTGAAAGATATGGTTCGCATGGGTTAGAAACACAGATTTGCTCTGTCGGCTCAAAAAATTGAGGGTTGGTTTGCTGCCCTTCTACAAAGACGTGAAAACTGGCGCCAAAACACCAATCACCACAGGTTGTTACTTGCGCTATTAAAATGCGCAAATCATCCCCCGCAATAGAATTTATGGGCGACGATAACACAAAAAAAGCACCGTCAGATATTGAACTAGAACAGATATCGTCACCAGCAGGAAGGTCAATAGATTGAGGTATATCACCCGGCGCATCACTACTTTCCATTCCAATTGTCCAATAGGAGTCATATTCCCACATTGGAAAAGCATCCCAAAAAAAGCTTGAGTTAGACGGATCCATTAAAACACTCGTTGCCACCGGGTTAAAACAACCACATGGCGCATCTATTTCCATCGGAACGGTTCCTAAAACGGCGACATCTGAATAGACTGCACTGAGTGCATCTGTCGTATTGGTGAAGTCTGCGTAAACTTTGTAGGTTACAAAACCGTCCAAAGTCCCCAATGGATCAAACGTATCGTCTGGTGTAGGCGTGTTAGGTCCGTAGAATGCAGTATCAACTTCAATAGTGAGACCTGTCATCTGTGCGTTTGTGGAAGAAACAAACATCACAGCAAAACCTATAATTAAGAGGCGAAAGTTCATGCAAGTATTAGAAATGTTCAAAGTAGAAATCGGAATCAATTCAAGCTGCAAATTAACGGATTTCACCTAATAAAGACCTAAAACGTGTGACCTAATTTTCTTGAACGAAACAATTGATTGAAAATGCAGGTCATAAATTATCGTATTCCATGCTTAGAACAATGAAAAAATCAATCATGAACTTCCGTTTTATTTTACGAATGTCGTCAGGTAATGCTTTCTTCACCCCTCCTAACATGAAGTGAGGCAATACAAATGAGAGATCGCATGTGTACAAAGTGTGAAGACATTTAAACGATTACACAACTCGAGTGCGTGACCTGTCAGCTATGTCTTAATTTCGTTGAAAATATATCCATGCAAGTACAACGACCTTATAAACCTCAAAATAAAATCCGTATTGTCTCTGCGGCCAGTTTATTTGACGGTCACGACGCGGCGATTAACATTATGCGACGGATTATTCAACGTACAGGTTGTGAGGTAATACACCTGGGTCATGACAGAAGCGTCGATGAAGTTGTGACTACTGCGATACAAGAAGATGCGCAAGCAATCGCAATGACATCTTACCAAGGAGGTCACAACGAGTACTTTAAATATATGAAGGATTTACTTGATGAGCGGGGCGCTGGGCATATTAAGATCTTTGGCGGAGGAGGAGGAACAATTCTTCCAGATGAGATCTCTGCATTACAAGAATATGGTGTGACACGGATCTATCACCCAGATGACGGAAGAGAGATGGGACTGCAAGGTATGATCAATGACCTGGTTGAAAAATCTGATTATGAAACAGTACCTTCAATTGAGGATTTAGACGGCGCCATCGAACGGTTAGGAAAAAGGAACATTCGTGACATTGCCAGAACGATTACTGCAGCTGAGAACGATGCTGAGTCCTTCTCTAAAGCATTCGAAAAGGTATACCCAGAATTACCAAAAGTACCTGTTCTGGGCATTACAGGGACAGGTGGGTCTGGAAAATCATCCATGGTAGATGAACTCGTACGCCGTTTCTTGGCTGATTTCCCTAAAAAACGCATCGCATTGGTTTCTGTAGACCCTTCCAAAAGAAAAACTGGCGGTGCGCTCCTGGGTGATCGGATCAGAATGAACGCGATACACAACGAAAGAGTGTACATGCGTTCTCTGGCAACACGTCAGTCAAACTTAGCACTGTCAAAGCATGTTGCTGAGGCATTAAATGTATTGAGAGCTGCTGAATTTGATTTGATCATTCTTGAAACATCTGGAATTGGCCAAAGCGACACCGAAATCATGGAGCATAGTGATATAGCGTTATACATTATGACACCGGAGTTTGGTGCTGCGACTCAACTTGAGAAGATTGACATGCTGGACTTTGCAGATGTTGTCGCCATTAACAAATCTGATAAACGTGGCGCACAAGATGCACTTAGAGATGTTCGAAAGCAATTTAAACGCAACCACGACCTCTGGGATGCCAAAGAGGAAGAACTCCCAATTATTGGAACAATTGCAAGTCAATTTAACGACCCAGGAACAAATTTTCTCTACGAAACATTGATCAAAGAGATTGTAAGGAAAACCGATGCTAAATTTGATGTCAAGGGGAAAAGAGGCCCCACAAGTCAAAGCGAGAAAGCCTTTATCATCCCTCCTGCTCGGGTGAGATATTTGAGCGAAATTACAGATTGCATCAGGTCCTATGACAAGTGGAGCATCAAACAATCTGATGTTGCAGGTAGATTACAAGCCCTTCAAAAAGCGGCTCAAGAATTCAACTCTGATGAGATTACAAAATCGAGCGTATCCTCAAAAGCCAATGAATTAAGACTCGAACTTGACCCAAAAATGCTCGCATGGTTAGAGGATTGGCCGGCATTAAAGGCCAGGTACAAAGAAGATGTCTTTGGATATAAGGTCAGAGGGCAAGAAGTCCGGATTCCCACCAAACAAATATCACTTTCCAACAACCTTATTTCAAAAGTAGCACTCCCCTCATTCACGGGATGGAATGAGTTGGCAAAATATGCGGCTCAAGAAAACCTCCCTGGGACTTTTCCATATACAGCAGGGATTTATCCTTTTAAAAGGACAGGTGAAGATCCAACAAGAATGTTTGCTGGAGAAGGAGGCCCTGAGCGAACAAACAAACGTTTCCACTACGTGTCATTAGGGATGGCAGCAAAAAGATTATCTACCGCGTTCGATTCGGTAACTCTTTATGGCTGCGACCCGGATAAAAGACCTGACATATATGGCAAAGTCGGAAATGCAGGCGTCAGCATTTGCTCACTAGATGATGCAAAAAAACTGTACAGTGGGTTTGACCTATGCTCGTCTGCCACCAGTGTATCAATGACAATTAATGGCCCTGCACCTATGGTTCTGGCCTTTTTCTTGAATGCTGCCATAGATCAAACCTGTGAGAAATATATCAAAGCGCACGGTCTTGAGGGGGACGTTGAAAAAGTACTTAAAGCAAAATGGGATGACCAAGGACTAGATCGTCCCCACTATGAAGGTGAACTTCCTGAAGGAAACAAAGGATTGGGGCTGATGCTGCTCGGGTGTACTGGTGATGAAATTCTTGATAAAATGACCTATGCTCAACTTAAAAGCGAAGCATTGACATCCGTAAGAGGAACTGTACAAGCAGACATTCTTAAAGAAGACCAAGCACAAAATACCTGCATCTTTTCAACAGAATTTGCACTTCGATTAATGGGGGATGTTCAGCAATACTTCATCGAAAATCAAGTCAGAAATTTTTACTCTGTTTCAATCAGCGGATATCACATTGCAGAGGCAGGCGCAAATCCAATCACTCAACTTGCATTCACCCTTTCAAATGGATTCACATACGTCGAATACTATTTGAGTCGAGGTATGGATATCAACGAATTTGGCCCCAACCTCAGTTTCTTTTTCTCAAACGGAGTAGATCCAGAATACGCGGTCATAGGAAGGGTTGCAAGAAGAATATGGGCAAAAGCAATGAGAGAGAAATATGATGCATCTCCTAGAGCTCAAATGCTCAAATATCACATTCAAACTTCTGGCCGTTCGTTACATGCTCAAGAAATTGACTTCAACGACATCAGAACCACTTTACAAGCATTGTATGCGATTTACGACAACTGCAATTCACTTCACACAAATGCATATGACGAGGCCATAACAACACCAACCGAAGCGTCCGTTCGTCGGGCCATGGCCATTCAGCTAATTATCAATAAAGAACTTGGGTTGGCGATGACTGAAAACCCCATGCAGGGTTCATACATCATGGAAGAACTGACAGATCTGGTTGAGGAGGCTGTTCTCCTTGAATTCGATAGAATCACAGAACGCGGTGGTGTTTTAGGTGCCATGGAGACGATGTACCAACGTTCACGCATTCAGGAAGAATCGCTTCACTACGAAACCCTAAAGCACTCAGGAGAATATGAAATCGTAGGGGTGAATACTTTTTTAAATCAGAAGGGCTCTCCGACTATCATTCCTGGAGAGGTCATTAGAGCAACTGAGAACGAGAAGCAGATTCAACTCCGGAATTTGCAAGCACTGCATAAATCAATGCATCAGCATTCGGCTGAAAGACTGAAAAACATCCAACGTGTCGCGGTGAATCAGGGGAATATTTTCGAAGAACTTCTAGAAGCAGTCAAAGTTGCTTCCTTGGGGCAAATTACAGAAGCCATGTTTGAAGTGGGTGGCGCCTACCGTCGTAACATGTAATTTTTCACCATGACATTTTTTAGAGATTTAATCAGCACACTGCTCGGGTTGATATTTGGAGGACTGGCAGGATTCGGGATTGAAAGATATGGACATCATCTTTTTACTGAGTATAAAGACGTCCCCAACATTACAGAGCCCCAAGCGTTTGCCGCATTTATCGACACACTTCCAACAGGCGCATTCCTATTGCTTCTTTTGGCCCACAGTATAGGAACGCTGACCTCTGCCTATCTTGCATCACTGTTTTCAGGTCACGCAAAACCATTGCCAGCGATTGCAGTTGGAATTCTAATGATTGCTGGCAGTATCCGTAATTCAATTCTGATACCCCACCCCGGGTGGTACCAATTGAGCGACGTATTGATTTGCATTCCCGCAGCATTCTTGGGGCATCAAATCTATGTCAAAACAAAAAAGAGGCTTACCTCACGACAGTCACACAACCTCTAAATGTTGAAGAACTTAAATCGTGAGAACCAAGTGCGGTAACGGTGTACATATAGACACCATCAGGCACAAAATGATTTCCCCCTCCATCAGAAGCGTTTTGACCAACCCAAGGGATTTCAGGATTCGTGGTATCAAACACAACCTCTCCCCACCTATTTAATACCGTAAATCTATATTGATCAGCCGTGAAGCCTTCGCCCAAAGGAAGGAAACTGTCATTGACGCCATCGTTGTCAGGTGTAAAAGCGTTGGGGATAAACAAACTGAATTCCACTTCTTTAAATAACGCCACAACACTTTCAAAAGGAACACCTTCAAGATTTAAAGCCATTTCAGGATTCCTGTCGTTTGGAGAAGGTTCAGTTTCTTGGACAATCCATCTGTCAAACTCCCATTCATCAGCTTCTATGGCTCTAAAAATAAGGGGACCATCTGTCACCAAACCACTTGTCCAATAATCATCAACATAAGCTGTATTGTATATAGACACAGCGCCAGCTTGTGACGGCTGTACCTCAACTTCTAATTCTGTATGCTCTATGTAAGTGAAGTGTGCTGTGACAAAACCTGGCAAAGTGATTTCCAAATTGGCATTTGAAGCATTTATGTCGGGACTGATAACATTCTCGACAGGCGTCGTTGACCAATGCGAAAACTGCCACCACTGACCACTATTTACAGCTTGGATTGTATGGCCGCTCACTGTTAGCATTTGTGTTGAAGGGTAAGCCGCAATGAGCACTCCGTCTAAGACAATTGACCCTGCTCCTGCTGGGTCAACATTAAATGTGACATCTTCCGGCGGCACAGGAATTCCGAAGTGAGCCACGATGGTAATATCGCCTTCTAAAACTACCTCCCATTCTAGATTAGTTGCATCCGCTAGAGGCGCAGAACCTGATGTTATTTCCCAAAACAAAAACTGAACACCGTAATTTTCTTCTGCCGTAAGAGTTATCGGAAGCTCCTCGAAATAAAAACCACTAAATGGACTTTCTAAAGGTGTAATATCTACAGTATTTATTTGAACATCACCTTGACCTACAATTTCAAGGGTAAGTGTCACAGGCGTTACATCGTAGCAGTCTTCCATACCTGAAAGTAGTTCTGACTCACAACGATCATCAATAAAGTCTCTTAACTCTTGAAGCTCATTCTGCCAACCACCTACATTACCTCCCCATCTGTCACATTGCCTGGGCATTTCAGGCTCAATGACAAGAACCATACTGTCGAGGACAGCGTGCATATAATCACATGTGAAATAGGTGTTCCCCAGATCAGCCCAACGATTAACATATGTTTCGTAAAATGTTTCGTTATCAAGCAAAGCATTTAGAACTGGAATATGTCCCTGTCCCCCTACATCTCCCATCTGTTCAGGGTTACATGGATCTGCAGTAGCACCTGTATCTGGAATCCCAGTATAATTCACGTAATGTCCAAACGTCGCGTCCATATCCCAAAGCGCATATCTCCATCTCTTAGCACCTCCATCTGGATGCCTTCCTCTCCACCAAGCTGTATTCCAATTGAGCCAATCCATAGCCACAACATAACTGTTAAGGACGAAATAGTCTATCAAGCTCAGGGGGTGAAGTTGGGTTGTGACGTAGTCGTAATTAGCAGCATCTGTCATATCCTGGCTTGTCACGAAGTTTACCAGAGTGTACCAATCATTTCCTGAGCCATATTCCTCCCAAGTTCCACCCCACGTTTTTAAGAAGTCGACGAAATGTCTCGGCTGGTCATAGTATTCAGTTGTGAAATCTATATCATCGACTTTCTCACGATATTCATAAACGCCCCAATACTGACCATTGAGATAAACGATACAGCTTTCTGAAGTTCGCTCGTCTAATTTAAGTCCTGCCTGGTGACTAAGTGTATGAACATATGCATCTCTTATGTGGGCACCTGGTTCGAATGGATAATTATCATTGGCTGCAGCCTTAAAAATTATCCTCTGAAATTCATCTCTGTTTTTTTCATGAAACAGCTCGGCATCAAACGCTTGATTGTAGCCCATCTGATCTCGAATGATGCAGTCAAAGCCTCTCTGACCATATGCATTGCTGTCGTTCCCATGCTCGTTGCTGTCTCCTGTTGCCTCTACCCAAAAGGTGCCATCAGAATGAAAAAACTCAACATGAGCAGCTTCTCCTGCACCCCCTCCCCATGTGCCATCCTCTTGACCATTGCCGCTGACGGAAACCACCGGGATCGTGTGGGCATCTGCACCTAAAAAATAAGTGTTGGTCGCAATGTAACTCGGGGCTTTGCTCGGAGGAACATCGTCATTTGGATCAAAAGCAATGGCTCTAACAACCGTTGTTTCAGTCAAACCAATGGGGCCGGTGTACAATGTACTTCCCTCTGTGGGGGAGTAACCGTCCAGGGTGTAGTAAATGTCAAAGCCCGCAGGAGCGGAAATTGAGATCGTAAGGGCACCCACATGGTAGCCCGACTCCACATTAAAGCTAGGAGTAGGTGCATATTCCGTGTACATATCAAAGGGATCAGTGCCATTCGCTGCCTCTGGAGATGGGACCATACAAATCTCCCAATTTAAAGCGCCATCCGTGCTTCTCGCCCAACTGTGGTCAGCTTGGGTGGTGCCAATGTCTGTAACGAAAGTATACGACTCCAAGATGTTCTCAGCCGGATCTGCAAACACCAGGGATTCACCCTGACATTGATTGATTTTAAAATTCGTATTTAGATTTCCACCCAAATAGAGATTTGTAAGTAACTCTCCCTCACCAGAACACATGACAAGCAGGTAGCCTCCAGCAGGGACAAATGTTCCAGCGGGGATTTCAAACTTATCTATGTTAAGTGGATTGTCCGATAGAAAAAAACCACCAATGTCCTCAGCCACCGCTGAAGGGTTGTAGAATTCTATAAAATCCTCATTGTCGCCACCTATATTGAGAGAATAGTTTGAGCATGAAAATTCATTAATCACGACTTGACTATTCACTGACGTGAAGAGAAACAACACGCATGCAAAGAGGAGATATTTAAGGCCGTTGAATGAGAATTTTGTCATATTTATTGGATATCAAATCTGCCACTCATAGGGGTAATTCTATTTCCATAAATAGTAAAGAAATATGCACCAGAACTAAGTTCCCCCTTCTCTATAATGTGATCTGTTCCATTCACCGACTCACTTCTCACTTCTCGCCCACTGGCATCAAGGATCATAAGAATCAATTCATCTCTCATCGGATTCGAGAACGTAATTTGAGCGCTTGATGAAATCGGATTTGGAATGACCGAAACAGCCATTTGTGAGGTGTTTTGAAGTTCTATTGCACCTACACAACCGTCCACAATATCAATGATCGTGTTTTGGTAAAAATGATTTACAACATCCTCACAGTGCGACAAGCAAACATCTTCTTCTGCTGACATCCAGTACAAACGTAGAAGAGGTGTCCACTCGTAGAATTTCATCATACTCTCACCTTCATAGCTTAAGCCTATCACCTCAGATCCACCAGGAACAAATGAAGGCGTGATTGGATAATTCACGACATCCGCCAAGGAAATCGCCTGAGAAATTTCAATGCCACTAAACGCCAATTGATACCCTACAATTCGATTGTTGGGGTTCAATACATGAACATCTAGATATCCCAGATCCCAATTGATATCTCCAATTTTAAAATGAGTCGTGTCGAATATATTAATAATCTCATTCACTGGGAAACTACACTTGTCGTGGAAACCTGCACTGTCAGGATGGGTATGTGCTTCATTCCAATATTGACAGCGAGACATCAGAGCTGCATCGGTGACCGTAATGTTGTCATCCTGATCGATATCTGTACAAGGTAAAACGTCAATGTCACTGCCTAAAGTACCTTCAACATAAGAGACCGCATCCGTGTATTCCTGAGCACCATTGTCATCTAAATCTCCAACAAGCGCCTCCCCATTACAATCTCCGTTACAATCCGCAGTGGCTTGGCCAAATGGCGTTCCTTCACAATCATCAAATGGTGAACAATCATCGTAAATATTCACGACAAGCTCCCCCATACTTCTGTCCAAATTAATACAAACCGCAGCATAATTATTTGTGTAATCTGTCTCATCTCGGCCAAGAGCGTCAGGAATAAAATCCCAATTTGCTCTAACAATTAAAAAATATGTGCCATCAGCCACATCAGTAACATCGATCCACTGACATGACAATCCACTGCCGTAGATGTCTCCACATAACGCAGAGATCCCCATGTTGCTACATCCATACTGACCTGTGCCGCCGTCACTGCATTCGAGATCCATGACACAAAAACCATTCTTGAATCCGATAGGGATATAGGTTCCATCTAATTCAAATAGATCATATTTTGCATACCCTTTGTGGTGCCAGTGGTTGTGGCAATCCCCAAATTCAAATTGTGCGTTTTCACCTGACGGCTGCCCGATGTAATAGTCTAGCTCACCGATGTTTTTAATGTGTGTTGTAAATCTTACGAGTTCACGCGTTCCATATCCATTCAGACAGCCCTCAGAGATGTAGCAGTCAGCTTCATTCACCTCCATAAGTTCAGTATGCAAACTATTGACAATGGCTTCTTGAACAACCATTAAATCAGGACCAGTACACGATGGGTCTCCAGGATAAATACAAGATCCGTTGTCAATTTCTGCTTGTGGATTGTAATTACAAGCTTCTGGATCAGTACATCCCTGTGGAGCCCCCGCAAATGAGTGAAGCCAATTCCACTCACCCATGCATCCATCAACAGAAAGCCATCTTATCCAATACGTCACCCCAGCTTCAAGCAGCATTGTTTGGCTTGCTTCCTCCTCACACCCTCCTTGATTGTCATCATAATAAATGGTACCTGTATTGGTGTCATCAAAATTGCTCATGTTACAATAATCATAAACATAGAGCCTGGTATCACATCCTGAACCACAACTGCTGAAATCATACATTCCAAGGAGTTCTGGCGTAAATGTGTACCAGAAATTATTGCCTGATTGAGAAATAACATCTCCCTCTACTGAGGGCATGCCTAAAGTCACTGCATCATTGCAGGTTTCACCTGGAGCGCAGTCAAAGGAAACTTCATCACCGTAATCATAATCGCCTCCTGAAGCAATTTCTACACCATCCAAATAAATCCAATATCCCCCAGGATCAAAAATACCATCGCCATATGAATCATGAATCTCAAAAAGGAAGCAAGGAAATTCCTCTGTCATATCGACACATAGCGTATCTCCTTCTGATTCCCCGAATGCAATTTCTTCACCTCCAACATTTAATTCCCAACTGATTTCGGTGGGATAGCCATCTGAAACAATTAAAATGATGATTTCAGATTCTCCTTCAGCACACTCTGTTTGTGCTGATGAAGTTAAAATACCAATAAAGGTGAAAGCTACAAATGACAATCCAATATAAAGATTGAGTTTTCTCAACAACAACTTAATAAAATTCATGGCAACAGCTTTGCAGGTTTCAATTACATATTACTACTGCAATTTACGAAATATGTGACAAAAAACTGTTAAAACCTTCGCATAGGTAGAATGGGAAACATATAGTTCATGACATTTGAAGGACCAGGTGTTGCGATAAGTTCTCCATTCGCGTTGATAGAGAAATCTATCGAGGTCCCTAAAGATGTACTGTTCAAAAATTGGTTTGAAGACCAATACTTCCCTAATTCCCAACCGTTAATTTGATCTGTATAGTTTGGGGTTCCAGTTAACAGCACAAGTTCTGATGGAGACGGTAAAAACCAATCTAACTGACCTCCTCCATTGTAAGATGAAGCCACTAAAGCAGCATAATCCGGATATTCTGGAGATACCTCATCACATCCAGAGTTTAGAATAAGTTGCGTATTTATTTCTCCCGCTCCGATTTCATTTGTTAATCCATAAATCACTGATCCATTGCAACCCCATATTACCGGTGCGAGCACTTCTGTGGCGACTTCAATATACCTCCAGCAATCATAACTTGAACTCTCAAAGTCAACGTATTCATAAAAACCAAGGTCATAAATAACCACCCCACCTGCAGGACCTATATCACCGACACTATATCCATCAACTTGTACACAAGGGGCACATGCGTTGTCTCCATTACATACGCCACAATCATCGAGTACGTTTCCGTCACAATCACATTCTCCATCAGGAATGCCTGATCCACCACATACGCCACACTCATCAAGTATGTTGCCGTCGCAGTCACACTCATCTGAAGAGACATAAATACAGGTGCCGTCATTATAAAGAGCTGTGGGCTGATAATTACATGCTGAAGCATCAATACATCCAAAACAAGAAATGAAATCACATGATTCGTCATCTATAGAGGCAGATGCATCAAAGTTACAGGCAGAGGGGTCTGTACATCCGTAACAATCATATGTACATGTACCATCCGAGTCTGTCGCCAGGGCAGAGTAATTACAGGACGCTTCATCCGTACATCCCAGAATTTCATTTATATCACAAATGCCGTCATCGTCTGAATCAGTGATACAAATGCCGTCACAGTCATATGGGAAATTTGCGTAAATACATGTGCCGTTGTCGTATTCTGCAATCGTATCATAGTTACATGCAAGGGTGTCTGTACAGCCAAAATTGATACATGAAAGAAAATCACATGTACCGTTGTCATCTGTTGCATTCACATCATAATTACACGCTTCAATCACTGTACACCCAAAAATCTGATCACCTACATCAGCACAGAGTGTTTCTAGACAAGGGAATGCTTCAATCATTATCGTGGCAGCATCCTTCCATTCAGGGAGTCCATTCGATACAGTTAAAAGTTGACCTTCATTACCAATTGGCAAGCTGAGCCAATCCATTTGGCTTAAACCACCTTCATCTTGATAGAGGCCATAATACATCATATCCCCTAAGTTCGATTGATTAGAAAATGACCAGGATTGACCATACAAATCTAAAAAATAGAGCAAATCCGTAAGCTCTATATAAGCGTTTGAGTCAACATCAGGATTGTAGGGGAAAGCAGGGGATTGCGCATGCGACAATGTCGAACAGCAGAAAAGCCCTCCCAATAGCAAGGAGCAAAGTAAAGTTTTCATTCAGCGCACAAGATACATAACTCACAACATAAACTGACAAGAACTAATCAACAAAATTTTAAAAGTCTGTTTACAAGAAGGACAATATGTATATTAGCAAAAATATAAATTGCAACTATGTCACTACATGAAGAGCCTCAACAAAACGAAATAGGTGGACCAGTCACGTTCGCTTTAATAGTTTTTGCAATCGTCATCCTTGCAATCTCGTTTCTTGTCTAATACTGAGACAAGAACCTCCTACTTATAATTTAGCCCTGCGTCTTCACCGTCTGAATCGATTAAGGTCATCTCATCAACCAAATGACTGGCACCTGCATAGTGATCAATGATCCATAGAACATAACGGATATCTACCATAATGTTCCTGCATCTCGATTCATCGAAATGAATATCGCTCATCGTACTTTCCCAACTTCTATCAAAGTTAATGCCGACTAAATACCCGTCGCCATTGATCACTGGACTTCCAGAATTACCTCCAGTCGTGTGATTACTCCCTGTGAAGCATACCACCAATTCACCATCTTTTCCGTATCGCCCCCAATCACCTACTTTGAGGTCAGAGATCAAATCGGAAGGCAGATCGAAGTCAGGATCTCCAGGCTTATACTTTTGAAGTATACCATGCGCTGTAGACAAAGGCTCGTAGTTCATACCGTCATGAGGAGACGACCCCTCTACTTTGCCGTACGATAACCTAAGCGTAGAATTCGCATCTACCGGAAAGAGTTGTTCAGGAAAGAGTTCACGCAAACCTCTAGTATAGATGGCTGTTGCCTTTTGAATCTCTGAACTTCCAGCTCTATAGCCTGGCGAAACGTCATTGAAATAATGCGCACGCAATGCCATAATAAGTTCAAAAGCAGGGTCCTTTTTAAGCTTTAAAAATTGCTTGCGCTTCCCTTTCAATAGCAACGCTTCAAGATCTTCTGGATTGTCAAATACAGAGTTATCGAAAAAAGATGAGGCATATGAATCACTTGAACCAGAAGCATGAAACGTCGAAGCCATCATTTCTGGCACCAAAGATTCTGGTGCAAGTTCTAAATATGTCGCGACGAGTCCACCCAGAAGTTGTTCGTCAACAGAGGCGTTATAATTCCGAGCGTATTCAGAATTGAGTGCTTGCAGATCCGCAATCTTATCCGCTAATTTCCCAGATTCAGTCAAACGATCCCAATCGTCGATAAGGTCCGCAAACTCAAATGCATGTAACAACACATCAGGACCGTAGTATACCAATTCGATAAACAAGGCACGAGATTCTAGATAAGGAAAGTAATCAGAATTCGCAGACTGAATGTCACCGATCGCTTTGACATAGTCCACGTTAGGTGTTTCTACAGCAGAGGCTCTTGCTATAAATTCAGACTCCAGCTCAAGTTTCTTCCCCAATGCATTGAGTTCAAGGAGACCTTTTGATTGGCCTTCCCACTTCTTCCAAGCATTTGAAATACTGCTTTGTTTAGAGGCATAAGCGATGCGAAGCGCATCACTAGAAGCCCGCGCAGAATTTATGATTGCGAGACTCACATCTCGCATGGCAATGCGCATGGGATTTAGGCGATCAATGACATGCGCAACTGCATCCGACGTCAAATACTGTTCGGTGCTCCCTGGAAAGCCAAAAATCATTGTAAAATCGCCTTCTTCAACACCATCTATGGATACGGGGAAATGATGATTTGGGGTATAGGGGATATTTTCTGGGGCAAACTCTGCAGGCGCATTTGAAGATGAGGCATAAATTCTAAATACACTGAAATCACCCGTGTGGCGAGGCCATAGCCAGTTATCTGTATCTCCACCGAATTTACCTACCGCAGATGGAGGTGCACCAACTAAGCGTACATCAAGAAAAGTGCGCTTGGTGATCAAAAAATGTTGGTTTCCAAAATCAAAAGAGACCACCCCACCAGTCAGATCTGTACCCTCGGTAAATTCTGAGACGATGTCGTTATAAAGCGCTTTGCGTGCCGCTGCCAACTCCTCTCCTACTAAGCCCTGTAATGCCTTAGCAACTCTTTCAGTTACATCGTGAATTCTGTCAATAAATGTAGCCGTCAACCCTGGATTGGGCAACTCTTCAGACTTATTCATTGCCCAGAAACCATTTTTCAAATAATCGTTTTCAACTGAACTGTGATATTGAATCTGGCCATATCCACAATGATGATTTGTCAAAAGGAGCCCTTCAGAGCTAATCATCTCAGCGGTACAGCCACCGCCAAAGTGAACGACAGCATCTTTCAAAGAACTGTGATTGACACTGTAAATGTCCTCAGCAGAGAGACGCATCCCCATGGCTTGCATATCCCCTTCAAGTGCACTCAGTAGCGTAGGAATCCACATCCCCTCCTTTGCATGCGCTTGATTATAAAACAACCCCATCACTCCCACGCAAAGGAGAACGACTAAACGATTAAATATGTTCATAGAAATAAAATTATTGAACCACGATACGAGAATGCCAAACACTTTCTCCCTGGTTATTTTGTACATCAATTATATAAACCCCAGACTCCAATCCAGAAGCATCAAAGGTTGTGGTTTGGGCTACAGGAAAAGCTTGAACAATCCTACCGCTTGCATCTCGGACATGACACACACTGTCATCGGCAACACCCTTCAATTTCAGTACAGCAAAATCTGCAACAGGATTCGGAGATAAAGACCAATCTAAGTCACCCTCAATGTTTGAAGTTGACAACGCACAATTCACAACAGTAATCACAACCGCATCAGAACGCTCACATCCATATGCATTCGTTACAGATAAACCGACGACAACGGTCGTATAAAAGTTAGGATCTGTTTCTAAAACAAAAAACTGACCATTGGACCCATCTTGCCATTCGTAGTTATAATCCCCTACTGGTCCAAAGAAAAATTCATCGTCTCCGGAACAAAGTTCAAAGTCCTCCCCTAAACTATAAGGCGAGATCCCCACATATGGAACTTCAATGTCAATATTCTCTGAACAACCATTGCCATCCTCAACCTCTACGTAATACCACCCTGATTCTGCTTCCAAAACATCCTCTCCATCCCAATCAAAGCTTTCTGGGCCGTCCCAATCGATATTCATGTCTCCTGTACCACCTGTAATTTCCAGATCGATAGAACCTCCTGAACCATTTTCACATGATGACGTCACTGAAACAGAAAGTTCAAGTTCTTCAGGATTAACAATTGTATATGAAAATTCATAAACTTCACCTGAACAACTTGAAACGAGCTCCACATCATACACACCAGGTAACAGACCATAAATACTCATGCCTGTCCCAGTATATCCAAATGGACCAGCCCATGTGGCATTCCAATCAAGCCCCCCATAATATGCATACACTTGAATTGATCCGTCAGGGTTAAATTCTGATTCTAACGCACAACTAATGTTGCGAACTGTTGCGCCAATTACAGGTTCAAGATTCGAAGGTTCTACATTAAGCTCAACTTGACCCGACGCTCCGTAATACCCATCGATTTGAACATAGATCTCTGTTCCAGCTTCGAAACACGACGTATAACACGTGCTTGAATAGAACGCGCCGACATCACAACCTGCATCATCGTTGGATGCAACTAAAGAATACGAATCCCAATCTCCACAATCATTCACAATCCAAGCTGCCAATTGCGTATCGAAATCGGTCCCTGTATTACACGTATTGATCTTGTAACTCACACCCTCTTCAGCTGTAAATTTTGCCCAAACGGAAGCGGAGACATCTCCTTCACACCAGCCTCCAGGAGTGCTACACCCTAATGCGGGTGGACCCATTTCAAAATATCCAGAAGTTGCATCTATTGAAGATAAAAATAAAGGTGTTCCATCGGTTAAAACGTCAGCGGCATCACACGGGCTGTCGTGAGGAATTGAATCGTTTGAGGCAACATCAATCGTAAAAGTATTTCCAAAACCTGTGCCATCGAGATTTTCTGTTTGTTCGCCGTTAATAAGAACAACAAAATCACCACCTCCATCTCCGTATGAATCGACATAAATCAAATCCAATTGAGTGTCTGTCGCAACACAAATCAAATCAGAAACGAACGTACCATTGCTGGGATAAGAGATGCCATCAGAAGCTCCCATACCCAAACCATCACACCCTACATCCATGTTCCCACCACTCAGGAGTACCGGTGCCTCGCCACATAATTGACCTTGAGGGACAAGTTCCCAATAAAGTTCATATCCCCAAGCATCAGTTAGAATCACAATCTGAACTGTCGATTCATCAGAAGCACATTGTGACCAAAGTGTGTTTGATATGAGGAGAGCGAACGCAATAAAAGAAGTGATAATTAAATTTTGCATGTGTGCAATATACTAAGCCAATTTGTTATCACGACCTTTGCAAACATGCAAATCATTTTATCTCCCGCAAAAACAATAGATATAAACGCCGCATGTCCTCAGGGAATGGAGAGTTTGAATGATTTTTATGACGAAGCGACAGTGCTGATGTCTCAACTTAAAAGCATCAAGCAAACAGAATTGATGGGTCTCATGAAATTATCTGAGAAGCTTTCAAGCAAAGTAATGGATTGGCATCAGAAATGGGCATGTTTCAAATCAATCATTGAAGCTCAAGAAGCTGGAGCTATCCCATGTGGATTTGCAATGCAAGGACCAGCGTTTAAATTCCTCGACCTTGCTACACTGAAAAAATCTGACATTAAATACGCTCAGTCACATCTGTTAATATTAAGTGGGTTATATGGAATTCTAAGGCCATGTGATTTAATGATGCCATATCGGCTAGAAATGGGGTTGAGATTTAAAGTAGATAAGGACCACACCTCACTTTATTCGTTTTGGTCGAATCATTTGAGAACACCTCTCACAAACAAACTCATAGAACAGAAAAGTGACATCATCCTAAATTTGGCAAGTGAAGAATACAGCAGCGTGATTAAAAGAACGGGAATCAATGCTCGGATCATCACTTGTACATTTAAGGAAGAAAATAACAAAGGATTTAAGTCAATAAGTACATTCGCAAAACAAGCACGTGGAGCCATGGCCAGGTTTGCAATACAAGAAAAAGTATCAGGAGAGGCAGGTGTGAAAAAATTAATGTCATTTAACAACCTAGATTACCATTATAATTCCGAACTTTCGCAACCAAATAACATGATATTCACCCGATTTTTAAATAAATAAAACACGTACATGAAATTCACGTACTACATTCGCGGAGCTGTAGCAATGCTCGTTTT
>Ga0315315_10001895_pt1 | contig 19191 bp, 24 predicted proteins | sample M140m3416metaG_FD_203699 | JGI IMG/M metagenome (GOLD analysis project Ga0315315, IMG submission 203699) | Ammonia-oxidizing marine archaeal communities from Monterey Bay, California, United States - M1 40m 3416 | ecosystem: Environmental > Aquatic > Marine > Intertidal zone | place: USA... | reverse complement strand
GTCTAACACTGATACAAGCTTGGTTTCGCGTGCCATGGTCCACTTGACGTCTTTATCTTCGTAAATGTCCTTGAGAATTTTTCTAAGTTTGCTCTTGTTGTTACCTTGTAACCAGTATTTCTCCAATGCTTTACGGTACAAGTTGGTCATTTTCCATTGGCGACTCTTCTCCTTCTTTGGTTTTGGAGGTGGGTCGTATTGTGTGCCTATACTACGTGTTTCTACATCGGGTATTATCCATGGTTCGTCGTCCATTTTCCATACACTGCCGCTAGCAGGTGCGTAAGTTGGTGCGCGTGGTTGGTAGTCGATAATAGCAGCCATGTTTGTTTGTTTGATATATAGAGATAGTCATTAAAGTGTTCGCATATTCGTAGAGTATACGAACATCCGGATACGATTCACTTATTCGGGTATAGTAAAGACACTATGAGTATAACATAACATCATACAACATGGGCAGAGTAACTAAAAAACCGATGGCATCGCCAAAACCTAAAACTATCACTACCAAAGAGCGTTGCGACGCTGATACAATACGTAACTATTTCGTACAAAATCATATAGGATGCAACCAGCTATTCAACGACAACGTATGGTCGTGGCAAGGATACAAGTATGGAGAGCAGTTACCTGTTGATATGTCTGAAACAGAAAACGGGTTTGTTACACAGTTGATGGTCATGCGTGAGCATTGGCAACGCGAAGAGATATACTTATGCCTACTACACTGGGCAGAACTACGTAAGAATGAAACTCTAATGAAGCATACAGCACGTAAGAATATGAAGGGTCGTTGGAAACACATGCCGTTAGAAGGTGTACAACGGTTGGCATTCATGTTGGGGCGGCCTGTTTCGTCAGTGACGTATCTACTACGTGAGTTCCGCGACTTGGAACTTGGGTTCGAATTCCAGAAGCACGCGCGTATGCAAGGCATAGTAAAGAAGAAGTGCTGGCACGCGTTATTCGGCGAACAGGATAAAGAAGAGGTGAGAGATACGGTAAACCACATGACATTTAAGAAATTACCATGGCAGAATGTTTGTCCAATAAAAATTTAATTATTATCTTCTGTAAGATATTCTTTATACATACTCATAAGAGTCTTAGCATACGCCGCCGATGCTCCTCTCAAACTCTTTCTCCATTCCTTACTCTCAAGTGCTAGTGGTTTGGCCGTAGCCTTTAGATTATCCGTGGACTGCTCAATATTTTTGGCCCAATCAGGATGTTTCTTTAACATGTCCGTACTAATACGAAACGCATTCTGTGCGAATAGACGCCACTGAGGCACTTCTTTCCACGGTATTTTACTATTTTCTAATATATTGTTGGTATGTTCCCAATGGTGCATGACTTTATCCATCGGTACGGAATCTGCTAATTTACGCATGCTATGAAGAGCTAGATGAGCTTCTTGTACCGTTTTATGCAAATCACCTTTGAGAAGACTCTTACCCAGCGGTTGCATGGTCTTGGACGCTTCGTTTATACTTAAAACTAAGGTTACAGCAAAAATACATAGAATCACAAAGACAGCTCCCAAAGCTCCAATACCAGCTTTGGCATACTTTAAATGTTCAGAACCTATCTCTATCTTTGTAGTATTGGCAGCAGACCTAGACTGTACAGCCGGGGACTTAAGAAGCTTCTCCTTCTCTGGCATTTCTCTCGTTAATTTCAACGGGCGTTGGTTTAGAGAGGGGTGCATATTAATGATGACACACCTCCCTTTATACTTATGAATCCGCAACAAAGGCAATGGGGCTATATACTGGTAAGGTATATTTGTAAATGAATATCAAACACAACAGGTATGTTATATTCCTAGGCCCTTTGATATGGGTTTTGGTGGCTATGTCAACTCCTCGAACATTACAAGCTGGTCTATTTACATTGTGGTTTGTGATGACCGGAGTCTATGATATATGTGAGATATCGCACGAAAAAATATACAAGTATTCTCCAGACCAAATAGGCAAATGGAGAGACTACACGCTTATAGAATCGACCATGACGTGCTGGTTTGCGGCCATGGGATATCCAGGTCTTTCCGTACTTGGTATATTATTCATAAGGGCACTAGTAAACCCCGTTAGACTGGCTACTATGCTAGGCATGCTATGGACCATATACTACTGTATGGGCTTCATGTTAGATTGGAAATGGATAATAGGAGCCTATCCAAGATGGTACGGTATCCTATTGCTCTGTTGGGCGTTGATGCGACACTCGATGAAGTTAGAGATTAGTTCACTTGGCAATGGGTTTGCAACGAAGCAGTACACCGTCATTTGGGCCATGAGATTCGCAGAACAGTTTATACTATCAACACTGCGCTGGTTCACATGGTGCGATTGCGTTTTCCCGTACGTTCCTCGTTGGGATATATATTTCTACGGCGTGTTTTTGACAATATTAGCGATGTGGTTAGTGAACCATAAACGCCCACAAAAAATATTAGAGTTTGAATCGGGTCTACCTGCTGGACACACGCCAGCCCCATGTCCGGATACCGCGCAGAAATGTAATATATGTAGAGAAAGGCAGAGAGCAATAGATATAGAACAAGGAGGAGACAACAAAGGCTTTACCTTTTTCGAGAATGCACCTAATGATAAAATATTATAATCCAATCGCTTATCGATATGACTATATACACTCTACTCTACCAGTAAATGTCATGGCTGACGTCATTGACTTATTCGCTGCTTTTGCTTTATTTGTTCTGGTCCTCAAATGTATTGGGTGTGAGCAAGGCAACCGTTACGAAGATTAGCTGGACATTATCTAAACCGCCTGCTTCTCTATTTAAATGGGAAACCACACAAGCTGACCCTGAATACACAGTGTCTTCGTTGAGCAACGGTTCATACATTCTACAAGCTATTGCTCAAGACGCGGATGGAACCTCCACACACTCTGGAGTCATATCGGGCGTCATTGGACACGAAGCGGAGACCATCACTGTGGTTCTAAACCCTCTCATACAAGCTGATGCTACACGCTATCAACAACCTAGTTATATCAAATGGGTAAAAACCAATAGTACGACTGTATATCCTGGAGATATAGTAGAGCTCACTATCAAAGGGCAGTCTAATCCACCGAATTCGGACATGCAATTCACGCTGGACCAAATAGTAAAATGTACATCCACAGACGAGTGCGTTATTAACCACGTTATTCCAAGCAGTGCTACAGACCCTTATGATATTCAATTGGGTATAGTAGGCATGGGATATACTATACCAATGGAATTTATGGTCAAAGCGTTTGTGCCGGTAGAATTTAGAGCAGTGTTCAACGTGCCACCATCTATCACACATATCAACTCTGCCCATAGTCTATTGCACCAGATAGGGACCTCTACTACGGTAACCGCGACATTTACAGACCCAGAGAATACACAGGTAACCTATACTTGGACCATTGAGGCATTGCAAGGTCAGTGCCCCATTACAGAGTTGGCGGGTGATTTAACCGATACGGTTGCTTCTGGCTCCACGGTGTCCGTTGTATATACACCAACTACGTTAGGAAATAAATGTATAGTTAAAATAAGATGCGAAGATGCACAGGGTGCGGTTTCTTTGGGAGAGGTATATATTTACGTGGACACCGTTCCCGTATACTTTCCTCCGTATGTCGTGTCTAAATTACAATCGAAACAGGTGGCCAAAGTGGGTGATAAAGTGGACTTTAGTCTAGAGATGTGCGAGCCGCAGGAGCAGATGATTACGGTGGCTTGGACGTCGGATTGTGGTAGCCTAGACCACGCAGCCGATACAATAACAGCTAGCCCAGATTGTCATTGGATATACAACGACGTAACGCTTACCTCTGTACCATGTAATATAGCATGGACTGCTACCGATTCGGACGCTTCTATTTCTACAGGTAAGTTTCGTATATTACAAGAAACTAGACGATTAGAAGAGAAGAGAGGAGTTCCAAGAGTTAGAGTGATAACTAAAGGAACACGGTTGACAACTGTTATGGACTGGCCCGAACCCAAGAAAGAAACATTACCAGGAGAAGAAATCATTCAGAAAAGTGTTTCCGGCGAGGGAATAGCTCTTATTATAGTGGCTTCTCTTCTACTGGTAGGTATGTGTGGTTTGGGTATAGCTATGAGATTGCGTAAAGTGGAATGTGTCATACCAGTTAAAGAAGAGAAGAAGCCCCCGTCTCCACGCACGCTCGAGATGGCTAACAAAAAGCCTTTACCGAAAGCCAAGTTGGAAGCGATGAAATTCGCAATGAAGAGACCTTTAAACAAGAGTCCGCGGAAGATTGGCCCTCCAGCCGTCAAGGATGATGACGACGATGAAGTTGAGATAACACCACAGATGCTAGCACGGGGTTCAAGACGTCAGATGCGAATGAAACGCAGAGAAAAGGGGCAGAGACATATGAGAGTTCAGGAGTTGAAAAATGATATGTTACCATCCGGCGCACATGACATGCATATGGAACATCCTAAACATAAAAAAACCATGGACCAAGGATGGGAAAATGGAATAAAATCACATAGGACTATAAATAGACACCCGGCAAGAGATACAAAACGTTTCCATGGCAACCCAACCCTTGCCCAAAAAACGAAAAGTTAAAGATGACGCAGACGTTTGGACCATAATAGGTACGATAGTTAATACAATACAGCCACTATCGTTCAAGTTAAACAACTACAAGGCCGTGCTCAAGCAGATTGCGCGTCTAACAAAACGCGAAGAGTTGGAACAGCTTCACGATGTACCCGAAGGCCAAATATGGAACGATTTGTACATTTGGACCGCAACAAGCGGACAGCAGATATATGATTATATTATGATGTGGTGGACCACCCTTCGTCAACGCTGGAAAGATTTAATGGAGGAATCGAAGAAGAAACACAGTGAGGAAGAGTTGACACGGTTGGAACATATGACTCAAGCTATAAACACAGAGCTCAGAAGATGGAAACGTATCATACGGTGTACAGACGAAGAAATGGATGCTATAGAAGAAAAGACAATGGCGTGGGCTAAAACCTTTGTAGAGAAATGGGGAACCACACAAGGTACTTATAATTCCCTCGAGAAAAGGTTTGTTAGTATATTCAACGCTTATGCGAACTCGAAAATGACATCCTCTAAAAAAGATAAGTAAAGCTATATAAGTTATACATAAGCATGACAACTATGACAACCATAGAAGACCCCTTGTACGCCGTAGCTCGTAAACGTAAGCGTGAGTGGGAAAGTATAGCCAAGCAGGTATCCGACTGTGAGAGTCAGAAAACATCAGGTGGCGGGCTTCCTAAACCTTATAATCTGCGTGGGTCCGCTCCTGTAGAACCTGTGTCCACTACCATGCCTGATGGCGATTTCCACGAGACACAGAGAGGAATGTATTGCGGCATGCATGCTATACATAATTTATTCAGAGAGAATACATGGCCCACCATCAAAGATATGAATACATTAGCAGAACGGTTGGCAAAGGAAGCAGGCGACAAGGTATACAACCACAAGTCCTATAACGGTTACTATAGTAGCGATGTTATCGTGCGCGTAATACAGGAAAAGGGCTATACCGTACGTAACATGGTTAAACAAAAGAGAGGTGAGAACGGTAAACAAGTTTGGTTATGGAATCACGAAATCGGTACCATGCATCAACTATTGAACGACGATAAAGTGTTTGGCTTTATCATACACCAACCACAGCATTACACTGCTCTGCGTAAAAATCTTGACAAGGACGATTGGCAATACTCGAATTCTTATTCCAAACAGTCTAACTATATGAACCCACATGAATTTTGTAAGCAAGCTCTTAACGGGGTATGGACTATCTGGTGTGTCAGTAAAAAATAAATCCTATATTAAATTTATATTTGTTAGCGACTCATAGCTTTACAAAACTATTAATCCACCTATTCTCTGTCGGCTAAATTCCAGACTATATACCTGTCTCAAATATAGACATCCAAATGCAACTATTAAAAAGAAATGGAAGCCTCGTAAGCGTTGATGATATCAAACTAACCGCATATATCACAGCCCTGTGTCAATACGAACCACTATTAACACACGTAGACGTCAGTAAGGTTTTGCAAGGATGCAAAGAATCGTTCGGAACGGAAGTTCGAACTGCCGAAGTTCCCAACGTGATAGCTGAGGTATCGGCTGCTCTAACTACGGAGCATCATCACTATTCCAAGTTGGCAGGGCGATGCATTGTAGAAGCGTTACACAAAGAAACACCACAGAAATTTACAGAGTTTGTAAAGCTTCTAGGTAACCTATTCAATTCCGAATTTCTAGATATTGTGAATGTTCTAGGTTCTCAATTGGACGCCCTCGTTGTCGATTACCGCGATTTCCAATACGATATCTTCGCAATCAAAACGTTAGAAAGGTCTTATCTGTTAAAGCATAACGGTAAGGTACGAGAAAGACCTCAATACATGCTTATGAGAGTTTCTATTGCTATTGCTTTGGGTCAGATGAACGCTAACGACAAGGTACTTGATATCGTCCGCGATACGTACGAGGCCATGTCGAAAGGTTTCTACACGCACGCGACCCCTACGTTGTTCCATGCTGGTCTCAAGAAACAACAAATGGCTTCTTGCTATCTCATGACAATGAAGGACGACTCCATAGAAGGTATCTACGAAACCTTGAAAAACTGCGCTCTCATCAGTAAAGGAGCAGGTGGTATCGGTCTTTCTATCTCGCAGATTAGACCAAGCGGTTCTAGCATCACCGGTACCAACGGAACCTCTAATGGTCTATGCCCTATGCTTAAAGTGTTCAACGATACCGCACGCTACGTAGACCAAGGTGGTGGAAAGCGTAAGGGTTCATTCGCTATATGGTTGGAGCCATGGCATCCTGATGTCGCCACGTGGTTGGACCTCAAGAAGAACCACGGTGACGAGAATGCTAGAGCAAGAGACTTATTCTATGGGCTATGGGTGCCTGATTTGTTTATGAAGCGGGTGAAGAATAATGAGTCGTGGTCGATGTTCTGTCCGCATACTTGCCCCGGATTACAAGACACGTGGGGAAGTGAGTTCGAAGCACTCTATCTCAAATACGAGTCAGAAGGCAAAGCTCACGCCACTATCAATGCTCAAGAGCTGTGGCTCAAGATTTGCGATAGTCAAATCGAAACAGGAACTCCTTATCTCATGTATAAGGACGCTTGCAACCGTAAGAGCAATCAGCAGAACTTGGGAACCATACGTTCTAGCAATCTATGCTGTGAGGTGGTAGAGTACACGAGCCCAGAAGAGACCGCGGTGTGTACGCTAGCTTCGTTGGCACTTCCTAAATGCATGAGTGGTTCTACCTTTAATTATTCTTGGTTGGAGAAGATAACTCGCATGGCAGTGCGCAATTTAAACGCAGTGTTGGACGTCAACACCTATCCAGTTCCGGAGGCTGAGCGTTCCAACAAGCGCCATAGGCCTATTGGTATTGGAATACAAGGATTACATGATGTATTCCAAAGGTGTAGTATAGCTTACGATAGTAAAGAAGCAGAAGACCTCAATAGAAATATTTTCGAAACGATTTATTACGCTGCCCTTGATGAGAGCTCCAATGAGGCTGGACGCTACGGGCGTTACTACAGCTTCGACGGTTCTCCTGCTTCCAAAGGTATACTACAGTTTGATATGTGGGAGGTTACGCCGTCGAATCGTTACGATTGGGAGAAGTTAAAGACCAAGATTAAGCGCCAAGGTCTTAGAAACTCTTTACTGGTAGCACCTATGCCAACAGCTTCTACTGCTCAAATCTTGGGTAACACAGAGTCGTTCGAGCCAAGAACCTCCAATCTTTACACAAGACGTGTACTGGCAGGAGAATACATGGTTGTCAATCCTCATTTACAGGATAAACTAGTAGAACTTGGTATGTGGAATGAAGAGAATAGACGCAATTTAATTGCGAATAGAGGGTCAGTACAAGGTATGGATGTACCCAAAGAAGTGAAGTCAGTGTTCAAGACTGTATGGGAGATATCACAGAAAGCATTGATTAATTTGTCCCATGGAAGGAGTCCTTACATTTGCCAATCGCAATCATTAAATTTATATCTTGAGTCGCCCACACGAGCTAAGTTAAGTTCTATGGGTTTTTATGCATGGTCTAAGGGGTTGAAAACTGGGCAGTATTATCTGAGAAGTCAACCAAAGGCCAGACCGATTCAATTTACCGTAGTTAAAAAGGTTGCGAACAAACGTAAGATGGAGTGTGAAGAGGAAGTGTGTATTATGTGTTCGTCTTAATTAACGATATATAAGATTATTATGTCTCAACAATGTTTAAAGATTATAAACGCGATTGGCTAAAGGAGCGTCATCAACGTAAATTTTGGCAGGAGAAATATAAAGAATTAGAGGCTACTATAAAGGGTGAAGCACCACCATTAAAAATGTCTGACTACGATGAAGCAATGGAGAAACTACATGTGGCTCGTGATGAGCACATGGAACGTATTAAGCAACTCGAAGCTGAGCTTAAAGCATGCCAAGAAGCGTGTGAAGAGAAAGATAAGGAAATAGCCGCACTCAAAGAGAGTATTGCTGAATTGTTGAAGCCCGGCGATTTGGAAAGGGCAGTCGCGATGGAATTGCCAGTGGAAGCAAAGAAAATCCCTGCGCCACCAAATCTTGACGGAGCAGAATCGAAAGAAGATGAAGATACGAGTGATGGTACTAGTAGTGGTACATCAGATGAAGAAGAAGAATCTTACGTGGATAATAATCTTAGATTTTAAGCCAGTTTCTAACAGGCGATATCAGCTGTAGAAACCGCACAAAGGTACGCCGCTCATGATTAAAAAAATCTTTAATGTCCAAATCTCCATCATACCAACGTTCTAATAATTCTTCACCATTGTCATCATAATAATAAAACTGTCCACGGGCTAGTATCACTCTCTTTATATCGAACGGTAGGTTGGTTGATACATTCCAAACCGATGGAGAGTGATAGCTACGTATATTCATCTCCACCACCCATTTGGATGATAGAGCTATATTTAAAACATAAGTTCCAGGTATGTTATTCATTTAATAAAACAATAAATCTATATTAAACTTTTCTTATTCTTAACGGATGCGCCCTCTTCCAACTTCTCGTAGTAGTCTAACAGGTTCGTTGTGTTGCGTTCTAACTTTCTAAAATATAGATAGATTAGAGGTGGTATAATAACAACAAACGCCACTACCACCGCAATTGTACAGAATATTACTGTGCGTTGCATCTGTTGCAATTCATCCAGTAATTGAGCATCGAGTTGAGCAGGGTCTAACGCGGGTACATCGGGGTAATCGCTCATAATGTAGTGGATTTGTACGCTTTAATAGTTTAATTATATAAGCTACTATTTTTTAAATAAATGTTTGATTTATACACACTAATATGTTTCCTAACCTTTATATTGTTGATAATATGGTTTTTATTCACAGAGCACGAAGAAGAACCGACACCAACTCCACCAAGGCCGAAAAAGAAACCCAAACCTTCTGAAATAAAAGAAGTAATTGATGAATGCGTTGGTGCCGTTGAAGATGCCGCTCTACTACAAGAAGAATTGGATACAGAACGTAATGCGTTGATTCAAACGATACGCAGAAGGCTCAAACCCTCTGGCGCTTCATCGGAGCGGGATTAAGTTCGCGTGTGAGTCTATTGCGTATCTTTTCGCGTTGTAACCATGCGCTGACCCTTGGGTCTGACGTCGGTGCTTCTTTCTCTTCTTTCCACAGCCAACAGCTCTGGTCTTTTCTACACCACATGGCTGTGCCTTTACTCATTATCAAATCAATTTGTCTATTACGTTTACCAGAGTCCATGTACATTACTCCACATTTATTGCACAGTGAACCAGGTCCGCACGGTCCAGGACGCCAAGTCGTTGATTCTGTAGCACTACAATAGGTACATGGTAATTTTGTTTTACTACTTGAAGCGCGTACACTTGTCTTAGCATTCTTGGCTACTAACCATTGGATAAACTCGTCCACGTACGCGGGTGATAGGTATTGTTGAGTCATTTCAGTCATTGTATGATAATATAAGAGTGTCATAAAGAGTTCCACATATTCTAATCTTATTCGAGTATTTAAATATTATTATCTAATTATTAAAGACAACTATGATATCTGATTCTGATTGGACATACGTAAACAAAGACTATGCTAAGGGTAAGGAAGGCTCTGTGTCTGTAGTCGATATCAATGGTACCAAAGCTATTCTTAAACAATTTAAATCTGCCAAGTCGGTCAACAAACTAAACAAGGAAGCCGGCTTCCAACAACAAGCGCACGAACTGGGCATAGCTCCCGAAGTGTACGCAGTAGACATACGTGCTAAGCGTATATTCATGCAAGGCATCGAACATCGCGTGGTGGATTTGGCCAAAGCACGGAATCCAAAGGCGTTGACAGCTTCAGAAGAACAACAGATTGTAGCAATGTATCAGGTCCTAGACGAGAACAACATTCTCCACAACGATGGGAATGCTCTCAACATCATGGAACATCCAGACGGGCGTTGTTGTATCATTGATTATGGCATGTCAAAGAAGATAACAACGCAAATTCGTAATAAAGCCAAGAACGGTGCGCCTAATATGCACTACTGTTTGAATATGTTGAAGCGTTCATTTAGACATCATGGTATAAAGGCCTGGGACAACATGGAAAATAGGGAATGAATGAAGACGTGAGGGTTATTGTAGACGTAGATGACCTCGACTTCGAGATTGCCAAGACAAACACTACCTACGACATAGTTTCCTGCTACGCACAAGAAGCCATTCGTGACGATGATTTGTCGGCTGGTCTGAGGGCTCTCAAACACTCGTTGACTATTCCACACTTCGAAACGGGTAGGCATTGGATGCGTAAGAGAGACTTGCTTGACCAGTTATCTGGGCTGCGCTCGCTCAAACCAAAACGCAACTGCTGTAGCGGGTACTACCCCAAACGGGATAGGGAGTATGAGCTGTTTATGACATATTATAAACTAGTACGAGCAGTAGCCCTCGTGGAATCTAGAGACGATAAAGGGTCTAGCCATGCCAAAGGCAACGCTCTTACCTACGCCTATGATAGGTGGATGGACATAGGTATGCCTACCGTGTCAGGTTATAATCCGAACAAAGCTACTGTAAAATGGTTGGCACTATTTTTAACACTATTAGCAAATGTATGTAAACTAGCGTTAGCAACCAAGGGCAGAGCTTCATTCATAGGTAATTTAGTCCAGGCCAGTAGTCATTTCATGTTTATGATATATTTTTATTTCCTAGCCTACGACGAGAAGGCATTAGTCATTCCAAAATTTGTAGGTTTCATCATTTCCCTTACGACAGCAATTTTGATAGTGTACTCTAGTGATAACGTAGATAGATTCTTGTAATATTTAAGGTTATTAATATTTAGTAATGTATGGGATGTAAACTATCAATAGGAATTAAAGGTGATAATAATAATGGTAGGGGTAGAGATGCCAAAGTCTCTCCATTGGTAACACATGAACAATCTACTAGTCCAATATGTAATAATTCCAAAACGAATACCACCACACAAACTTCCCCAACACAAACCAGGAGCATTGAAATCCAAAAGGATTATGCCGAGAAAGAGGCAGACTATAAACCCCCAGACTCCCCTGACAGTATCACTGACAATGGGACAGAAAGTAAGCATAGCGATAGTAAGAACGGATGGAAGAGTAAAGCCCGCAGCATTGGGCTCATTGCCGGGCGGGGAAGCAGCGTCCAACATTGCGATAGGTAATAGTAAAGGTGGTGACGATGACGATGATTCGGAAGAAGAAGAAGATGAGGAAGACGAAGAAGAGAACAAATGTCCCTGTGAGTGTTGTAATACGAAATGTCCATGTTGTGTAAAGTTAACTTTTTGTTGTCTGGCCGCTTTAGCCGGTTAGAGTATAAACTTATATTAAATGTTATTATTATGAAAAAAATATTATCTAATTTATCTATATCCTCAATGTCTTCCTCTGATTCATACCAATCTCTGGTAGATTTGGACAAACCCAACGCTATAGAGTGCCCTATCTGTCTGGAAGAATGTAATGATGATGACAAAAATACTAAGAAAGAAAAGAATAAGGTGTTTAAATGTAAACATGCTGTATGTAGAGACTGTTACAAGCAATTGAAACGTACTAAACCGTACAAGTGTCCAGTATGTAGAAAAGAATATGGTAGGCCATATGTAGACCCAGTTCTCATGAGTGCCTTAAATTATAGTATAGCGGGTTTATCTGTTTAATACTTTCTTAGGTGTTTGACATTGATTTTTTTCCCCTCGTATGTCTCCACCATGTCACCAATCAAACGCTTAATCACCATTATATCACCATAGTGTAATATCCAATCGTCAGGATGGAGCGTCTTACGATTCTTCTCGCGTTCATTCGCCTTGAACAGCTCCTCTCTCAGCATGCGTTGAATATAATCCTGAAGAGCGAGAAAACTCATGATTAAAGTTATCCTGTAATATGAACAACACTTTTTATTTATACCACTTATTCTTATCGGATTCTAGAACATTATAAGGAATCAAACCTTATTAAATCATCAGAAATGTTAAAAATTTATTGTCCATACCTACTAAGCTAGTTCTCGTCCGTTTAATGGGCGAAGAAGAGAATTTTGCTTTTCAGTGTCAACGGGACAGTTACACTACTAGGAATCGAACCTAGGCTACCTTTCGGTGTATTACACGGGTCATGAGCCCGCAGCTCTCCCAACTGAGCTATAGTGTATTGCATTGGATATCAACAATCCAAATCTCCAGTGGTATACTCACCTTAAACAGGCCACCATTTTCTTACATTAGGTTGTTCTCCTGTGTATTTAATCATAATGGGTGATTTGTTTTCGATTGGTTTCTTTGCTGTATGTGGCCTTAAGGTTAGTATTCCACGGTGGGCGCCATGGACGTCCTGGGACTCCAAAATACGACTCACTATGCTCAAGCATACACACAATGTACGGGAACTTAATCACGCCGTAGGTATAACTTAAACATAGCTTAATGAGAAGGAAGAGAAAGCGAGCACTGTAAGATGGTGGGATTGGTTGAATGATACAACTATTTGGAAACATATAGAGTTAAGCGGATACGCACTGTTAGAACTGGCTTACAACCAGCGGCGTTGAGGGTTACGACTTCCTCGTGTCTTCACGTCATTTAACTCCTATATGCCTGTCAAACGTTGAACTCCATTCGGGCAACCATCCGCGTTGAATGGCAGGTTCTCCCTAACCAATCCCGATTGTTAGCTCAGGTATAAAGTAACAGCGCTCTGGGCTCTATGGTTTAATAAAAGTGTTATAATATATATGGTATATTCGTAGAGTATGCGGGTAGTTTGTGGATTTAAAATTTTATAGTAGATTTATTCGTATTCTGTCGCCCCTCTGCTCTCTGTGCTATGTCAGCAGCTTTTTCGACGGCACGAAGAAGTTTTTCCTTCTCCTCTTTCTGTTGCTCTGCGACACCTTTCTTGGTACAAACCAATATAGAACCTATACCAACGACGCCAGCAAATACCAACGCAACGCCCATGTTGACGAAATTCCATTGGCAATATTCCATGCGTCTCCACCGTTTACACGCGTCTGCGACGTCCGCAGGAACATGCGCAGTCGGGTCTGCTGCTGGTGCCGATTCCGTGTCGCATCTAATCCTATTGTATTCTTTTTCATACCCCATGTCCTGTATATCGTCACAGAAAGATATGAAAGCAGTACATTTTTCTATTCCCCAGCCAAGTTCATTGTCCGAAGTAGTATGACATGTGGTTTCATCGCCAATTGTAAAATCGGAAGCCTCACATTGTGTATTATCTATCTGACAGGGGTCTAGTCTAGGCAAGTTAATACTCGTCGCTAATAATGGCAACAACAATAATATTAGTAGACGCATTTATCACAACAGACCATGCTTTATAGTCTCATCTTCTTCCACTCACCCATCTCTTGCTTCTTTCCTAACTTCTTCCTAATGTCAGACATGGCAGCATTGAGACTGTAATCTTTATCCGGGTCACATTCTTTCTCTCTGTTCTGGTCATATACACAGCAACATACAACACACCCAAGTATGGCTATTCCTACGGCGATATAGATTATAATAGAACCAGTGTCTGCCACACATTGCTTGGCATTCTTAAAATTGGTACAGTTGCTCAGTGGGTCTATCTGTGGTGCATTGGAACATATGAGATTATCCTTGTCCGCGTCCGACATGATATCTACACAAAGACCGTCGCAATCTTCCGGTTTGCGCATAAAACCTGAACCTTTGGGAGCCAGAATGTTAGGGTCTACAGGGAAAGGGTCCACGCCTTCTACACCACAAAGTATGTATTCTGTGACAGAAAAATCCTCTGTTTTATTACATATATCGTTCGCTTTGAGGCACGAACTTCGTGGGTAAGCTATAGCGGAGACGAGTAGTAGTAGTAGGACAAGTATGCGCATATTAAAACATTATTAGATATCTTATATAGTATCGTTGAATTCACGTCGAACTCTTCGTTTGTAATCAATACCCATCAACCGTTTTTTCTCCTCTGTTGATGGACTATCCTTATTTAATAGTTTATCCAACCAATCGGGTTGATTATTTGGGTCCCGTAAGAAGCCAAACCAGACAGCTGCTCCCATAGCCCCCAACCCAAGAACAATACCAACTATCAAAATGGTAATAAACCCACCGCCTCCCGTTTGACATACGCCTGTTGTGGGGTTCATCCATTTCTTACATGCAGACTCTTTCGTTGCCAACAAGGCAGTCTCGTCCGCTGTGTACGGTCTGCCGGTGTCTGATGGGTCTAAACCAACACCGTTCACAAACAGCCACACTTTTTCACATCCTCCGTCTGCCTCCGTTGGGGTCGTCGTCCATGTAGCGTTGTCAATCTCGTCAGCCGGGTAGACATGAACGCAAGTCTCTGTAAACCCACACACTCCTTTGAGCCCTGTACCTGCTGTGGCACCGTCTTGTGCGGTGAACTCAGTAGCTATTGTATCTCCTACATCACATAGTAAAAAATCAGCTACAGAGAACTCGTTGTTCTTACAAGCTTCTGGACGTTTAAGACAATCAGAGGATATCTGAATGGCGGCGTTTACTGTTGTAAAAAGTAAAACGAATAAAATAAATATTCTCATTATACATGGTCTTTATATGCTTTAAATACTTTGCGTTTCTTGCTCCTACGGAACCGGTCGTCTTCGGACAATAGTTGCGTCGTAACCGCGGGTTTGGCGTTACTAACAAAATAATAAATTAAGAACGCCACACCACCTAGAAGGACTAATACACCGATGCCTATACCAATCCAGGCGCCCGTATCGGTCACGCAGAACTTATTCTTTTTCCAATTCTTACACGCTGCTTCGACTTCGCCATCGTTTGAGTCATCCGCGTCGTTGGAAGCTCCCGGTACCAGGTTGCATTTCATGTTATCTGCATTACTAGAACCAGCGCATACTTCCAGTGCACCGCATTCTATTAAACTAGGATTGGCTTCTACACTATTCCCGTCTTTATTGGCACAGAGCCTTTCGCCCGCCTTAGGTGTAAAATCAGATAGAATACAACGAGCTGAATCAAGTATACACTGCTTACTGGGGTCTTCTGCTTGGACGCCGTATAATGCTAGTAAAAAAGTAAATAATAATATCAATAATCGCATTGTTAGGTATTAAACATATACTTTAAATACTCACTTAAATCTCTGTGACCTCTGCCCCCTACCGTTCGGAACATTGGCGGTAGTTACCAAATCATATCCACGCACTCGTTGGGTCTTTGCGACATTAACTCTCACTCGAGGTAATACAACATAAGCAGTAACAAGTCCTATAGAGACCAATAATAAAACACCGGCGGCTATAGTCATAGCTAAACTGAAAGCCGTCTGCGGGTCGTATTGACATGTGGCAGTGGAAACATAATTTACACACGCTTCCCTATCGCCAGAAAATGTTATTACTTCGCATTTGAATGGTAATGAACCGGCTATCTGACATCTATTGGGATAGTTACATTCCTTCACTGGCGCTACGACTAAATCGTCTGGTCCCATACCCGTTTCGTACGCATAACCACCGCATACACCCCCACCAATGTAGTCTTCGTTGAATGAGAGTTTAAAATCCAATTTCTTACAGTTCTTACCAGCTGGAGCATCATCATCTTGGAAACCTTCCAGACGACAATCTCTAATAAACTCAGCTCGAGCAGCTAATATAAATATCAGTAGGAGTATAGTTCTAATCATATTAAAATTAATACAAGTGTTTAAATACATTAACTTTTTATTTATAAAACAACACGCCTTTGATATTGATATCCGTTCTACACTTGTCATACCAAACTACATGAATGTTGCGCGTTGTAGAGCCACCGGTCAGTTCGAATTTGTTCGAATTAAAAACTACCGCGCTCGTATCGCCGCTGCTACCTTCTTCTGAGGTATTACCACGAACAGAAGCATTCTTATGCCAGGTATCTGTCGAGTTTATTAATCTTTTTCCTAAGAGGACATCGCATATGAGAACAGCCCTGATGTTATCTACGCCAGAGGGACAGTAACCATTGTCATGAACCCAATTTGGCGATTCGGCAAAGTAGATACCTTGACCGTAACATTTACCATTTGCTTCCGATGCCATAGCAAAACCACCAAGCGGGTGGAGAATAGGAAACAAATTGCGCATGTGTGTGCCGTGGTACAACCTCTGGTTTCTTACCGTAACATTAAAGTTGCTATAGAAATTCTGACGGGTATCCAGGTCAACAAAATCTTTATTGAATTTTGTCATGCCTAAAAACCTCAAACGTGTCGGGTGCTTAATACCGGCGGTAAGGCTATCTTTGTCGGCATCATCCGCGTTAAACCATTGCCAATCGTGTACTTTGCCAATGACGTCCTCTATCTTAGCTTTATAATCAACCAACTGCTTCTGTACTGGTTTCTTTAATGAGCCAATATAAAGCTTTCGCTTGACCGACGTTTTTGTATTTGTCTGGGAGGCTTCCCAATAGCGATACCTGTGTTTGTGGTTGTTTGAGTCAATAGTAACTGTAGTGTACACCTCCATTTCAATCCTGTACGTAAAATTGTTCATGTCGTAATCAAACGCATCGCTCGTACCTTTTTTATTTGTGGCCCTGTTACCCATGTCCAGGTTGCATATTCGGTCTGCTTCTTCGCACATTGTGTATATTCTCTCCTGGAAATGTGCCGTAGTATCATGGAAATAGGAATGCTTTCCAACGTCTTCAAAATGAATAGTATAGTGATACCATTTGTGTCCCTTCTTTATGCGAGTGACTGAACCAAAGTTTTTGTCGTCAATCTCGATATTACGTAGCTTAGCCGATGAATATTCGGGGTTTCTACACGGAAACAACTCCGTTATTTCGCATAATGTGTTATAATTATTGACCGCATTGGTTCTAATAACGGACCCAACTTTAAGATTCTGTAAATCAGGTGACATGGTTTTCGGTCCGGAATATACAGCATCGAAATATTTACTCATACACGGTAAACATGCACATGTTGGATAAGGTATGACCGATTCCTTTAAATGTTGAAGACCGGGCGGGCCAAGCTCGCTCTTTACTTGGTCAACATCCTTATAGAGGACATCCGTGCGCGTTCCAGTTTCTGCTAAGCTATCGTCGGATAACCGTCTCTTAAGGTGTGTGTTGGGTACATATTGAATATACCAGCTTCCCCACGGTCCCGGTCCCTGTGGTCCCCGTAGACCAAGGACCTTTACCGCATATGTTCTTCCCGATACTGAACTGTTGGATGTATCATACACAGCACCAATACGACCCCATGTCCAACGCTTGTAACGTTCCCAGAAGACCTTTACTCTATCCCCATTTCTGTACGTGGCGGATGTGTTGCCGTCGGCCTGTGGTGTCTTCTTCTTACGAGCTTTGGAAGGAGAACCACTACGCTTACGTTTGGTAGTGGCCGGTTGTTCAGTCTTACACTTAGGGCACTTACGACACCCATTGCCAATATATACACCGCACATAGTGTTAGGGCATTGTTTATGCCTTAGAGTAGGTACAAGTTTCCATCGTAGAGCCATTCTGGGAGGGTTGTGTCTTGTTTGTATGGTAGTCATATAGAGTCACTCTAATACCCGAATATTCTTAGAGTATTCGGATTGTATAAATAGTTGATAATCGGAGGTAGCCCAGTATATAGGTATCTACAATAACATTATTATGGGTTACTTATCAGACTTTAACGGAGTACCTGACAAATACAAGAAATTCCTATACGGAACAGTAGGGTTATTACAAGTCATAACATTGTTTATTCAATTGTTACGAATTAATACACCACTACAAGACAACTGCCCGCTCGAGACTACGACAGCAGAGCGTGAGAACGCTAACTGGGCAGGGTGGACTAACTTTGTTAGTTTACTGTTATGTTCGCTGTTCTTCTATATTCGATTCAAGGAAATTGACGGTTATCTTAAATTCGTAGTGAAGATAGGCTGGATAGGCGTTACAGCCGTAGCCTTCTTGTTAGTGTGTATCACATACGGACATGCTTTCAAGATAAGAGAGGCCTGCCCACTATTGGAAAACGACGACGTTGAGAACTCAGCAAGGTGGAACGTTGCCCTCTGGTTCTTGTTGTTGGCTTTGGCACACAGTGGAGAGAGCAAGAAGATGTACCATAAGAAAGACGACGACGACGAGCGTGAAGGCTATAGCACCAGTATGCTTCCATCGACCGATACCGACCAAAAAGCTGTGGGATTAAACACCGAAGAGTTTACAACAATTAAATTTTAAAATCTATACTTTATTTTACGTGCCAATTGATTAGGGTTCAACGGACTCTTTCTACCACTCTTTCCTCCACCAATCGTTACGAATTTAACTGGTTTCTTATCGTCGCCTGGTTTATTATCTACTGCTTTTGCTCTAGCAACCGGGCTTGCTGGTCGTTTGTTTGCAAGATTAAGAGATTTTTTCAACGATGCCTGGGTTTTTTCCACCATATTCTTTAGTAATTCGTTTTCCGCCCTCGACTGGTCCAACTCGTCCTGTAACGATTTTTGTATCAGACGATTGCGTCGTACGTC
>Ga0315315_10001894_pt1 | contig 19195 bp, 14 predicted proteins | sample M140m3416metaG_FD_203699 | JGI IMG/M metagenome (GOLD analysis project Ga0315315, IMG submission 203699) | Ammonia-oxidizing marine archaeal communities from Monterey Bay, California, United States - M1 40m 3416 | ecosystem: Environmental > Aquatic > Marine > Intertidal zone | place: USA... | reverse complement strand
CTCTGGAAGAAATGTCTCACTATCGTTCTGGTGGAGAAAATTTTGCTGTGTACCAAATGGAGGTGAAGCTCCCGTTGTAAACCGCTCTAAAAGTCCTTCAGGCACAATACCTACGACTTCTTCCTCGTCGATCCATGGTAAATCCACACTTGCCCAACGAGGTATCCCTGCAGACTCACAAAGCACGTAAGGGTGCCATGCAATCGTCCAGGCATTCAAAATTGCTGATGCATCGTCGTTCTCAAGCCAATCAGATAAGTCTTCGAGCGAATGACACGGAAGAAAAACCATGATTCTCGGTCGGGAGCTTTTTTCAGATGTATTCATAACGCACTACTGGTTGTCGAAAGAGTCACTTTTACTCTGTTAAAATCAAGCACACACGGAGTGGCTCATCTATTTACCGCCTCAGAGTAAGAACCAAAATGTAACTTATTTTCTACAATACATGCTGTCCCCTCGGGAGTTTTGACAATATGTAACGAGTTTGTTTTTTTACCGTTTGACACTAGAAAACATAGATCCATAGAGTTTCTGTATGGTATCCTTCCTAGGTGTAACTTTATAGATAGTTCACGTTCTGATTCCCATTTGATGATGGGACAGTTTTCCTTTCAATTTATTTTTAAAAAACGGTTGCGGCATGGCGCGCTCGCGAAACGTCTGGGGTATCGATATTGGCAAGTGTGGGCTAAAAGCGCTCCGCTGTAGCCTTTCGTCACAACCGGGAAAACTTGTCGCAGAAACATTCGATGTCATTGAGTACCCGATGCTGCTTACGCAGCCTGAAGCTGACCCGACAGAACTCATTCGAGATGCGCTTGAAGAATTCCTGCGACGCAACGACGTCGCCGGAGACACCCTTGCAGTTTCTGTCCCTGGACAATCAGGACTAAGCAAGTTCATAAAACTGCCACCGGTCGAGGCAAGCAAGATTCCAGATATCGTCACGTACGAAGCTCGACAACAAATCCCATTTCCCTTGGAACAGGTTGTGTGGAGTTGGCAACGACTTGAGGGTGGTATAGAGGAAAGTGGCTTTGTGATTGATGCCGAAATCGCTCTTTTTGCAATGAAGCGAGATCAGGTAACAAAGGCAATCGAGCCGTTCAAAGAATCTGATCTTGAAATTGATCTCTTGCAGCTAAGTCCGGTGTCTTTAGCTAATGTTGTTATGTTTGATCAACTTCCAAAGGCGAGTGAGATTGACCCCGATGCTCCACCCGCATCGATTGTCTTGGCATCAATGGGCGTTGATACAACCGACCTCGTCATTACAAATGGGTTAAAGATATGGCAACGGACGATGCCGATTGGCGGAAATAATTTTACCCGAGCACTTGTGCAAGGGATGCGAATGACCTTCGCAAAAGCAGAAAACCTTAAGCGTAATGCCGCACGGGCGGATGACCCGAAAAAAGTCTTCCAAACGCTTAGGCCGGTATTTAATGAGTTCGCAAGCGAACTACAGCGTTCCCTGAACTATTTCACCGGTCAAGACAGAACTGCAAAAATTGGTCAGGTTTTGCTCGTTGGCAATGCCGCAAAATTGCGGGGCCTTAGTGACTTTCTGGCAAAACAACTTCAACTGGAAGTACACCGTTTGCGTGAATTCAAGTCGCTTGAAGGAGATTCCGTCCTCAAGGCTCCCGTATTTCGTGAAAACCAACTTGGATTTGCGACCGTTTTTGGACTATGCCTTCAGGGATTAGGCGTCGCAGGAATTCGAACCAATCTTCTGCCAAGCGATATTACTCGTGATCGTTTGATACAAGCGAAAAAACCTTGGGCAGTTGCTGCAATGCTTGGTCTTTTAGTAGCAGCTCTTCTTAACTTTTTTGGTATCTACATTGCTTGGAGCAGTTACTCTGAAAATCTTTTCGCGGACGCTTTCACGCAAGTTGACTCTGTTGTTGGAAAGTCTTCACAGATCCAGAGTAATCTTGAGCAGGTCCAGGCTGAACGATTAGAGATCCTGGATACTCAGCAGCGGCTCGCTCGTATAAGTGACCGTCGATTTCAGTCGCTGGATTTGATTCGGGCCATTGAATCGATGATACCTCGTGATGAACCAGACAAAACAGACGCCTCATTACGTGATGCAATCCAAGCAGAGAAAGCCGAGGCTACTGAAGAAGCTAACGGGCTACCAATTATTCCTGTTTCAATCAACTATGACGAGTTGCATATCAACTCTCTGGATTGTCAATATTTCGAAGACCTCTCAACATGGTTCGAACCCCTTGAAGAAGACTGGAAACGCACCATCGCCAGAGATCAATTTGAAACAAATGATGCGAGTGAAAAGACGCCTGACACAGATACTGAGGGCCAGAGCGATACTCAGGCCGATGCGAATCCTGAGAGTGAGGCTGATGTAGAATCAAGCGAGCCTTCATTTGAACCTGAGGATAGCGAACCGGAAGCCCCTACGGGCGAGGGCTGGGTAGTGCAACTGGTGGGTTACCATTTCCACAATGAGGACTACCACGCACCATTTGAAGGTCGAACTTATCTACGTACAACATTGATTGAATCGCTGCTGGGTGAGAGAGGTGAGATTGTCACCGTGACTGCTGGCCCGGAGGCGGGAGAAAAAGTTTTACCGAAGGAAATCGGCATAGGTTTCCCGGCAATTATTGAATCCAGCCCTATCGAGAATTACTGGCTATCGACAGCCGTTGATAGCGTTGGTGATGACGGCATGGGGATGGGGCCAAGCCGAGGCCCGACGCGAGGAGCATCCGGAGAATTATTAGAAGAAGGATTAGAATTAAAAAAGTATGATTTTATTATTCAATTTGTTTGGCAGCCGAAAACTCCCGGTGCTGTTCAAATAATTTCAAGTGGTGAAACTGGTGATAACTATTAACACGCTACTAGGTTGGTAACGCCCCACGTTGCTATTCCCTCGTCCTCAATGCGGAAAAAACTATGGTTGAGATTCCCGATGATATCCGAGGCTACTTAAAGCAAGTGAAGAAATATCACTTTTGGCTCCTGGCATTGCTCATGCCACTCATCCTTGTACCTCTAGCCTTCACCGCTGATGCAAAACTCTTACGCGAAATAGACACTCGGTCTTCTGCCGTAAAAGCAAAAGTCGACTCAATCAACTCTATTACACAAAAGAGAGCAGAGGGACTCGAGGAATTCGGACATCCACAACCTGAGTGGGCAGAACAGATATCCGAGTCAAACGATGCATTGCGTGAAAAAATCCTCTTGGAATGGAAATATTTATGGGATCAACAAAAGCCAATTCGAGCATGGCCTGTTGAATTAAGAAGTGACTTTGTAAGGGCCATTGTTCGCCTGAAACCGGATGGGAACTTATCGACCCGTTTTCGTGACAGGTATCTCAACACTATACGCCGCGTTGTAAAACAACTACCCGAACGGATTGATGCCCAGGAATCAATGGAGTCCTTGGGGGCTGACGGCGGATTTGGCGGCGGATTTGGCGGCGGTGACTTTGGAATGCCTAATGGTGCCGACGAGGACAGCGCAGACCGAACGGTTACTTGGGATTCAATGGACCAAAGCGAACTCTACCAATCCTTCTATTGGACAACTACACCATCAACTAAACAGATAATACTCGCACAGGAAGAACTTTGGGCGTATGCGATCCTTTGTGATGTTGTAGTCAAGGCAAACAATCAGTCAGCTGGTTATCACGATGCAACCATCCCGTACATTAGTCGTTTAGCAGTCGGGTACCGTGCTGCTGAAGAAGATCCGGGTGGACGGAAAGGCGGCCGAATACAAACCACATCAGGTGGGATGGATGATTACATGGGCATGGATATGGATATGGGCATGGATATGGGCATGGACGGCGAAATGGGCAAGCCTCTCAATCCACGCTTCGCATCCTCAGCTCAAGATGGCATGGACATGCAATACGATGAATTTACAGGCATGCCAATGGATTCATTTTCGGAAGACGGTGATGAAGCCCTTTTGAACTGGATCTATGTCGATTCAGAAGGCAAGCCACTAGACAGCGTTGTTGTGGCTGAATCAGCGGATACAAAATTTGTTCATTACATTCCCTTCTGTCTTAAAGGTAAAGTCGATCAGCGAAAACTTGATCTACTTCTTCGATCATTCGCGACCATGTCGGTACCAATTGATGTCCGACAGGTACGAATAAACCCAGACACCACGGATTCCATGGGCGGAGAAGGAGCAATGATGGGCGGAATGGGGCCAGGACAAAATTCTGAGGACGGCGTGCGACGTTACGACTTGGATGTTGAATTACGGGGGTCGATTGCACTCACACAAAGACCCGATGGAACAGTGCTGGGGCTTGAAACTGAGCCACAGAATTAGATAAGGAGGATTTCTTTCATGGGACTTCCAAAAATACAATTTACGCCTGATGTGATTTGGTCATTTGTGGCAAACCACGGTGAAAAAATACTTGTTGCAATCGTGGTCTTGTGTAGCTTGCCACTTGCGTGGGGCGGCATAAATGCTTTGAGGTTAAAAACCAGATCGTCGGCTGAGGAACCTGCTGAGATCATGAGATTGGTCACCAACGCAAAAAGTTTACTCAGTCGGCCGTTACCGCCTGATCAGCAAAAGGAGTTAAGCAAAAACTTCCGAGCAGCGAATAATGACCTGGACGCAACTTTGGAATCTTGGAACCCAAAAGATATAAACCGTTTATCGGTTGATGCTGGATTTAACCGTCCACTACTTGGCGACATCCAGAGACGACAAATTCCTGTCATTTTCCCTCTCGAACGTCTCGTTGCGACTGCCGGCGTTGTTGCTATTGCTGATCAAGATGAACTCCTTGCCGGAGCTGATCCATCATTTGCTGGCAGTTTTCCAGAGATGGAAATGATGGATGGTCCCATGAATTCGCAGCCAACGATCATGTCACCTCCAGCAACAAAAATGCCCTACGTCATTCTAACTGGACTCATTCCATACCGAAAACAGTTTGATGAATACGTCTCGCTTTATTCGAGAGCGAGTTACCGTAATATGGAAAGGGACATACCTATCTGGCATGATTTTGCAGTTGAACGATTAGAAGTTAAGCCTGGTGGTGGTGGTGACTGGGAGGTTATTGATTTAACAAATCTTTATGAGAATTGGAAAGACACTTGGATGAGCGCAGCTCCGGATACTATCCCCCAGCAGTTCATACTTCCCGCTGCACAAAATGTATTTAACTCGGAAGACGTTCCAATAGGTTATTGGGGCCCCCTTCCGACGCTTGCCCCCAAGCCAACCCTAAATGGTGTCGACCAAACGGGCATGGGCAGCGGCATGGGTGATTTAGCAGGTGGGCCCACATGGGGCATGCAGGCAATTCACCCTTGGGCAAAAGATGAGATGAAAATTTTATTGGAAGACCAAAAAAAATTGGCGCTCGAACAACAAGATGGCTTGCAATTTGGCGGGCAGGGAATGGATTCTGGCATGGAATTCACTGGAGGAATGGGCGGGCAAAGCCAAAGCACATTTAGTCCTTTCAGAGATGCCGAAATGGGCATGGAGGGAGATGGCATGACCGACAATTACGACGAAAGCGTGATGATGGGCTATGGTCCGGATGGTGAAGGCATGATGAGCGATCTTGACTACCGTCTTTTTCGGTTTATCGACACAAGCGTAAAACCAGGCAGTCTCTACCGATACCGCGTTACTCTTCGCGCCTGGAACCCAAACTGGATGCTTCCAAGAAAATTTCTTGAAACTCCAGAATCTGCTGAGGAACAATTTGTTCAAGCATCAACCTCAGAACCCTTCCCAAGCCTTGAAGTCATGCCTCTCCATGTGCCGGCGGATAACGTCCTCCTCGCTCGACTTTTGTTGAGAGATGAAAAAAAACTTTATGGACTCGGTATCAGTGATCAAGAACTTCTTGTTCTCGACAGCAATGAAGAATCAGGAAATTTTGAACTTCATTCGATCACAAGTAAACCTGGACAAATCGTAGGAAGCAGAAAAGGTGCAAGGAAAATTAAACAGTGGAACAATCAAAGGATTTCAGTTCCGCCACATAACGTTGACAGTGGCCAGACGCTGTTGGCCGTAGCTGGGCAGCAGACAATTGATGGAAAAAAACGTCCGGGCAGAGGTTTTACACCACCAGAACCACTCGAAGTCCTTATTGCAGATGCCGCGGGGACTCTCGATATTATTACTGCGGACTCATGCGAAGAGACTGTTCGAAAATATCTGCCAACAATCCCGGGATACCAGCCACCGAGACAGGTCGATCCATCCATGATGGAAGGAATGGAAATGGGGTTCTAAAGTATTTTACTTAAGAAGAAGTATCAGTAGTGCTTCACTCAATACCTCACATCGTCAGAACGAAATTGGTCTTAATCCTTATGCAGAAATTAACAACAAAAAAATCAAAGCTCTACCGCATTACGTTGTTTGGAAGTTTCTTGACTGCGCTGGCATTGAATGGAAGTCTTCTCTACGCACAACTAGAACCTAAGTTTGGTCGCCTCTCTCTGCTTGAAGGATCAAGCGAGATGAAGTCTTACAAGAATGACCTCCAGTCTGGGATGAACTTTACAGAGAAGCATCAAGGTTTACTTTTGAATGAAGGTCTTCCACAATTATTTCTTGACGGAAATCGGCTCGAACGATCACAAGTTCGCCAGCGTCTTCAGAAACTACTATTTGATTCAATAAGTGATCCTACTGCTTACAAAACCGCAAGGGACTTAGCAGTTGCACAACTTTCAACGTTAGCCCGTAGCACGGAAATTTCAATCAATGGCAGCATCAACGCAGCATTGTTTCTTGGAGAACTTAAAGAACAAAATGGGCTGCTTGTCACAACGGCTACCGAGCCACTTTCTGAACTTATTTCTGATGAAACCCTCACTCCTTCCGTACGAATAGCTGCCCTTCTCGGCTTGGGCAGTAGGGTGAAAGAAGCTCGAGAATCGGCTAAAGGCGGCCCGACAGCAGTAAATATCGTCGGCAGCATACCCACAATGGAACAAGTTATTTCACTGCCGGCTGAACAACTGCCAGCCATTGCTCGAGACTGGATGCAAGCAAGAACCCTTGAATATGCCTCTGAGCTGCTTCTTCTTTTGGGTGATGACTCTCAGAAGCTTACTGAAGTATCGAAAGGTGCTACTGTAATTATGAAAGACGTATCACGTTCTATCGACCTCCGAATTCGATCTGTTGTCTTTTTGTCCCGCTTAGCGGATACCGATATTGCCTTGCCGGCGGCAGACATTATGGCCGTCACGGACGAACTTGTCCGTAAATCACTTCGCGAAGCCTACGGAACTATTCAAGATAAAAAGTTTGAAGAGGAAATAACTGGTATGGGCATGCAGGGTGGAGGAGCTGAAATGATGGGCTTTGACCCAATGGGAACACCAGTTGAAATTGAAAAGAATTACTTACCAATCACTGCCAGCCTTCGAGCAAGCTGGCGACTAGTGAGTCTTGCCGATTCTATGAATCGGCTCTCTGGGAAAATGAATGATGAAAAAGAAACATACGAGAATAACGCAAAACGCCTTCGTACGTTTGGAGTCAAAATTTATGAAGAGCCAAAAGATGCGTCCATTACAAGCGCCGTTGAGGCGTTGGATCCAGATTCAATAGTCCCCGATGTCGAGAACCCAGAAGCCATCGACCCCGAGAAAGAAACAACACCAAAGAAATTCTCACCATTTAAACTGCGATGAGAATTCTGTTACTTCTTAATCAACTCACGAACCGACATCCCTGACGGTATCATTGGTAATACCTGTTCTTGATATGGCACTTGAACATCTAAAAGTGCGGGTCCATCAGAATCTATCAGTCTCTTAAGAGCAGATTCCAAATCTTTTTTCTCTGAGACCGTTTCGGCATGCCACCCAAAGCCCTCGGCAATCGCTACAAAATCTGGATATCGGGCATCCGGAGAAATACCGTCACCTTGTCCAGAAGCTTCAGGATTTCCAACAGGACCAAGATACGTGTGCGCTCGATTACCCTTAAAGAAGCGGTCCTCCCACTGCACAACCATTCCCAAATGCTGATTATTCAATAAGAGCACCTTTACAGGAATATTCTCACACGTGCATGTCGCAAACTCTTGAATATTCATCAGGATGCTGCCATCCCCATCAATATCAACAACAATATCGTCAGGACAACCTATTTTTGCTCCCATTGCCGCAGGGAGTCCAAAGCCCATTGTTCCAAGTCCACTTGAAGAGAGCCACGTTCTCGGCCGTCTAAACTTATAGAACTGCGCCGCCCACATCTGATGTTGTCCTACCCCAACGGCAACAACAGCGTTGCGATCTGCGGTTAAGCGAGACAATTCTGCGATAGCTTCTTGAGCAAGAATACCTGGATATGTTTCATCAAATGCAAAAGGGTCTTCCTCTTTCCAACCCGCTATCTTGGCATGCCATTCATCGAGCCCTTCTTCAGGTGGCTCCACAATTTCGTTCAGTTGTGCCAGAGCTTCATTGACATCGGCTACAACCGGAATGTGGACTAACTTGTTTTTGTTTATTTCAGATGGATCGATATCGATATGGACAATAAACCCGTGCTGAGCGAATTCGGCGACCTTGCCTGTCACGCGATCATCAAATCGTACCCCAACAGCGATAAGCAAATCTGCTTCGTCAACCGCATAATTCGCATACACACTGCCGTGCATACCTAGCATATCGAGGGATCTCGGATCATTACCGGGGAATGCACCAAGCCCCATAAGAGTCATCGTGACTGGAATGCCCGTTTTCTCGACAAGTGTTCTTAAGTTTGCGGAAGCCTCACCTGCGATTACACCACCACCAGCATAAATCACGGGCCTTTTTGCTCTACGAATTGCAGCAGCAACCTGCGCAATTTGCTCTGAATGTGCGCGGCGAACTTCAGGGTGGTAGCCAGGTAAATTCATTTCCACGTCATAATCTGGCTGAATATTCGTCAACTGAATATCTTTCGGCAGATCGACAAGCACAGGGCCCGGCCTCCCGGTGGTGGCAATAAAAAATGCTTCTTTCATGATACGAGGAATATCTTTTGCATCAGTAACAAGATAGTGATGCTTCGTGATTCCTCGGCAGACTTCAACAATCGGCGTTTCCTGAAATGCATCCGTACCAATAACGCTTGTTTGGACCTGCCCGGTAATTGCCACAAGTGGAATACTATCGAGTTTTGCATCAGCAATTGCAGTTACAAGGTTGAGTGCACCAGGTCCACTCGTTGCCATACAAACTCCTGGCTTCCCGGTTGTACGGGCGTATCCTTGTGCTGCGAAACCACCGCCTTGCTCATGACGTGGCAGAATAGTTCTCAGTTGATCACCGAAACGAGTGAGCGACTGATGCAGCGGCATGCTAGCGCCACCTGGATATGCAAAAATCACCTCAACCCCATTACGAATAAGTGATTCTACAACTGCATCGGCTCCACTGATAAGTGATTCATTTCGTGTCTGATCAGGTGCCGTTGCCATCTCCATCGTCCTCTCTTGGTATCTATGAAATTAATCTACGTTTTTTTCCAGTTTACCCTCGTCACTTCACGAAGCCTCGCCCATAATTAGGAAAAGGTTTTTTTTGGTAAACTCGATCTTCTCAACGATACACGAAAAGAAGCCCCGGGTCAGCTATTTAACCGCCATATCAAGCACTATTTCTTTCAATTATCCCCTACAATACGACTGTGTTAGCTGCTCAGAATGACCGTGAAACCGCGTTGTCACCCGTAAGTTCGGGCCAACTGCACCAACTTACCGACGGCCTGCGCGATCACAATGGTTTTGCCGAGGTGCTCGCAAGTCTTTATCAGGGGCATGGTGGGACAATTGGTGGGACCTGGGGAGCCGCGAGTAGCCTAGCCGTTGCTGCTATTGCGTCTGCAAGGGCTAGAGAACAACCGGGACTCATTATCGTCGTTGTTCCACACGCCGTGGATGCCGATATTTTTGCTGATGACCTCACGCTTTTCACATCATCAACAGTCGATGTTTTACCTGCAATTGAATCCATTGAAAATTTATCATCGAGCCACGAACACCTGGTCACCGACCCGGCTGAAGCAAGACGTCTGGCGATCGTCAAACGTCTAGTAGAAAACTCTGATACCAGTCCTCGCATTCTCGTAACGTCAATGCAAGCTGTTCTAACTCCACTCCCTGACCCACGACAAATTGAGGAAAGTACACGGCAACTCATTCTAGGTGCCACGATTGATCCTCAAGAATTGTCTGAATGGCTTTCAGCAAGAGGATGGCAACAAGTAGATACGCTTGACTCTCCGGGTACTTTCGCTCGTCGTGGTGGTATCATTGATCTTTTTGCAACTGATTGGGAACGACCAGTTCGACTTGAACTCAATGATGATGAGATTGATTCACTCCGATCATTTGATACTGTCAGCCAGCGAAGTATCCAGTCTTTAGACTCTATTGATCTGACTGCCTTGCAATCGCAACGCACAAATGACAAGCAGGCATGGCTCACCAACATTGTACCTCCTGATACATGGTGGAGTCTTGTGGAACTACAAGAGCTGTCTGACGAAGGACAACGACTAGTAGATATTCTTCCAGAACAATCGACACTCACTGCCACAGACTTATTTTCTCGTATCTATCGGTTTCCTTCAATCATTTTATCAGCGATAGCACCTACGAGCCTCGAGACAACTGCCCACCTAGCAATTGAAAGTGTCGAACGTTTCACTGGTCAACTTGACCGAGTTTGCCATGAGCTCAATACGGTTGGTAAAGACCAACAGGTTTGGGTTGTGGCACCCACGGAAGCAGAGGAGAAGCGTCTGAAAGAACTTCTATCTCCTTCAGCACCTGCTCATGCAGGACGACTTCATTTCATCCAAGGCAGGCTGTCAGCAGGCTTTCGGTTGGTTCCAGAAAAATTTGTTCTAATCTCTGCCGCCGAACTATTTCGCAGGCACGATTCACCACGAAACAGATTGCCGAAACATCGACTCACCAGAACTATCGATACGTTCCTAGACCTCAAGGAAGGTGACTTTGTTGTTCATGTTGCTCATGGTATCGCTCGCTATAAGGGCCTGAAACTTTTAAAGAAACATGGTCGGACCGAAGAATTCCTCGAGCTTGAATTCGCGGAATCGACTCGAATATATGTGCCCGCTTCATCAATCGAACTCGTACAGAAATACGTTGGTGGTGGAAAAACAGGTCCCAAACTGGCAAAGATTGGCGGGACACTATGGACGCGTCAAAAAAAAGCAGTGGAAAAAGCAGTTGCTGATATGGCTGCTGACATGCTGGAAATTCAGGCTATAAGAGCAAAACAGCCCGGTCGGGCGTTTCCTCAGGACACACCTTGGCAAAAAGCTTTCGAACAATCATTCCAGTTTGATCCCACTCCCGATCAAGCAACAGCCGTTGAAGCAATCCGAGGTGACCTACAAGAGCTAAAGCCGATGGACAGGCTGCTCTGTGGTGATGTTGGATTTGGTAAAACTGAACTCGCAATGCGAGCCGCCTTCAAAGTTGCTGAATCCGGTAGCCAAGTCGCCGTCTTGGTGCCTACTACGATCCTAGCAGAGCAACATCGTCGTACTTTCACTGAACGGTTTGCTGAATATCCATTAACTATTCGTGGCCTTTCACGGCTCACATCAACCAAAGAAGAACGTAAGACACTCGAAGGAATGGCGAGAGGTACTGTTGATATTGTCATTGGAACGCACAGATTGGCACAGGCCGACATTCATTTTGACAATCTTGGACTTCTTGTCGTTGATGAGGAGCAACGATTTGGCGTGGATGTCAAAGAACGTTTAAAGGCAATGCGTGCCAGTGTTGATGTTCTGACTATGACTGCCACACCTATTCCCAGAACGCTTCATATGGCGATGCTAGGCATCCGAGACATTTCAAATCTTACAACGCCTCCCGCTAATCGGCTTGCAGTCGAAACACGTGTCTGTCGATTCGATGAAACGCTCTTACGACACGCCATCGACAGAGAGCTTGCCCGAGACGGACAGATTTTCTTCGTTCATAATCGAATTCATGACATTCAAAAGATTGCAAGTAAGATCCGTACAATTGCGCCTCATATCACTATCGGGATAGCGCACGGCAGGTTACGTGAAGGTGAGTTAGAGCAAGTTATGGTTGATTTTGTAGCGGGCCGAACTCAGCTGCTATTAGCAACAACCATTATTGAAAGTGGTCTAGATATACCAAGAGCGAATACAATTTTCATCAACGAAGCCGATCACTACGGACTTGCTGACTTACATCAATTGAGAGGTCGAGTCGGGCGGTCACACCACAGGGCCTACTGCTATCTAATTGTCAAGGAATCAACACGATTAACGTCCACAGCAGCACGTCGCCTCAGAGCAATTCAAGAATTCTCCAGCACCGGAGCAGGCTTTTCTCTTGCAATGAGGGATCTTGAGATTCGTGGTGCGGGCAATCTGCTGGGTACGCAACAGAGTGGTCACATAGCTGCAGTAGGCTACGAGTTGTACTGCCGTCTTTTAGAAAATGCCGTATGCGGACTTAAGGATTTGCCCTTGAAAGAGCCTCCGCCGGTGAGAATTGATTTGCCCGGAGATGCATGGATCCCCAGAGACTACATAGCCGACCTGAGAACAAAAATTGACTTTTACCGTCGGATTTCTCGGACTATCACAAACGGACATGTGAATGACATCGAAACAGAAATGGGAGATCGCTTTGGGCCACCGCCGGTAGAGGTACAACGCCTGCTTGATCTTGCAAGGCTACGAATCGCTGCTGCATCACTAAGTATTGATTCGATTTCAAAACAGCCAGGAATTCTTGTTATTGGCCATCATGATATTCACCGTATTGAAAAATGGAGGCAGGCATGTTTGCTTACTGGCCAAGAGGTTCGCATCGTCGAAAACAAGACTGTTGTTCTACCTTTACGTGATCGAGATGCCTCAGACGGAGACCGACTATTTCAGACAATCAAAAATATTTTTCGTGTGAAAGAAAACTAAGTGATCCTACATTTTTATCATGACGAAACTTCCAGGGACATGAAGTCGCCGCCCTCCATAAATTACCTGCCTTATCACCCACGCAACTATTTGGTCAGCCAAAACTAAAATGAGTACGTCACTTCAACACTGATGCCCTGCTTCAACACACCTGCTTCGAACGCTTTTTGACCTGATTTAAAAAGCTCCTATGCTCGATGGCACCGCCATCTTCTCTACCTTAACGTACGGAATATAGTCTTTTTCGAGAGCGTTCCGGTCTGTACAGTCCTGACGCCTCTATGGTGAATTGCGGTGATCATTGCATTACCATTTTACTTTCTATAGATCGATACCGTGCATTATTTGAACCAACTTTGTCATCGTCATATTGCTGTTGCAATTGCTTTTAGCGCCTGCCTGACGTGTGCAACTCTTGCCACTGAGCCTGTACAATCCGGTGCCGAGCCGGACCTTTTCAAGCCTGTAATGCCAACGATCCCTGAGTCAGTTTCGAGGCCATCAAATTGGCCAACAAATATTCCGGCAACGCTCAGCAAGCATGTTCTATCCAGTATTCTCGAAAAACCAGGCGCTCCTCTGGAGCCTGTTGATGAAGATGGAAATCCCCTCATTGAGAACGCTGAAGCCAAGCGAGACGAGAACAACTCCAGTAATGTAATACTTGCTGATTACGAGGAAATTGGTCCTGCAAACGTAACAGACTTACGTGAGACTCCTATCGATGACATACCAGGCATGAAATCTATCGATATGGCTCAGGTCGTAGCTCGTGTTGGGCCAGAGGTTGTGCTTGCAGGAGACTTAATGACTCCCGCTGCATCAGAATGGCTTAACAAGGTTTCTCCTGGACTGCAGGAAGAACAAGTTGCAGAACTCCGATTGAAAATTTACCAGCAGGTCATCGGCCAACATCTAGAAACACTGCTTGTTTATGTTGATGCTTGTCGCATGATACCCGAGGAGAATTTGCCAGAGATTCGTGAAAAAGTAAATGAAGCGTTTGATCAAGAACAGCTCCCTAGGATGGTTCAAGCAGCAGGAGTCGGGTCTGTCCGCGAATACGAACAACTTTTACGATCACAAGGTCAATCACTTGAGCGAATGCGAAAAATGTTTTTTGAGAGAGCTCTTGCACAAGAATGGCTACAGCAAAATGCGAACACTTCTGGAGAGATTCCACATGCAGAAATGATTGCTTGGTATCAAAACCATCTCGATGAATACGAGTTTCAAGCAAAGGTGAAATTCGAACAGATGACTGTAAAAGTCAATCAGAAACAACCGAGAAATCAAGCTTGGAACCGGCTTGCTGCAATGGGCAATGATGTCCTTAACGGTAGATCATTTTCAGAAGTCGCAAAGGAATCCTCTGAAGGCCCTACTGCCTCTCAGGGCGGTCTCTATGAATGGACCACTCAAGGCAGCCTGGTCTCAGAAGTTATCGACAACGCTATTTTCTCTTTACCCGTGGGTGAACTCAGTGCAATCCTTGATGATCACCAAGCACTGCATATTGTTCGGGTTCTTGAACGATCTGATGCTGGACGCACGCCATTCGTTGAGGCACAAGTAGCCATACGAATGGAACTACGTAGACAGCAGCAAGAGAGCACGAGAAAAGAGTATCTTGATCGCCTAAAAAACCGGACTCCGATATGGACTGTATTTGATGATAAACAGAAAAATACCCGTCTCGCTGAGAATCCATCTACGACCCGGTAACGTGGTCTTCTACCGTGAGATTAGTCAATAACTGAAGCAAACCCTCGCCACCAATTGAGGTCGATTGCTGACAAGTCACTTGAGGACTAAACTAGTTCTTGGAGTGCAATCGGATCGTTAAGCGGCCCGACCGCCGCTCAAAACATCCTTGGAGCCCAGCCGCATGAGTGCCCCCACAGCCAATTCAATTCGGTCAACACCTTGGCCAGGAACCCATTCTGGTGAGCAGGCAAGCCTTTCTCTCGAAGGGCAGTCTGTAGAATTACCGGTCATCGTCGGTAGTGAGGGAGAAAAAGCCCTTGATATTTCTCGCCTACGAACCGGAACTGGATTCATAACGCTCGACGAGGGATACGTTAATACCGGCTCTACGACAAGCGGTATAACATTCCTGAATGGCGAAGAGGGCATTCTTCGTTACAGGGGTTACCCGATCGAAGAACTTGCCTCGCGTTGTGACTTCATCGAAGTTGCTTATCTTCTTATTTATGGGGAACTTCCAAAAAAACCCGAACTTGATGTGTTCCGGCACTCTTTGTCAAACCATTCGATGATTCATGAGGACATGCGAAGTTTTTACAATGGCTTCCCTCGTGATGCACATCCTATGGCAATTGTTGGCAGTGTTGTCGGTGCTCTTTCAACGTTTTATCAAGATTCCTTAGATGTTCGTGACCCAAAGCAAGTTGAAGTCAGTGTTCATCGTCTCCTTGCAAAACTTCCGACCATTGCTGCTTATAGCTATAAAAAATCGATTGGCCAGCCACTCATCTACCCAAGAAATGATCGTTCTTATTGCGAAAACTTTCTTGAAATGATGTTCGCTGTACCGTGTGAAGAGTACGAGATAGATCCAGACTTTGCTAAAGCACTTGAAATGTTGCTTATCGTACACGCAGATCACGAACAGAACTGTTCGACATCAACGGTTCGTATGGTGGGATCGAGCGATGCTAATCTTTTTGCAAGCATATCTGCTGGTGTATCTGCTCTGTGGGGACCTCTTCACGGCGGCGCAAATCAAGCATGCGTCCAGATGTTAGAACAAATTGTGGCGGATGGTGGTGATGTAAAAAAATACGTTGAACTTGCAAAAAAGAAGGGCTCCGGCTTTCGCCTAATGGGCTTCGGCCATCGTGTGTACAAAAACTATGATCCACGAGCAACACTTATAAAAGCAACGTGCGACAAACTTCTCGCAAAAATTGATCGCAATGATCCCTTGTTTGATATTGCCCAGCAGTTAGAAGAAGTTGCTCGAGCAGATGACTATTTCATCGAACGAAAACTCTATCCAAATGTGGATTTTTATTCGGGCGTCATCTATCGCGCTATGGGCATACCAGAGCAAATGTTTACTGTACTTTTTGCAATGGGACGTCTTCCCGGATGGATTGCACATTGGATGGAAATGCATCAAAGCCCCACCAAAAGAATCTGTCGCCCACGACAAGTCTACTCGGGTGAAACGTGCCGTAAATTTGTGCCACTCGATCAGAGATGACCGTGGCCAAATCTGCTGAACCTTGGGCAAGATTTTCTATCTTGCCTTTCGTTTCCCTCTCCTCTGTTTAAAAAATTCTGATAAAAGACTGCTCGACTCCTGCTCAAAGACATGCCCCACATGCTCAACCTGATGATTCATTCGGTTATCCTCAAATAGTCGGTACAGAGATTCTACTGCGCCAGCTTTGGCATCAGGTGCCCCCCAGACAACAGTCGGCAACCTCGCTTGAACGATTGCACCAGCACACATTGGACAAGGCTCAAGAGTCACATACAAAATGCAATCAGTGAGTCTCCACGAGCCTAATGCCGAGGACGCTTGTGTAAGCGCAATCATTTCCGCGTGCGCTGTTGGATCTGCCAACTGCTCTTTCTGGTTATGAGCACTAGCGACAATGCGGCCGGCGGCAACTATAACCGCCCCGACAGGCACCTCGTCTTCCTCAATAGCTTGTCTCGCTTCGCGTAAAGCATATTGCATCCACTTCTCATGCTCTGGTTGAGCATCGAATTGATTCTGAGAAAACATAGGCCGCACTCCCGACAGCTGCTGACTATTCCACAAAAAATATTCAAGATAATATCAGTAGTATTACCAAAAAAATAATTTCATTATTAAATTCTGCCTGCGAGGCGTACATTGTTGGACTCCAATGTCTTTTGCTGGATAAGATGTAAGCTAAACACACATAAAGACATTGAGACAACTGTCCCGTCACAACTCACACACTTCACTTGGAATTTTTGATGGATGCACTTTTATTACTGTTGCGATGGATGCATATTTTTGGTGCAGTTATTCTAGTTGGGGGTCTCTGCTTTACACGCTTTGCTCTTCTTCCTGCTTTAGCGGATACAGACGATAACACGCGGGAAAAAATACAAGAGAAGATCCGTCGAAAATGGCTTCCCTGGGTCATCATCGGAATTACACTCCTGCTTGTGAGCGGTTTGACAAATTTCATCCTCTTTAATGACACTGTGAAGTCGCAAGAGTGGGGTGATGGACAGTGGATGAGGCAAACAAGCTATCACGCTATATTCGGCATAAAATTTCTCTTGGCTCTAGGGGTCTTCTATTTTGCAAGCGGACTCTTTGGCAGAGGGTCTGGTACAGCGTGGATTCGAAATGATCGAATGCGGTGGCTTGGTGTCACACTTGGTCTTGTTGTTGCCGTAATCATGCTGTCCAGCTGGCTTCGGAATCTTCACATGGGACCAAATCAATCGTCGATTCCAGACCTTGGTGTCTCACTTGGTGCTGAGGTTGAAACGGCTGCTCCTGATAAATCGAATCGGTACCGAAACTCAGAGGCGGGAGCTGCTTTCCGAAAGGATAGCAACTCGGAAGCACCGATTGACTAACTGATACAAGTAGACTGATTAAATACTGTGCTTACTTTCTAAAGCAGGTCAATTTCATGGATAAAAAAAAGAAAAAGCGACTTGAAGTTCTTCAACAAAAAATCACGAAACTTCAAAAACTGTTAGCTGCTGAAAAAGAACAGCCCGATGATCCGGCAGAAGTCCCACGAATTGAAGCAGAACTTGCGAAGGCACATGAAGAAATGGCATCACTGAAACAGTGATTGACAACGTATTTTATTTTTTCCACTGGCCTGATTGCCTATGAACATCCGTAGCCTACTAGGCCCATTGCTCGGTTTTGGAGCAACTTCCAAGATACATATCTGGCAACGATTTGAGCCAATAGGTGAAGGCATTGCAGGAACAATGTCTAAATTTTACAAGGTGCGTGACAAAGAGTCCGACCATTTCGTTGGTCTTAAACTGCCTAACATGGACAAGGTTGGTCCAATCGAATCTCGTTTTAAGGGATTAAACAAGCCAACAGAAGGTGAGATTGGCAAATCTATCCATGGTGATCATGTAGTCAAGACACATGAGTGCGGACAGACGCACGACGGCGGTCAATTCATTGTTCAAGATTTCCTTGACGGCACCCTTGTCCACTTTCGTTTGAAGCGGGGTGAACCACTGTCGCCAGATGACCGAATCAATATGATTGTGCAAACAGCGATAGGTGTCGCTACGGTTCATGACGCTGGATTTGTTCATCGCGACATCTGTCCGAGAAATCTAATGTTAAGTCATTCCGGCAAAACGACCCTCTTTGATTTCGGTCTCTCTGTCCCTAATAAGCCGGCCTTCCTGAGACCAGGCAACCGAACAGGCACGCCGAATTACATGGCGCCGGAAGTAATTCGGCGACGGCAATCTGACCAGCGGCTCGATATTTTTTCATTTGGTGTCACAGCATATGAAATCTACAGCGGGCAGCTTCCATGGCCTGGAGGAGATGCTCGTGCAGCTCTAGCTCACGACACACCAGCTCCAGATATTCGTGAAGTTGCTAGTAGTATATCGGACCGGCTCGCTGATGTAATCATGGATTGCATTAGACCCGACCCTGATGATCGACACGACTCAATGGACTTACTTTTACAAAAAATGCGACGTTTGACCTAAATAATTGGGGCTTGAAGGGACTATGAGGTGATTTAGACTATAAAAAACAAGTTCAATATTTAGAAGCTCTTTGCCCTCCGTACAATCAAAGCCTCACCTGCTAAAGGAATTCCCACTATGACAATGAACAAAAGCCTTCGAGTCCGTAAAGGTGGTGGTGGAAGCCGAGGTGTATTGAGCCGAGCAGAGCGAATTACAAAGCTTAAGGATCTTGAAAAGTGGAAAGAAGGCCAGAGCCCGCTCGGTCTACCAAAGGTCCGTGTTTACAAAATTTCAATGAAGAAGAAAAAGCCTAAGGATGATTCAGAAACAGCTGAAAGCAAATAGATCGTTTCGAATACTTTTATTAGTATGCGTTGGAAACTTGTTTGATTGCTTGGGCTGCAGCTACTTGTCCTGAATGAATCACTTGAGGTATTCCTACGCCCTCATAAGCACCACCAGCTAGACCAAGTAATGGCAACGTCGCTTC
>Ga0315315_10001893_pt1 | contig 19196 bp, 11 predicted proteins | sample M140m3416metaG_FD_203699 | JGI IMG/M metagenome (GOLD analysis project Ga0315315, IMG submission 203699) | Ammonia-oxidizing marine archaeal communities from Monterey Bay, California, United States - M1 40m 3416 | ecosystem: Environmental > Aquatic > Marine > Intertidal zone | place: USA... | reverse complement strand
GACCCTCCGCAAGGAACAGACAGCCAAGTTGAAGACTGGTTCCCAAAAGAAATTCTTTATCAAGGTCTGGGAACGGCTTCATTCGCAAGATGAAAAGACTGGTGATGCACAAGGGTCAAATTCTCCTCCCCCCCAACAGTTGAGGGTTAAACAAAAACATGTCCAGGAATTCGGTCAGCTACCACCCCTCCAGCGTTTGACTGCATGTAACGCTGTTGGGGATCCAAGCCAGATTGCGATGGTAAAAATTTAGATCTTCGACGGTACAATGAAGAGAGATATGAGCTCGCACGGCGTAGATATATGTTCGACAGGGAATTTGATTCGAACAATAAAAAAAGGAAAGGAAAACATAGATAGAAAAATAAATAGGAAAGATTTATTTGTACGACCTATGACATATTCTATAACATATTCAATCAGATGTCATATTACATTTCGATCAAGAGGTTGCCATCCTTATCATTCTTAGCACAAAGAGCTCCTCCGAAGACTGGTTCGCAGGGCTTATCGTTCCACTGCCGGCTATCCGGATCCTTGATCTTATAGAATGCGTCGACTGCCGCGAAAGCTTCCTTGACATGCAGATCCCATTCGTCATGTGTAGCTGTACCATTGTCAACCCTAGAAAATGGAGCAAGATTCACCCCCCTTGGCCGCACACTACTTTCAAGTGCAGCAAACAGCTCATTAAAAGGAGCGTCCATCTCCAATAGCAGCTTCGTGTAAGCGTCTTTGGCGCCTATTCGACGTGAGTTGTGGTTTTCGAGCTGTTGTAAGATATGACTACTGATGTCATTTACGCAGTTTATTGGCCGAGGGTGCAGTCGGCGGCAAAGAATCCCCGCAGATTCCTCTGCCAGAGAAATGAGACAGAAATCAGCCCCTTCCGAGACGCAATCTCCGGTGGCATGTTGAGTAACCATTGGATTTGAAAACTCGATAGGATAGTGGTTGCCAGCAAGAGTTACAGCTCCCATATCAATGACTTCCCATGCCCTCCGTCTGGTGCACGTGAGCGATTCGATGCAAATTTTATCTAAAATCTCCCAATGGATTGGCTGCCTCACAATCGGATGGAATCTTCGAGAGGCTTCTTTCGCCCATCGGAGGATCGAATCTGCTGGCTCTTCTCCTTCGTAAATGAATAGATCTGGAAGTTTCCCTTCGAAAACATGCATTGCTCGGTCAATATCGTTCACTGGCTCAATGAAAAGTGTATGAAGTGAGCTTATTATGACGAACGTGTACAAATATGTGACAAAGTGGGCTCCAACAGAAAGCGGACTTTTACGGCCAATAAAGTAAAGGGCAATCGCGGCGCTTGTTATCGCAAAACTAAGAAGGGCGATTCCAAATAGGGTGTGTTCGAAGACGGCCATAGCAGCCGAACCATCGCCTTGGAGGAAGGAAGGAAGCCGGCGTCCCATGAATGATTCAGAAAAAGTTCTTAAGTATTGAATACTGGCATATTTTCTCTTGCAGGTTTCGTTCCCAAATCGCTCATAGTCGTTGTAGGAAATGTTTTGTAGACTGTGCACAATCGCCTTGCTTCTCGAGCAGTAAATTTCGGGGGACTTGCAGATGTTTGCAAATGCATGCATTTGATCTTCAACTGTGAGATTATGTGCAAGCCTCATCCCATAAAGAATGTCGATGACTTCTTCTCCCTCTTTTATTGTCAGTGGGCCAGTCCATTTCTTCTCGCCCATGGTAAAGTTGGTGTGATGGAATTTGATCGCCACTGTACGGTCGCATACGACATCAGACATGATGCAGAGTTGCGGAAGAACACTGTTGAGGTTCCAGCCAAGCCTAAACAGCCCATTCCTGCTAAAGAATCTGTAAAGAGCATCGACTGGTTCCTCCCGAAGTTTGACGTGGAAAACTCCAACCTCAACCCCGTCCGGTCCCGACAATGGTATTGACTTAATAATCGGAGTATTTCGTCGGCAGCGGACTCCTGCTTCGTTGCAAACTTCCTCAATCAGGGCGAACATGAAATCTTCTCCTAGATCACGAGACTGGCACCATTGATAAACGATATCGGCGGGTTCTTGGTTGTCTCGAATGGTGAGCCGATCAATGACGCTTCCATCCGTCCCTGAAATCTCGCGGTCGAACATATTTGCATTTATTCTCGTGCACTTCACCCTTGGGCTTTTGCAAGCATTGGCGAAGATATAGTTCTTCAGGCCATGTTGATCGAGTTGCACTTCAAAAGCAGTAAGGAAACGATGCGCGGCATCAGCCACTTCCTCATTCTCCATTACTGTAAACGAACCCAGCAAGTTTCCACTCTCGTCCATTATAGGAGTTCTCCAAACCACCGGAGCGAGGCGTTTACATTCAAGCTCCTTACAGACCAAATCCAAAATACTTTGTCTGCCCTGAAGACTGAGATTGTTCTCCTGCGCGAAATAATCCACGGCGTCAACTGGTTCCTCATTACGAAGGACACCAAATGAGCCTAGATTGTGTTTCTCATCGAAATTGCTACGCCATACTATCGGCCGCATTCGCCGACAAACGGCCACCTCGCAGACTTGAGGCATGATATAGCCCACAATATGGTCAAAGTCCCCATCTTCAATGCCATTCTGATTAGCAAACCGAAAAAGGGCATCGATTGGCTCAACGCCATCGTCATATAGAGAAAAAATTATCTTGCCTGTCTCCTCCTCCCTTTCGGCGCCATTTACCCTTGGCAAAATGGCACCTGAAAATAAAACTGCATACTGCCTCGACCATGCGACGCCATCTTGAACTGCCAACCGAACCAATTTTTGACGGTCGCTATGCAAAACGCCGAGAGGTCCCAGAGCAGCATAAATTGAATCAGACGGCTCCTGCCCTTCAAGAACCTCGACCTGCAGCAAAGTTCCATCGACAGCAACGCTCTTGCTCCAAACGACGGGATGAGTCCTCGAGCATAGAACAGCACTGCAAGCATCAGTGACAAGGGCTTTTTGATCGGAAGTGGTGAGATTGTGCTTCTGAACAAAATCGTGGACAGCGTCGACAGGTTCCTGGTTCTCCAGCAGTAACAAAGTTTCAGTGCTTCCTCCTCCAACGTCGACCGCGCCGCTCTTCCAAACCACGGCAGCTTTTCGACTGCAGCGGACGATAGCGCAAACCTTGTTAAGCATTTCTTCCTGGTGACTTGGGGTGAGATTGTGACGCTTGGCGAATTGAAAGATAATGTCCGCGGGCTCGTCTCCTCCTTGTATTGTCAGGTCGCCGAGGACCTTGTCGGTGCCGTCGTTGATGAGGACGGGCTGCCGAAATAAGTATTCGACTGAAGCAGAAGCGATCGATATCGTGGCATGAATGGCGAAAGGTACAAAGGACCTCATGGCCATGACAATGACAAGTTTTCAGAGCTTTGAAAGGATTATATCAATGGAACGTAACTAAAAATTCCTAGAATAAAAATGAGGTCATTTTCGATTTTTTATGTAGTGATCAGCCTTTTTTTGAATTGACGTAGCTGCTGAATACTCTACTCGTAGTATAGAAGGAAACACACTGCTCTTCTGCTGGGATTCCTACTATCCAACTGCACATAACATACATGATATAATATATTACTACTAGAGTAGTAGTATTATTATTATTATTGTGTAAGTACTATGCAAAGTATTTATACGATCTACTAATAATAATATGTGTTTGTCGCATTCTCCATAGACTAAAAATAAAAAATAAGAAGTACATGAAGCCAATGTTTTGAAATAAGTACATACCCGTCAAGACAAATATTGTATATACCTTTACATATCGAGTCAGGCAGTTAAAGTGTCTCCAATTAAAACGGACACACAATATAATAATTATATTTAGAATGGATACCGTGAACGAGCTCGTATATTTGACATGATGATTATTATTATTAATATACTGGCTGGGGTATATTACGGAGGATATATACATAGTAGAGTAATAAAAATTAAAAATAATTATGACAGCCTCCTACACCACGTACTGGAGCTAACATCATTGCAGGATGCTGATGTATGAATGAATTCATATTAGTACCTCTTTGTACGGGTCGTACAAATTCCTGGATCCTGTAGATGAGCTGGCTAGCTTGATTCAGAGTCTTAACATAAGATCTATTATTTAAATGAATACTTCTACTACACCAGGAGTACTTATTTTCAAATAAGGAATGAAGAAGCGTCCATAGCCACGTATATTTATTCGTAGAAATTCCTCATAAAGCTTGCAGGAAATCATACTCTAGACTAGTATTTCAATTGAGTAGTAGGACGTGTACAGTAGTGCGAACCTGCGAACCTCCGTCCGCCCTCTGCATCTCATCTTTCTTCCCCCCGACCCCCGATCTATATCTGTCTCTGTGCCATAAGGCTATCGATCCTTTCATGCCAAAGCCTATCAGACATTACTATTAACAAAACAACTCAATTCGCGAACCTTCGGTCCACCGTAGGGCACCCAAACGGCAGAGATGGCCCGCTTAGATCTGGCCTTCTTCCTCTGCTGCTGCAACGCCTTCTTCCGCGCCGACTCCAATAATCCCAATGACGACTACTACGGACTCCTGGAGATCGATTCGGAGGCGAGCTCCGAGGAGATCAAGAAGGCGTACAAGAAGCAGAGCTTGTTGATGCACCCTGACAAGTTGGCACAAAGGGGACAAGTCGCCACCGATGCCGATCGAGAGCGCTTTCAGCTAATGAAGCATGCATACGAGGTACGAACGTGTTTGTATCGTTGCAAAGGATTGTATGATGCCGGTAAGAATACTCCTCACCACAATAACGCCACTGCCTCTGAATTTCATCCTCATCGCAGATCCTCTCTGATCCACACAAGAGAGACACGTACGATGCCATCGGAGCCAAAGGGCTCAAGTGGGTCGACGAACCCTTCAGCATCAATCCGCAGGAGCTCGCACACAACTTTGCCACCTCTTCCGTCATTGACCGATTGAAGATATTTGGGATTTTTGTCGCCATGGCTATCGCAATCTTTGTCCAGCCAGCTCTTATATGCCTCATGGTAGATGGACACCTTGGCGACAATGCATCTTGGTTCGGGGTATTGACGCCCCTTTGGTTGTGGAACGCTTTCATCCTATTTTATCACGCTCGAGTCATCATGATGGGTCCAATCCAAAAACCCGATCATATTCCCGAGGAGGAATGGACTGATCCCCTCCCAATGTCCCGACGCGTCTTCTCTCTCTTCCGCTTTTTACTTGTCGTTGTCTTTGAAGTTTTCGTGACCCTGAAGCTGACGTACAGCATTCTTTGGAGCTGGGGGCTAGTTTTCATCCCCCTCTTCCTCTGGGAGGCCATCACAGTCTTCAAAAAGCTTCCCATTGCGAGGATGCGAATAATCACATTGGATCAATTGGAGCTCATGTTCGCAAAGCCTTTCGAAGAAATGACAGACGATGAGAAGCTCGAAATTGCCAAGAACTTCGCGGTGGTCCCATCTTTGGAAAGTCCAGCATTCGTTGCAGCCTCGAAGGCAAAGGCAACGGCCCAGCAAGATCTTCTCAAGGTAGCCATGCGGCTGGCTTTCCTCGTATTAGTAATTATCCAGCTTGATTTCAATTTGAGTTTGAGCTGGTGGGCGATCTTTACTCCCATCTGGGTCATGTCTTTTTTAATTTGCTACGGAGGATTCCGCGACCTTGAGATGGTATCTGAAGCTGCCATGAAGAGAGATCCTGATGTCTTCGGTGAAGGGTGGGCGGAGCGACTGAAAGCGGCCAGGGGGGGCAGACAGGGCGACGAGGACGAATCCCAGACCGGATATGGAGCAATGGGCGATACAGGTGGTGATGAGGAGACAGGCAAGCCTCCCGTGACGCCTGAGGAACGCGAGCTTCTGTTGACGCAAGTCCGGGCGGCCTTATCTCGTGCGTTGAACAACTGCTGCTTGCAAGTTTTTGTCCTGCTCCTCGTTGGCCTGTTCGTGGCGAAGGCACAGAATCCAGATGTCTATGCTGCTATCTGGGTGATCTTCCCTTTTATTCTTATTGCCGGCTTGATCTTGAGCTGCCTCGCATGCACCATATTTTGTGTTTCTGAAGTTCCCGACGTTGAGTTTGATACGGGAGTGGATTCTGGATTCGCAGGTATGCAGCATGCGCAGCAGCAGGACAGCACGGAAGAACTTAACCAAGTCTATACCCCCCCTCTTCCTCCAACCGTCGAGGAACCAGTCATCATTCCGGTGGAACAAATGCCACAGGGGGCGTCTTCATCTCCTGTTTTAATAAGTACTGATGGTGGAACCCCCCTGCAAACTATTGATCCAGAGGAAATTAATGAGCTTGATTAAAGGGGGCGCTGACGCACGAGCTCCATATATCTCTTGAATGTGTTCGACCGAAAATGTTTCGATTACAAATAGACCTATTGTCTTCTACTATGAAGAGAATTTACTTGAATGCGTTGATTACACATACATGTTTAGCTTCCCTCTATTACGCCACTCTCGTGCAAAGAAATGCATTCCAAAAAACACTAAAAACATTGATGATCAAGATACGGAGTCTTTCAGGTATGATCGTAAAGTTCAGGTAATTGAAGGGAATCCATACAATCCAATTTATCACTAGGACCGACTTAATCTCTTGCTTCATCTTGGTGGCAGCTGCGGCAGCCACTGGTGCCAAATTCCTAAGTCCTAGTATCGCCTGGGAGTATTCAAACACAAAATAGTAGAGCGGGTAGAATAACGCTATCCCCAGAGTTTGGTCTAAAATGACTTGGACTACGATTGGCCGTCGTCTTGACATTCCATATCGCTGCTGAAGCCACGATCCCAGTTTCCAAAGCTGAGAGTAAAACAAATACATGTAGGGCCCGACAAAGACAAAGCCTGCCACGGCGAATGCAAGGAGACGGGTCAAGTCGAGTTGGAAGACATGTTTACGATGACCCTTGCACTCAACAACTTGCGCAAGCACATCGCCAATACCATTAATAACTGAAGCAGATACTGCATTCGATATGAGCGGTTTCTCTTCAAGCCAATTCACATAGGATTTGTATAATCCTGACAAAGGAAGGGTTTTGTCGGATGAGGGTGAAGGGGTCGCGAACGTAAAGGATCTTCGACGTCGAGACTGACACGCCTTCTTTAGCAAATGGCATGATTGGTGGGAATGAAAGGCATCAATGTGTATTTCGCTTGTGGTGAGCGCCCATGCGGTGAGAAGAGATATTCGGAGTATTAGTCCGCTGGGATACATCCTAGTTGGTACAAAACAAGAATAATATCTTCTAGTCTCGTTTTGGGAGAGTTTTGGAGAGACCGAGATTTGGTAGGTCGGAGAGAGGATAGGACGAGGCCTGATCTGTTACATCTCTGGCGCGGGCCTAGGGCTAGACTAGCTACTAGCTACTGTAGTAGTAATAGGCTTGGGCGGACACTCAAACAATACTATGAATTAGACGTAGGCGACTTGTTCTCAATGTTTCGCCCTGCCACGTAAAGTAAAACTAAACTCTAATACTTCTCATTACGGGGGGGGCTCCGTGGTCAACCATCAAAATCCCGGGCAACCTCGAGCTGGTAACAACCGCGGCAGGGTAATTCGCAGCCGAACACGAAAATTCGCACTGACCACTGACAAAGAATCGCTTGTCGAAGAAAAAAAATTGATCGTAATCTATCATATCCGTTCCCACTCCTGCCACATACCACACCGCCATTCACTATCATCGCGGATTGGCGATTCAGACAAGATGGATAGGACGGAACTGCTCGGTTGGTATCCCACATCGCAGCGGGATGTAGCGTTGGCAAGGATAAAATCTCTCGAATCTTGTCCAAATTCCAGAATCATGCCCTCCTCCTTTTGCCTTGAACACTATGAGGCATGGGCGCACAATTTTGGCAATGATGGTCTCGCAGGTCCACTGGTTGAAATCCTTTCATCGACGTTCGAAAATTTTCTGGCGTCTATTAGCCTGCGTTCCAAACACATCGAGGCATCTCAATTTAAGGGTGACGGCGAAGAAAAGAAGGATGACTCGGAACCCTTTCTATCTGACGTGTCATCCGCGAAGGGGATGTTGTTTGTCTCCAATCCAGAGAATAATAATGTTTCTCTTTTCCGTCAAGCCTTACTGCTTCATTTAAATTTGTGTCGATTGGATTTGACGCTGGCGGAGGAAATGGGACGGGCTGGATCTCATGCTGTGCTTTCTCGGCTTATTCGATTCGATTTGGAGTACGAAGTGGCCAACAATGTTTGTATTTCCATTGATGTCCAAGAAGAAGACCTAGATACTGTCATTGAACTCCAGGACATTGCGGCAGAGATTGCGTCGTTGAGTCTCTCCTTCCCCGTTAAAAAATTTGCCTTTACTGCAGAGGAGCTTTCGGCCCGGTTGCCTCTTTGCTTTTCGGTATCGTCGGCCGATTCTGACAACAGTGTTGGGAAGAAGACAGTTTCTCAGCATAGTATCCTTATTCATCAAGTAACAGATCGGCAGGGAGCACAAGAAGATGTTGGCTATGTTATGTGGCCCTCTGCTGTAGCTTTGGCGTCGTGGATCGTCACGAATCCTGATTGTGTGCTGGGCAAACGAATTCTTGAGCTTGGTTCCGGCTGCGGTCTCACGGGCTTGACTGCAGCCGCCATTCTCTCAGAATCGATGGCGGGTGCTTGTTGCGATTCACTTTCGTCGTCATTCCCGTCGGTTATCCTCACTGACTTTAATGACAAGGTACTGCAAAATGCAGACAGGAACATACTGTTGAATAATTTTGACGGCCTCGCGTCAACTGCGAAACTAGATTTTTATGCTCAGAATGGCAAAAATCGTGGAGGAGGGTGGGTCGATGGCTCTGGTGCGCAGCAGAATCCAGTTGATGTCATTTTGGCAGCTGATATTATTTGCAAGCCAGAGGATGCTGTGGCTGCTGCAGACACAATATATGATGCACTCCGTCCAGGGTGAGTGTACTGACTGAATCACTGTTCTGAATCATTTTTCTTGGTTTTAGATGTTTGTTCTACATGTGTATTGTACTGTATATAGTGCGCTGCGGTTTCAGCTTGCAAAATTACTTACCTAGCCACCTTTCTCAATCCTTCCTCATCTTTCCGCAAAATAGTGGTAGCGCAATAGTAATATCCGCTGATGCAAAGCACCGATTTGGAGTGGACATATTTTATGACGAGTGCTGCCGAGCAGGTTTGGATATCAAAGTTTCAGATGTTTCCACTTTATACGACGGTGCCCTGCTTTCGGGAAGCAATGGTGGAATCAAGCACACCTCTGGTTATGTGGAGAACATGGATTTGACATTGTTTTCTATTTCCAAACCTACTCGTATCTAATACCGGGTCTATAGAGTCACTGTATTTATTTTGTATTTATTTTTTCATACATATACAGTAAATCTACTACTACAGTACTACTACTAGATCTGGTCATACCAGATCTGCGGCACCTTCTCCATTCACGAGAGAGTTTCCCTCACTGCAGGGACTCGAACTCGAAAGATTTGATCAACCTTGTGGAGTATACGAACGTAGATGGGCATAGATTTAGTTAAATTCTTTGTTGGGAGGCGCCTAGGGCTTCCCGTCCCCCTGGCCTAGATGCACCCACCCGGCAAAACGCCTGGTGGAATCATCGTGAAATGGCAAAGGCGGCGGGATCCCGGAGGCCGACTACATAAAACAACAACTACTACTGCTAGTAATAATACTAAAGTAGCAGTACGTATGCACGACAACATGCTGTATGCATACTAGCTAGAGTAGTCTAGCTAGATAGAGTATCCATACTCTAGTACGAGTGGTAGTATGTAGAGACATGACGGGGTGACGGACTGACGAAATCCCAAATGCCCGCATCTGACACGCGATGACGCACTTCGCTCGCAGCATACTAGCTCTATGCATAGCTAGCTAGTATCCATATACTCTCGTACTAGATAGTACTCTAGAGTACTAGAGTATGCATACTACGTAGTATTAGTATACTAGTCGTAGCGTCGTAGCTCGTACATCATTATTTTTTATGCATGCTAGCTACTAGCTAGAGTAGTAGTACTACCTACTAGCTAGTTCTAGCTAGTATGCATACTCCTACTCTAGTAGTAGTAAGTCATCATACTGTATACATTACTCGGGTATCATAATACTACTAGCTAGTATGCATTATTATTATTATTTACTACTAGAGTATGCATCAGTAGTGTAATAAAGTCGAAAAAGCACACAGTAAAAAAACCCACGTACGTGTGTACGCTTAATTAGAATGCATGCTTCTAGAGTAGCTACTGTAGCTAGTATAAATTGCGGGAATAGCAAATAAATAACAGCAGAACATAAACCGGCGACGTCGACAACGTCGTAGCTGCTGGCAAGTTACTGGACATCCCTGCTTCCACAGATAGGAAGCCATCAAACCATACGCAGCCATTGACAGTATGGTGTGTTCTCGGCGTATGCTAGGTCGCTTAGGTGTCGTGGCGGGTACTCTCTTGGGCGTGGAATCGTTCGCATTCGGCCTAACGACGAAGCGGCATCAATCCGCCACTCTTCTCGTGGTAACTGATATGGTGTCGTCGGAAATATCAGTAACGGAGAATTCAGAGGTTGCTGATACCCCGTATATTGTGTCAAGAGGAGATGGATCCGTCGGTGGGGGTGGGCTTCCCATGCCGAAAGCAAAGGCTAAAAATAAAAAGTCCAGAGAGGAAGATAATGACGACTTGGACAGCCTCGTTCGACCAAAAGTCGGAGCTGAAATGCCGAAGGGCCGCCCGTCCTGGTTCCGTGTCCCAGCACCATCCCAGGCAAAGGATTCTCGTTACGAAGAGGTAAAGAATTCATTAGGTGAGCTCACCCTTAATACAGTCTGTGAGGAGGCGCAGTGCCCGAACATAGGCGAGTGCTGGAGCGGCGGCACCGGCACAATCATGCTTTTGGGAGACACTTGCACACGGGGCTGCATGTTTTGCGCAGTCAATACAGACACCAAACCCCCCCCGCCAGATCCATTCGAGCCTTTTAAGACTGCCGATGCTGTAGTTAAATGGGGCGTGGACTACATCGTAATGACTTCGGTCGATCGAGATGATCTTGAGGACGGTGGAGCGGGGCACTTCGCCCTTACCGTCCAACTATTGAAAGAGAAGAAACCTGAAATGCTGGTAGAATGTTTGGTATCAGATTTTCAGGGAAATTTAACCTCGGTTGATACACTTGCGCTATCTGGACTGGATGTCTATGCGCACAACGTAGAAACCGTGGAGCGACTCCAGAAGTTTGTACGCGATCCGAAAGCTGGATATCAGCAGAGTATAGGAACGCTCAAGCGCGCCAAGGAGACGAAACCGGGACTATACACAAAAACAAGCATCATGCTAGGTCTGGGAGAGACCGAGGAGGAAGTCATTCAGACTATGAAAGATTTGCGTTCCATTGATGTGGACGTCGTCACCTTCGGACAATATTTACGGCCAACCGAGAATCACCTTTCTGTGGTGGAATATGTCAAACCTGAAAAGTTCGATCACTTCCGCAAACTTGGAGAGGATATGGGATTTAAATACGTCGCCAGCGGACCAATGGTAAGAAGCAGCTACAAGGCGGGAGAATTTTATCTTGAGCACATGATCAAGAGTGAGAGAAAGGAGCACCAGCACAACCATGATGGGGCAGCAACATAGTGAGAATAAAGAATCAAATACTTCTCAAGCCGGCGTTGGTAAGAAAGAGAGGGTGGGATAATTCAACGCTTGAGCGCATGGATTTCATCTCGAGAAGTAACAAACCCAGACACTGACTAATTTACATAACTTACAATTGTAACTTATTAGCCTAATAATCGAATAAATCATGAGTATGCATACTCTAGTTAGTATGCATAATATCCATACTAGCTAGTACAAAAAATAAATTTCAATACTCTTTTAGATCAGGGTAAAGTATACCTATGCGTGATACTGAGGAAGTACTCGATAGTCCGAACACAGAGCGCTTGGAACGTGTGGAAGCTGGGCGGTAGGCGGCAAGCGAAGGTTGGCCGGGCGGGCGAGCTAGGCCTGCTCGCGCTGGACTGTACATACATTACACGTTTCTTTAAATATGTATGCATAATATATTATGAGTACATGTTCCTATATACATACTCGTAGCTACACAACATAATATATATTATTAATTATAATACAGTAGCTACAGTAGTTCCAAACATTGTAGGATTGAACACTTTTTCAGTGTCCATCTAATTCATCATATTTCGATCGAACACTCACTTGACCATGCCGAAGCAGTCCTCGCTGCTGTCATTCTTTGCCCCTACTAACGCAATTAAGTGTACAAATACGAATAGTAGGGTATCAGAGAAATTTTCGAAAGACGAAACTAGACCAGCGTCGACAGCGTCGACCAGGGGGAACGCCGCAGCAAACCATGTAACTCCACTCAGGCCAAAAGCACAATCGGCGGCATCTGTCGAGCACAAGGACGATGGCACACCTGCATCAGCATCCACAGCCGCGTTCACGCCACTTTCAATTTTTCCAGCCCGTGGTGAAGGAGGAGGTAGCCAAACGAAATTTTCTGGTACCCCTCTTGAACGCGATGTTGAGGATCCTGGCCCACCTGAGCCTTCTTCATCATCGACTTCCGTCGCTTTTGATAGTGACGACGAAAGTAGTGATGGTGATAATAATGATTCAGATAATTTTCCGGGCGCAAATGAAGAAGCTGAGGAGGGCATGAGAACCGGCGACGAAAACACCGACGGAGTCAGAGATGAATTCGGAAGACAACTTTCCGAGTACGAATTGCTTAGACTCAGAAATATCGACCGCAACAATAAACGCCTCGCCCAGCTTGGTCTGATTGGTTCACCTTCTTCGACCTTGATCCATGTTGAGGAAGAGATGAGGCGCACAAAACATAGAAAGCGTCAAAGAGTTGGAGGGGACACGACCAGAAGCAAGGTTCCGGTCATGCCTACGAGGCGATCCACTCGCAATCGTCGTTCCGTGTTGCAAGGATCCACGGAGGAATTGTCGATTCAAGACCACATATTCAGTTACCAGGACGTCCACGCAGAGGAGGAACCAGAGGGTCGGGAGGAGGAGGAAGTGTTTACTATTTCTCCTGTGTTGGGGTATGAAATCAGCGATGATTCGGTTGGTGTTACCAACGATGTCGGCAGCTGTTCGAATGATTTAGGTACTTCCTTTGAAACATCAGTATCTCCAGAAGCCATAGCTTGCCTGAAACCCATGGGCAATCGACTTTGTCCGCCGAATGGTCTTGGTGCTATATACACCCTCCAGTTCTACCCCAAGGAATGGTGTCCAATGGCACATGCTGACGATAGATCTTGGCTCGTTGGTGCTGGGAAGGCAGGCATCATATCTCTATGGGATTTTAGCTGGGCTCCTACTTGCGCCGACGTCTCCGAGGACGATAGAATGGTCAATCCTATTCTATCATGGAAAGCGCACGGCGGACGATGGGTTGCAGATGCCCATTTTTTGCCTGCCCCCAGATCAGGTGGTGATATCAGCAGGACGTCTCCCTCTCGACTGCTCAGTGCCGCAAATGACGGCTCCATATGCTTATGGGATCTCTCTGCAGTCTCTGTTTCATCTGGAGCTCCCAAGCTTCTGTGTAGGACCGGTAAAGAGCTTCACCGAAGCGGTATTTTTTCAATGGATGTGAACGTTGTCAATGGTCGGGATTACCAAGTCGCCACCGGATCGAAGGACAAGAGCGTTGCCATTTCAACCATGAACTCAATCGCCACTGGTAGAGGAGCTGTATGGGTGTCGGACTATCACAGTGCCAAGGTCGGTGCTGTGGCCCTTGAAAGAACAGGAACAACACTGGTAGCATCTGCGTCGGATGATGGATACATTGCAGTACAAGATTATCGCTCAAATGGAAAGAAACAGGTCGTAGCAGAGCTCGGGGATGCTCATTTCAAGCCACATTCGGTAGCTTGGAACCCTCTTGACAAGAACTTCCTTATGACAGCTGGCTTAGACAACGAAATAAAAATTTTCGACATCCGATCCTCTCACCGCCCTGTCAGTTCTTATCTTGGCCACGTCCCTTCTAATCTTGGCAAATACAAGAGGATTCATCGCCCAGTATTTTACAATCCTTGCCGCAGGTCGTCGAAAAAGGACCTATTCTCTTTATCTGGGGGGGAGAGGAGCTACTCGATCTCAATGTTTCGCAACTCGGCCGCCACGCAATCTGTTATTTCAGTTTACAGCAGGGGTAAGCTTCCCTCTGGCAGTGGCGATGCTGGATGCCTGGCAGTACAAGGCGAACGGGTCGCGTGTGCGGTAGATGGAGGAGAGGTTCTTCTCCTTGCTCCTCAACTCAAAGTAATAACTTAGACGACTACCTCATCTAATTTAGTAGCAATCACAGCTCTGCCAGCGAGCTAGAGCAACTAGACATGCAGGTCTCGTTTACGCTTTCTTCCCATCGATGGTTGAGACCGGAGACAGCATTCCAGCGCCTCCGTTTCCTTTGCGTTACCCCGAAGCCTCGCCTCGGCTGCGATGGCAGTTCTAACAATGTCGGACCTCGCCTTAAGCGTCTGGAGTAGCGCGCTGTCCAGGACCTTTTTATTTTTTTCGCTCACCGCAGGATCAACAGCGCTCGATCTGTCCCCTATCACCTTCTCGGCTGCATTTGCGGCAACGACAACGTTCGAAATCAAAGTGCGCCATGCCTTCCGGAGGCTCACTCCCGTCGGATCTTCGTTGTTCCCTTCCACGTTCGCTGCGGCTTCGACTTCTGGGGGGCTCGTCCCTGACGGGGTCTTCCCTGAAGACATTATACTAGATCTATCTGGACTCTAGTGTGACTAAATGCAATATGCTTTTGTATTTGGTGTGGCTAGGGCATATCGGGATGCCTTCGCGTTGTTGTGCGATGGATGTATATTATCTACTCTAGGAATTCCTGAAGTGTGTGTGTGTGTACATGAAACGTGTATCGCTTACTAATAGCGTAGCTTGGACAGATAGCCCTGAGCCCTGCCTACTAGAATAGTAGTAGAGCTACATACGAGCTCGTACAGTGCATATTACTCTAGCTAGTAATAGCTAGTAGAGTAGTAGCTCGTAGTAAGGTAGTATGCATACTACGAGCTCGTAGTATGGAAATTACTCGTAGCCTACTATTAGTCACCTTAGTAGCTCGGGCGTGCCGCGCGCGAGTTGTTCCCCGAACGGTATCCTTTGGCGCAATTTGGTGACTTTGTTTGACGACGTCTGAGCGTCTGAGCGATCACAATATAATTTCATACTTCGATACATCGACGAGAATGAATAGTCTGATCATCAAGCTGGCACCTCGCGGTTTCTGCACAGTGGCGTTGTCCGCCGTCTCCAGTGCTCCGAAACTGTCGACGATCCGGGGCTTAGCGAGCGCTTCGCATTGTGATCTCGTCGCCTTTTCTGTTGACAAAGAGACTAAGGTTGGGACGATAACACTCAATTCACCAGATTCGTTCAATGCTCTCACGGTGGACATGGGAAAGGTATTTCAAGACTTGGTGGTCAATCAGCTTATACCAGGTCTGCAATCTGGATCCGTCAATGTGAATGCTCTAGTTCTCACAGGGTCAGGAAGGTCTTTCAGCGCCGGAGGCGACCGAGAATGGCTCAAATCCCTCTCAGATAATCCGACCCACATCAATTCTGACCTAATGTTATCATTCTACCGGAGCTATCTCTGCATTAGGGATGTTCCGGTTCCGACGGTAGCCGCCATCAATGGGCCGGCTGTTGGAGCTGGTGCCTGCCTTGCAACGGCGTGCGATTTGCTTGTGGCAAGCCCAAATTCCAAAATTGGATTTACTTTTGCGTCGCTCGGCATCCATGCCGGTATGGGCGGATCCCATTTCCTCCCCCTATCTATCGGCCGGTCTGCGGCTAATGAGGCGCTTCTGACCGGGAAAATGTTCACTGGTATTGAGGGACTACGAATAGGTCTGGTCAATAGGCTCTCTGGTTCCAATGAGTCAGAAGAAGTCAAGAGACTGGCAAGAGAAATGGCCGAAAAGATTGCATCCCAGCACCCAGTCGCTGTTCGTTCTATGACGCGATCGATTCGCCTTAAGGAAGACGCAGGGCTCGAACTAGCTTTAAGTAGGGAGGCGCAATCTCAGGCCTTATGTTATGCCAGATCCGACTGGGGCGAGGGGATAGACGCCAACATGGAAAGAAGAGATTCCATGTTTGAAGATTACTTCGCAAAATAAATAAATTATAATATGCTATGCAGTTATGCAGTATGCATACTGTAAAGCTCTGCCACAGATGCACATTCGTTTACCTTGCGCAATTATAAGTACTAGAGTACTATAACTAGCTAGTAAGCCAGAGGATACTTGGCGTACTTGTTCTCAAAAGCACCTTGCTATGCATACACACGTACTTTAATTCTTTGACTCTGTACTGTATGCATACTGAATATTAGACGATGTCTTCGAACATTCTTCTCTCGTAGAAATTTGAATTCGTCAGTTGCCAGTGGCTTTTGGATCCCTAAATTGTAAAGTAGATTATGATAAAGTCACGGTCGTAGCTTTCGCCTGATGTGGGCTGACTGTTAGTTCCCCCCCTTTGTACATAGCTGGTACTCTGCGTGGCACTGTGGCTTTTATACTCCTATCGCAGAGCATCGCGCAAATCGTTGAGCTCTTTTCGGACTTCTCGAATTTGTTGCTTACGCTCTTTCATCTCGTGCTGCTTGCGCTCCTCGTTTCTGGAACATCTAATTTGTTCGTATTGTGCTCTCTCCCGTGCTCGTCGAGTACTATGGAGTCGGTCAGGAAAAGAAGAGTTGGTTCGCTGCTTCTTTGGAGGGCTGTCAGCTGACGCTGGTCTCGCATTGGTCGGGGCCGAGTTCTCTTCTCCGTCAAAAAACGAATAGGCAGCTGCCTGTGACCTTTTGTGTCTAGTATCAAGCACTCCGATACCAGCAAGTTCAGGGCTAGGATCGCTTTTGGATAAGGAGCACGAAGATGTTGTGTTGTTGACCGGAAAGGGACGTGCACGGAACTCGGACTTCTGTGGCGCCTCGAAGTTTTGGCGTCCACTTTCGTCGTCATTTACGATCTCCTTTGCGCACAAAGCGCCAACCAGATGTCCACCGCGGCGGCGATATCCGAGCAAAGGAGATTCTGGAACAGTAGTTTTTCTTTTGGCAATTTTGGGGACTCCGGTCTGACCGCCATGACCAAGATCACCAGTTGTAGATGGCAAAGGACGAGCCTTGAACGGTACAAATCTAGGATTTGCATTCGTCGTCATCGGACTCTCGAGTCCGACATAATCTTGCGACGTGGTAGGATGAAGCCTCTGTTTGCTGTAATCTTCTCTAACTTTCTGGTACAGCCTTGACTCTGGGATAATATGTCCTTCCCCTTGACGACGAACCCCTAGTAATGGCGACTTTGGTATGGTCGGAGGACGCTTCGCTACCTTGGGAATTCCAACCTGTCCTCCACTGCCCAGGTCACCGGTGGTAGCAGGGAGAGGACGAGCCTTGAACACCTTCTGCTGATCAGCTCCTTCACACTGGCGCCTTTGCGGCTGGGGTCTCACGATGTGAGGAGAATCCCCAGCAGATTCTTCTTCGGATTCGTGTGATTCGGCTTTCCACGAGTTGATCACAGAGATCTTCTGTTTGTGCTCTTTTGCGATGAGAGAATCCCTAGACTTACTGACAAGACGCGTTCGTTTTTGCGCAGCGCCACGAAGCCGTTTGACGAGAGCATGAGATGAAGCTCCAAGCTTCTTCTTTGCGCTGCTTAGATCATTGGATTGGAAGGCGTCGAATTCGTAAGCGCCATCGATAGTACTTGATGTTTCTTTCGCGTCAATCACGAGCTCCCGATCCACTTCATCGCCTTTCGTGGAATGATCTTCGATCGCTCGGAACGGAGATGAGGGATTATGTTTGAACAGATCAAGCGAGGGGCGCGTGACCTCCTGATCACTGCTTTTGTTAGAAGGGGACGGTGAATGATGGGGAGAAGTAGAAAGATGCTGGACCCGTACCAAATCGTCGAAATCGACTGATCCGTCGTAGCCTTTTGAATTATTTTGCTGTATTTCTTGTAGCTTGATGCTCACGACGGGTTGGAACGGAGATCTGCTGCTATTTTCCTTGGAAAAGTGGTTTCTATTCTCCATCAACGAGACTGGGGATGAGGATGCATCGTCTATTAGATTCTCGACGTCTTCACTCTTCTCCTTCTTGCTAATCTCCTCGCTCGCCTCTTTATCGTTCTCTTTGGTCTCCGTCAATTGATCCACAGGCGAGGAAGATGGACCCTGCTCCTCCTCATCGGACGGGTCGGGAGAGCTTCCGGAGTTTTCCTGGGCCGTACTTCCCTGAGATGCCTTGACGACCGTGTTCGCATTGTTCTCCAATGATGGCAGGGTACCATCACAGGTGGTACACGTTGCCTTACCGCGATTGCTGTCCTCCTGCAAAGAGCTGCAATTGCCGCCGTATACAGTGCTGGACTGGCGCCTCCTTCCGCCGCTGCTCGTTCCATGGTTGGGAGGGGGTGATCGAGCCGCTTCCAACTCGATGGCTCCACCGCTCTCGACATTTATTCCACCTCCAGCCTCGACGGTCCTACCCAAACTTATCTCTGTCGCCTGAGATCTGCACGTGATCAATGCAGTGCTCTCAGTGCTCTCCCTGGCGAAGATGGGGCTGAGGGAGGCCTTGAGCTGGAAAGGCGCAATGCGTTCGGGACTTTCCGTGGACGAACGTTCTGGCCTCGGGAGATCGGATGCAGCGGTTGCTTCCTCGGTGTCTGAAGATGCCCCGTTCTGGAAGAGAGGGGGCGCACCATCGGCGGCGTTGATCTCGCTGAAGCTCCTGCCAAGGTAGGAGATCTCATGGTCACCGCCGTCGCTGTTCTCCGCCGCCTTGTCCACTTCGGTCGCAGAAGGTGGGCTCTCCAGCTCGGGTCGTCCCTCAGTCCTGGCCAATGGACGCAGCTGGCCTCCGCGTCCTTCCTGCGCGCTATCGCTGCCGCTGATGCTAGCGTTTCCATTTGTCGAACCTGCATCGTAGACCGAAATCATCTCAGTTGGGGTTGGGGAGCTTCGGTCCTGGTCCTGGTCCTGGTCCTGGTATTGGTCCTGGCGGCAGTGGCCGTGGTCGTGATCGTTCTCCT
>Ga0315315_10001891_pt1 | contig 19201 bp, 25 predicted proteins | sample M140m3416metaG_FD_203699 | JGI IMG/M metagenome (GOLD analysis project Ga0315315, IMG submission 203699) | Ammonia-oxidizing marine archaeal communities from Monterey Bay, California, United States - M1 40m 3416 | ecosystem: Environmental > Aquatic > Marine > Intertidal zone | place: USA... | reverse complement strand
GAGCCCCCCCCTGTCCGACTAGCTCACCGCTGGCCACCGCCGCTCCGCGAGCAGCGTGATCACACCCCCCCCTCGCCCTCCCAGCCAGCGCTGTGCTCATCTCGACGCCGTTCGACCCCTGCAGTCTCCGGAGCACCAGCCACGCCGCCTCTGCCTCAGCCGCGGTAGACACCGGCGGAATCCCCGACCCGCGAGCGAATACCACATTGCGGCACGGTCAGACCTGGTCGGGGGGCTAGGCCACACCTAGAACTAGCCCTCAGTACCCGCACATCCACACAGATCGCCATACTCAGACCCCGCGGGCCCCCGGAGTGCCAACGAGTCCGTGCTCTGACGCTACCGCGGTAGACACCGGCCACTGCCCCACTCGCCCCCCTCGCCCCAGGACCACCTCTACACTGGCTCACCGCCTAGCACACATGGCGGCGCGGGGTTCTGCGCCTCCCAGACAGCCGCAGCCGCCTTCCAAGCAGTGCAGCCCGCGCAGCCACCGCAGTCTGTGGCAACATCAGTGGCCGGCCCGTCACAACCGAGCCCCATCTCACTCAGTGCCACGTATTGTCTGTGGCTCCACTGAAGCCACCTCTCCCAATCCTCGTCTTGCACATCTGGCCGCCCGTTCAGGTATGTCTCTAGCAGTGCTATCTCTCGATCGTATCCAATGCGCTCCCTCATAGCGCTGTCATCCCGGAGCTTGCTGCAGAACTGGCGTGTGTGCCCGTAGTAGTGACAGTATTTACACGCCCTCGGTGCGATGTTTCCCCCCATAGGACCTCCGCGATGCCCTAGCACTCTAGTGATCTCGTCCATCAGGCACTTAGCCCTCTGCCACTGGTCTGCATGAGTAGCTGCTAACTGCCTACGTAGCTCCTCCACCTCGGCCCTGTTACAGTTGCGTGGACGATAGCCAGAGCTCCTGCCCATCACCACTCTTGCTTGGAAATAGGGTGGCTCCGTCTACACTGCGGGCTTCTCACAGGCTTCGTCCTTCGAGGGGTCGGTTGTGATCGACGTGAGCTCGCTGAGCATGGTGCTCGACACCGTGGACGAGGGCGACACCTGCCCCGTCCTCGTCCTGACGCCGTGCCGCCTCGGCAACTTCTACTCCAAGCTGTACCCCGACACGCGCCCGCAGCTCACCGCTGTCAAGATCCAGTTCGGCTACGTGGACGGGCCTGACCTCGGCAAGGAGCCCGTCTACGAGTCGGTCGAGACCATCATGGGCAAGACGATGGACGTGCGCGTCCTCTCGGGCTCGATCTTCTCGATGCGGGCGCTCACGCACTGCGTCACCAGGAAGAAGACGGCCGCGGCCTCGCGCGCGATGCCCCCTCCGCCGCCTCGACCGGTCTCTCGCTCCTCGTCCATGTCCTCCATGCCCATGGCCGATGAGATCCCCGACACGGACATGATGACGTTTTCGCGCCCCATCAAGCACAAGTTCGCCAACGCGGTCGTCCAGTACGGCCCGCCCTACCCTGTCTTCTGCTCGCTTGACTACCACAAGACGAAGCACGGCGAGGAGATGAAGGTGCAGCAGATCGCCACCTTTGCAGTCGACCGCTGCGACGGCTACTACACGCCGTTGCAGCCCAAGGGCGTCGAGCAGCGCGACGACCACACGCGCTTCCTCAACATCAAGCTCTCCTGCGGCCAGCAGTCGTACTCGCTCATCTGGCGCGTCGGCGCGTACAACACGATGGCCGACATCAACCAAGTGCTGCGCGATGTGTCACCCGAGCTGTCGGTCTTCGACATGAGCCCGGCCAAGTGCACGCAGTTCGAGGTCGCGCTGCTCGCGATGCGGCCAGAGGGCGAGCCGCAGCACGTGCCCAGCGCGTGGGGCGAGAACAGCAACTACCTGATCTACGACAACAACTTCTCGGTCAACCTCTCGATGCTCGACTCGCCGCAATTCGTCTTCCGGACGAAGGACACGGAGCTGTGCGTGCCGAGCTCGATGAAGCGGTCCAACGGCCCGCTTGCAACGGTGCAGCGCCCTCCGACCTGCGGCTGCCCTACGTTTTCCGTGGTCGACGGCGTGATCATCACGCACAAGTACCTGTCGTGCCTTCAGCTGATGCTCGAGTGCATAGCTAGATGCTGCCACATGCCGAGTACACAGCGGGTGCCAGCTTAGACAGAGCAACGACTAGATCTACTGCCCCCGCGCACGCAAGCGAGAGGACTAGTGTGGCACAACACTCGCAACACAGCTCTCCACAGTAACTTACATAATGCGGCGGCTCATCTTCTGTCTCCATTGAACATGCCTTGTGCACCGGAATATTAGGAACAACTTCCCCGTCTTCCTCGCCACGCTCGGCTCCGCGCTGGCAAACTTCTCGGGCCCACAGCTCCGCTTCGGTGGCGCCCAGCGCGACGTGCAGGGCCGCTCCACTCTCTCTATCACCTACGTCGTCGGCCGGCACGGGAGCGGCAAGACCTTCTGCCTCGAGGCGATCAACAACCTCCTCGGCCGGCACGGAAGCGGGCTCACCTCCGCCGACTCGACGATCAAGTCCATCATCAAGGCGTCCACGGAGTCGACCTTCCCCTTCTCGCTCGACGACTCGACCAACAACGGGCTCGACAGCGAGAACATCCGGCTGCTGGCCAACTCGGCGACGCGCACTGCCCAGGCCGTGTCCGGCGCGGTGATCGGCCAGCCAATCGCTGTCCCAATCGTCACCTCCAACTTCATGCCGGAGCCCGACGAGGCCGCGGCCTCGCGCATTGTTTGCTTTGAGATGCGCGACAACGAGGACGAGTCGGCCGGGGCGCGGCGCGAGAAGGTCAACGAGGCGTACGATAGCTTCTCTGAGTTCTCCAAGGAGTTCCCCGCGCAGCCGGGCTGCACGATGGCCAACTCCGCCGCGCTGACGTTGCTGGTGCCCTTCGCGTACAACGAGAACGACAAGTCCTTCATCAACATGTGCTCGGAGGCGCTCTGCGTGCTCACCAACTACCCGATCCGCGCTTGCCACGACCGCACCGTCCGGAACCACGCTACCTGCCTCCGCGTGCTCGAAGTGTGCGCTCTGATGCAGATCCCGGAGTCGGTGGTCGTGGACGTCATCGCCGTCGTCGCCAAGTCGCTGCAGAACGCGCTGCCCAAGGCCGACTCCTCTCCGCTGACCGCTCTCATCCAAGGCGTGCGGCTCTCCGAGGAGACCAACAAGCCCTTCTTTGGCAAGCCCTTCATCGACTTCCACAACCGCGTCGAGTACGACTTCTGCGGCACCAAGATGGTCGCCCTCGCGTACCAGTCGCTACTCTCCAAGCGCGGCCCGCTCTCGCACGTCGACGTCAAGCTCAACCAGGGCGCGGTCATCGAGGCGGCCAAGAAGCAGGGCTACAAGGTGGTGCCGCACAAGTTCGCCATCCTGCAAGTCTTGACGGAGAGGATGCAAATCGACGCCTCCGAGCCCGAGCTGATGCCACGGCGCCGCACGTTTGACGAGCTGACGTCCGACATGCTCATGAAGCAGCTCGCTATCTGCATGCCGATGAAGGACTACGAGAAGGCCTACAACTTCCAGTCCGAGCAGAAGACCTTCTCTGAGTGGCAAGACGCCGTCACCAAGAGCCCCTTCCTTAAGAAGCTCTACGAGACCGACATGATCAAAACGGCGCTGCCCTCCGTCATGGCGCCCTTCCTCGAGGAGCGGATGCTCTACGAGCTGGACAGCTACTCGCCCGAGTACGCAACCGGCTTCTGTGAGTACGACACGTCGGTGAGCGCGCTCTTCAACGCCGGCTCGAGTGGCGCCCCGATGGCCTGCCCGTACAAGTTTGTGGCCTCTGAGATGGAGCTCGAGCCCGACGAGACGCAGCTGTATGAGATGGGCTATATGCAGTCGATGCTCGTCAAGCCATCCGAGGTCGACGAGCAGTCCCCAGAGCAAGATGCGTCGGCGGACATGACCGAGGACCTTTCGGTCTCCGGCTCGAATCTGGCCGGGGATGTTGAGTCGTGCTTGGATGACTCCATCCTCTCCGACCTGCCAGTTTCGACGTACGATGACGTGCAAGTGCGCTCAACGAAGCGCCACCGAGCCGTCGCGCCGAGCGACGACACGAGCGACGCCGAGAGCCCTGCCGGCGCAAAGGTGAGCTGGTATTTCCTCTCACTTAGTTCCAAATAGTCTTCACAGTATCGCTGCAGTATAGTCTAGCTTCCACCACTACCGCCCATCACACATCCCTCCCCGCAATGAACCGACACTTACACCTTTTGCCCAATCAGGCCCCACTTTCTTTTGCCGCTTTAACGTTCGATTTCATACTTAGCTCGCGTGTACTGATAGGGCCGGCGCTGCTCGCTGGTCACCTCCGAGGCCGAGGACGGCGACGAGAGCGACTCGTCGGGCGAACTGCCGATCGGCGGCGTGCCGGACTTCGTGCCGGGCAAGTGCACCGCCACCAACATGTACGACGACGTGTGCGGCGAGCCATGCAACCCGGCCGAGCAGACCTGCAACGTCTGCCGCACCTTCGACGGCGCGCACCACCACATGTCTGAGGACCAGATCGCGGCCGCCGAGGCGCGCGGGTGGGACCCGCTCAAGGACACCTCGCCTTCCTCCTCCTCGCCGGGCTCGCCGGACATGGAGGCGGCGATAGCCGACAACATCGAGCAAGAGCCGCCGTCGCCGCCCTACTCGCCGCCCTACGACGAGGAGCTGATCGTCATCAACGACAAGATCGCCGTGACCGCGGCGCACTTCGAAGCGCTTGAGATCCGCCTTACCACCAAGAAGCGCGACCCGTCGCCGGAGATCGTCAAGTGGGTGGACCGGTACCTCTTCCGCCCCATCAAGCCGGCGCCGCTCACGAAGCCCGTGGCACCGCTGCCGCCGCCGCCGCCCTCGCCGGTCAAGCAGGAGCCGATGCCCGAGCCATGCGCCTGGTGGTCGTGCGCCTTCTGAAGTCTGTGGATGTGTGAGCCTCTCTGTAGCGCCCCCCCACTGGTTGGGTCGGTGAGCCTCTCTGTAGCGCCCTGAATTTCTGGAATGAAGAGTAAATGATATACCTGCCTTTTTCAAGTGCAACTTACGGTCGCCGTCCAAGGAACCGCCGTGACTGGACCTTGCCCGGTGTCGGCCAACCCCTCTCAGAACAGAGGGGTGTCTGGTACTACGCACGCGCACTCTTCAATTTCTGATACTGTAAGTACATACTATAGGTACATGGTCAAACCTAATTTTAAGGCCAGCATCGACCTCACGTCCGATCCTTCGACGCCGCCTGCCTCTTCACCTGCCCCTAAACCTAGCCCGCCGCCCATTCAGCGCCAAATTGCTAAAGTGGTTAGTTTTGAAGAAGCCAAGCCCGCGCCCGTCAAATCTGAATGCCCAATCCTACCTCCTTCTGGTGTGAAGGTTGAAACGTGCTGCCCTGACTCAGCGCCCACCTGTGCACCAAGCTACAGCTACCCTAACGAGCCATACGACCCATCCTCGCTCTTTCAAGCTCTATTTGGCTCATTCCTTGCTGGAGCAGCTGTAGGCGGGTTGTTGGTTTATGCTTTTTCTAGTACTGAGTATGTGGACATCGACATCGAATGAGGACCACCTTCCTTGTGGTGCTTCGCGGGGTGAAGAAGGCTGAGATGGCTGCGACGGATCATGCATCGAAGGTTCTTGAGTGGATTTTCGGCGACGAGGAGAAGGTGGAGAAGCTGATGAGCTGCAAGGGTGAGATCGAGGCCATTACCACCGAGTGTGAGCTGACATTTGAGTCGGACGACCTTGTGGCCAAGTGCCTGATCGACATCGATGCGACGGCTAAGGCGCAGTTGTCTAAGGTAGGGATCAGCGACTACTTGGCCGAGCGCGACATTAGTCCGCCGGACTGGAAGCTGGAGAAGCGTCTTGTTAAGTAATTTCTAAGAATTGCTACCATACTGCTCAATCCACACACCCTCAAAACAAACCCACTCAGAGTCGGGTGCAGAGGCGCGCCATTTTCGCTTACTAGGTGGCTTATACTTTCTTTCTGATTCTGGAGTATCATCCATGGCGAACCCAGTAACACTGTATTGTATGACTACTAAGAAGAAGTTTGATGTCGATCGTCCCGAGGTGGTTGTGCTCAAAAACGGCAGGTTTGCGTACAGGGCGATGTGTCCGACTAAAGGCAAGGACGGCAGGGACCTCTTCGCTTACAAGTTTTGCAGTGGTGAGGCACACAAAGCGTACTTGGAAAGTGTCACAAGTTCCGATGCGTCTACAAAATGCCCATCTCAGCCCGAATCGACCGAGCTTACCGAGGAGTGAGGGGCATACAAGCTATTACACCCAAGACGGGGCAGCAGTGGAAGTACAAAGGAGGCTCGGTGCAGCGCGCGCCGAGCGTGAACATAGGTAACCGCTCCTATACAGACCATAAGCATCCAGGTGAAAAGCTGCCACGTCGCTACCAAGAGTCCAACTTCTTTTTGACTATTAACACGAACAAGGCACCCGAAGGTGAAGTTGAGACATCAAGCGCAGTGCAACACTGTAAGCAGATGCTGAATCATCTCTCCAACACACGCACGTTGAGCAAAATCCTGCGATTTGGCCCAAGGGACGAGCACTACGCTAGAGACCGCTTTGAGGATGTGATCGCTGACGTTGACTGGCAATCTAACGTAGAGATAGGCGACCAGCAAGGGCGCGTACACGCCCATGTATGGGTAACTATCAAACACTATTCACAGATACAGATAGACATTCCAATGCTGACAGAGGAGGCTAGAGTTAGTTTTAACGCAGGCCTTCCATTAGGAAGTAAGTTACGGGTGACGAACCCATACGTCAACGTCAAGCTACTGCCGCAAAGTGACTTTGCTAACATCATGCGCGGTTACATGCAGAAGGCAATAATCTAAGCAATCTAGTAGGTATGTCTAGCGGAGCAGGCTCTAGCTCTATTTCAACAGAGTCGCAGTGGGTACCCATGCAACTCAGCGGGCGCAAACTAATGAGGGATATTAGGAAGAGAGCGGCCGCCCACATTAACCGATTTATGAGGGGGGCGCTAGTTCGGATGCGCACAATTTATGTCCCACGGCACGCTCCTTATCAAATTCAACAGCGTGCCTTTAGGCAAAGCGTACTAACCCCTGAGGAAACGCGTTGGCGTGGTAGTATGGGTGGCAGGAAGCGCCTTTATCATGGGGAAGAGTATGGATATATTGACGAAGCACAAAATCCCTTTTCGCAGGGGCGCTTCCAGCCTTCAAACCGTATGCAAAGACGTTTTTAATCAAGGCAATAATCTAACGAGAAAACTAATTTATGGAGTCTCCGCCACGACAGCGGCCGATGCCCAGGCACTCACGGTGGCCACTAATCACACCCGATCAGTACCGCCGAATCAGGGGGGATATTCGAGACCAAGACGATGCAGTAGCAAGACTTAGGCAATACATCAGAATGGGAGAGGAAGGCGGCTTTGCAGTAATCGGCGGAGTACATTTGAACAACCCGGGTATTCTTAATGTGTATAGATCCATACTGCGACGACTAGAGCACACACGTAGGCAACTAAGAAGGTTTCTTGGCTATTACTACGCAGCGTTTATGGACTACACACTGCCGGCGTTCCGTCGGCCTCTGTTGCATCGACAGTGGGGAGAGTGGTCCAACCTGTTACTGACAGCTACTCCACAAAAGCGCGATCGTTCACCAGATCACAAGCCAAGAGCGCGGTTTCCGAGGGGCGCGGAGGGGATTTAATAGTTGCTCTTAGGCGCAAAGAGCGACGCGTGGTTGAAGAGCGTCTCGTACGAGCCCTTGACTGGCAACTCCTCCGCTGCCCTCCGCCGTGCGTCATACTTGCGCTGCGACGTCGATTTGTTTCTGCCCGTCTGTGCTTGCCAAGCAACTGCCGACTGCCGATAAGCTTGCTTTTGTGCTTCTTCTAGGCGCGTCCACTCACGGCTATTGCTCAGGCACGTGAAGTACTTCTGCGTGCAGGGGTTTTCTTTTAGCCACTGAATGTAGCGGTTGTTGGAAGTCGTTCTAGGACTGGGAGGGGGTGTCTCCGGGTCATCCTCTACACAGTCAGCCCAGCGAATGGACATGGCCTTTAGTACACTACTTAGAATAAACAACTAGCAGCGCGACTCAACGGTCGGCCGCGTGAAGCCCCGCAGCTCGGCAACGACAGCAAGCTCCTTGCCAGTCGCTGGGGGCATCACCGCGCCCTTCGCAAGCGTGCCCGGCTGCTCTGCGTCCTTGGAGACGCTCGCCTCGAAGTCCGTGAGCGAGTTCTGCAACTCACCCTGCAGCTCATTCCACTCATCGCTGCAGATCCCGGCACTGGGCGCGACGGGCTTTGCGGGGCGCTTCTTCTTCTCAAACACGTCGTCGTACATCTGTCCCGTGAAGTTGACCAAGCGCATCTCGTTGAAGAGGTTTGGCTCGCGCGTCTTGGCAACGATGAGCAGGTCTCCACATATGTCGCGCTTCATAATTTTGGACGCGGCGGCGTTGTGCGGCAGGCCGTTGGGCTGAATGTGGTAGAAGAAGACCACGTCGCGCTGCTTGAGCTTTGGCCGCTTCTGTATCTCCTTGGTGAGAAAGGCGTGTGGGTGCCCCTCGGAGCGGGGAAGCATGTAGGGCGTCGTGAGGTAGTTCTCCATCGGGTAGTGCATCCTCTCGACGCCGTGATTGTTGTACATCTCGCGCGCCGTCGCCGTGTCCTCCTTCTCAGGGGAGAGAATCACCTCGTACACGCCCTTCGGGCTGACCTTCACGCCGGTGATGGGGTGGAGGGCGACGCTCTTGCACGCAAAGGCGTGCATGCTCAGCTCGCCGCCAAAGTGGTCGAGGTTCCCATAGTGAAGCTCCTCAGATGGCGGAATCGCCACCCCGCCCGTCATTTCGAGCACGTGCTGGTTGACCTCGTACGCTTGCTCGGCGGTCATGGCGCCTTGCTTGACCAACTCACGCGCATGCGCGACAACCGACTCGAAGTTGCAGTACGAGCCCTTCTTGGTCATCTTGCCATTCTTGAAGATAGGCATGTATGCGTTCGGCGAGCCCATCGCATAGCCCGTCCAGTCGCAGCTGTAGTAGCACTTGTTGTGCAACTTGCGCTTGCCCATCGTGTGGAGTCGTGTGTGTTGCTCTGTAAGTAGAACTTTCCGTGACATTTCAAAATTAAATTTAATTAATGAGGTCGTACAAACGCTGCACAGTATAGTTTTCGTTGAGTGGCCCGTTGCCATTCCGCCGAGAAATAGGCTGGCTTCCATCGTGTCTCCAGCGGGACGGGTCGTACGCTAGATCCGGATTAGCGCCCCCAGCAATGCTGGCTTCCTTAGACTTACCCACGTTGCCACCGCCCTGCAAAGTGTGCATAAACGCCACTGCGCCGGCAACCATAATAAACTGGCCGAGTGTGTCACTCATGTGTAACTTAATCGTGGGAAAATTGATGTACGATTATGGAGTGAAGATCCTTGCCCCACGAGTGCGTTCTGCCTCACGCATCTCGGCCTCGATATGACCGATGCTCTTTTCGGCAAGCTTTCCCTCGCGAAGTAAGTGAGAGATTGCCGGAAGTGCCATGTGCCGCGTCATATCACGTTCAGCGCCACGGTGGTGGTGTGGCCCACTGTAACTGCCCTCGCCACGATTATCATCTCGAGAAGGAAAGGCAATAGTTCCTTTAACAGATTTCAACACTTCTGGGACAGCAGCAAGGTATGGGTGGTTGCTGTTTATCTGGTGCCAGTTGGCGAGCTCCGAGGTGACGCCTTTCTTCAAATTAAATGCGCGCGCCGCTGTCGCTGCATGACGCTCGCTATCTCCATCGCGGATCCACCGATGATTACGCATGGGGTCAACAGTGACTGTCACATCGTCCACAACATCCTCCAACTTTACATGTGTAGTATGTTCTGCTTGAGTTATTGGGAGGAAACTGTAACTGATCTTGCCCGACATTATGACAAACGCACTAGAAATTACTAACACCAGGGTAGAGGCTTTTTGCCTTTTGCACGAGCATCAGCACAAATTACCGCATCTCGTTCATCTTCGGTCATCGTATCAAGTGTCTCGTGATGCATAGGCGCAGGTAGATCCTTCGTCGCCGCAATGGCCTCGTTGATATGCCCTCGTTTACTTGATATGCCCTCGTTTACTATAGATTTATGCTTTTCGGGTTCAGTTGTATGTGACTGCACTTCATCGGTGGCTGTCTTGGTGCCAGTGTCAGCACCAGCTCCACCCAATTCGCCAGGTCGATCGGACTCTGACATAATATGCGCTTCTCCAGCCAATGCCAGGTTTTCAGAGCCCGCCAGGTTTTCAGCGCGCACAGTGCCCTTTTTACCCACAGTGCCGATGTAAATCATATACACTGCAGCAGCACCAAGGACAAGTTGCACGAGCATGTGTCTAGTGGTGTATCTTTTAGAATAACTAATGTTCGGGCGGGACCACTTGGTCGTGGGCGTCGTGGGTCTGGGCCGCGAACCTAGCACTTTTCGCAGCGCCTGAGGTGCTCAAGAAACCACCCATCGCCAGGAACACCCAAAGCATGAACAATCCATATGCTGCTGCGGCGCCCTCGGCTACTTGCACAATTCCAATTCTTCTCATAGCTGACGTGTAGTTCAGAATATTGCCGACACTGCTAACCCACCCAAAATTACAACTCCAATGTAGACTGGCAACGACGACGTTGATGTTGACGGCGCGGACTGTGTTTGCTGCTCATGCTTCTCAGTCTTGTCGGGCTTCTCACTCTCACTCTCTTCCGGCATTGCCACGAACTTGTCAGCCCAATTCCTCATGGATTGTGGAGTTACATCGTGTTGATAGGTGGGCTGCTTTCTATCTTCTGGGCCGTCTGTAGGCCACTCCGTTCGCACTTCATGCGATCCGTGTGCCCATTGCGCAGTGAGTGCGGCAGCCTCGGCAGCCTTAGCTAAGGCTATCTGCTCGGCTGTACCCACTACCAGGGCTTCCACTGGATCTTTGGCGAGCCTTTTAAACGGAGAGGCAAGTAGATCCTTACCACTCTTCTTAACACCATCCAAAGTCAAGCCTTTTGCGCCTTCAACCGTAGCGTGAGCGGCTGCGCCTGCGCCCTCGCGTACAGCCACTGCCCCGATCTTCGTCGCAGCTTTGACCCCTTTGACGCCGGCACCGACAATTTTGCCAAAGGGGATGATGTCAGTAACACAATCCAAGCCAGCATTCATGGCTTCTTCACCCGCGCCAGGGTCGTGCTGAGCTGCCATTACAGCGGCGTTAATAGAGCGCGCCGCACACCCAACAAACGGGATAAAGTCAGCAAAGGTAAGCCATGGATTTTCTCCCTTCTCGCGATACTCAAGTTTTTTCTTCTTCCACTGCTCGTAAACTTGCATATGTCCTTCCAATGCATCCTCTTCTCGTGCTGGCCACTTGTCGACCTGAACACCATAGACTATACTTCCCTTGGGGGCTTTCTGTATCTCCCTCAGAATGACCTCACAGTAAAATTGGTCATAGTCAAGACTGCTTTGCTCTGCACCCATCACCACAACACACTGTTTATCTAGAATTTAACTAGCTGCACGCCTGTACAGGGTGTAGCCTTCGTACACAACGAAGATAGTCCCCATCGAAATAATTAATGTGGCGGCCCCAACGCCTACAGCTTTAGCAATTGGCGAGTTGGCAATTGCTTCACCAGCGTCGGCAAGTTTTTGACCAGCTTCCCTTGCAGCCTGATGAACATGCTCTTCAGTGCTATCTATCGCTTTGTTTAGGCCCCCTCCACCCATAAAAACACCAGTACCAACTCCAGCGCCAATACCTACACCGCATCTGATTGGGTTTCTCGCACAATACCCTAGCGGTCCACCTGGCTTAGCCGGGGCCGGCGGGGTTGGTTTAGGTGGAGGTGGGGGTTCCTTCGGTAGAGACGGCGGCTTAGCCTTTTTGGCGGCGGCCAACGCCTCTTGCTCCGCTTTCCGAGCTGCCTCTCGCTCCGCTCGTTTTAATGCAGTAGACTCAGCTAGCTTGGCCTCTTTAGCACCGTCCTTTAGAAATGTAGACAAGAAACTAAACTTACCCATTATATCACCACTTCAGAACTTATCAAAGGTCACTGCTTGACTCTGCAACCTTCACAGTGTTGTTCATTTTGCTGAGTGCGTTCGCGATGCGAGGGTCGCCGCTGTTCGCACCGTGGACTGTCATGATCACCGAGCCAAGTGCGAGAGCAAGTCGCATCTCCGGGCCGAGGTACATAGACGACCCGTACTTGATGAGCAGCTCGTCCACGATCGGCTCGAACTGGTCCATGTTGTCCTTAGTGACCTGCCCGAGACCTGTGAGATTGAGGTTGAACGGATTGAAGACATCTCTGTGCACCGCCTCGACAATGCACATTGATCCGTGAAGTAGCATCGGGCCGACACCGCCGCCCTTGTCCCCCGAGCCGAGCTGCTTCTCGTAGTAGTGCAGCTCGTCGAAGAGCTCGTCTACCGTTGACTTAGCAGAGATGTTGTTCCTCTTCTTCAGGTGTGGAAAGCGCTCTCTGTATGCCTCGATCCTGTCAATCAAGTACGGCTTGTCGACCTCGAAGGCTGGCGCAGCTGCGGCAGCCGCCGGAGCGCGAGGCTTTGGTGTTGCTTTAGGTGCGGGTGTAGTAGCTTGAGCCAGCCTCTGTTCCTTAGCTTGAAGGCGGGCCTCCTTGGCTAACTCTGCCTCAGTGGGTGGTTTAGCAGGCTTTGTGTTCTTTTTAGCCTTCTCCTCTGCCATCTTGGCCGGGTCTAGGCCACCCATCATCATTGGGTCCGAATCTAGGTTCATTGAAACGTTTTAGCTTATACTACTCGTTAGATTTATTGACAACATCACGGAACAGCTGCATATAGCGCCAAAATTTGTCATGCATTTCATCGCGCGCCTTCACTGCGTGCAGCAGGCATGCAAACGAGTGGGCCCAGTTGGTGGGAATGTCTTCTTTTTCAAGCATCTTGACCAGTGCGTACCAGTCTTGGTTTGCGATCTGTGCCGACTTGCTAGCAAGTTTCTCCGCTAGCAGGACAGCCTCTAACTCGCTGCGGTCGTCGGCAAACTTCACTACATCGATTGTTAGGTTATCCTTGCCAACTTCCCCCTCGACCCAGCGCGCCATGTTGCAAAGCTTCGCCTTTAGGAAACTGCCAACGGTCTCGCTCATGTGAAAAGGAACGCTGCGATAGCTACAGCTGAAGGAAGCAGTAGAAAATGTGTAGTGGTAGCGTCTAGCTCTGAGGAGATGAGACTGAAGGGTTTCATGCTTCCATCTTCTTCACGGAAAGCTGCGTTTGGCTTTCCTGCGATGTAGAGGAGCCCTGCGGCGGTGACGCCTGCGACGAACGCGCGGCTGGACGGTTGTGCGAGACCCATTTTGACAAGCACGCCGCGCACGCCGTCGACCGTCTCTACAGCGACCCCTGCACTTGGTGCCTGCATCTGATCCTACTTCAGTATTAGAAAGTAGTTTAGATTTCAATCTCGTCTCCATACAGTGCACTTGCATAGTTCCTAGTACCTCTAGACAGTGACAGTGGCTGATCCTTAAAGTCGGGCAAAGACCAGTCTGTAGTCTGGCCTGCAAGAGGCCGCTTGCCGTAATTAGCCGACGCGAAGGGAAGCATAATGTCGCCACCATTGCTATGGATTCCAGTATCCACCCCCCAGTAAAAGGGAGAGAGATAGCCAGCAGTGTATTTGTGGTCGACAGACTTCTTCCGCAGGAGATTAGGGCCACTGATCTTGCCCTGATCGCGCCAGTATAGGAAAAGGAGGTCGTCAAATGTGTTGACGCCCCACTGATCGATCATCTGCGACCTAAGTGCAAATTCATAATCCGTCTTAGTCTGCTGGATGCGACGGTCGACAAACTCAGGGTAGATCTCCATAAGCTTAGGCAGGTTTCCGGGCTTGCGTGGGTCGAAAAAGATGTTCACGTAGCGGTCAAGGTCCGCAAGCTCTGCCTGATCTTTCATGCTCTTCACAAAATTGACCTCCTCATCTGTAATTGGGTCGGTGCGAATAACGCCAGGCGTCTGGTTCTTCTCGGACAGTCGAATAGCGTCGCGGACCATCTCCCTCGTCGCGAGGCGCTCCTTCTGCGCAGAAGGGACGCTGTACTTAACTGGCATGCCCTCGGTCAAGTTGTAGTCGATGGGGATATCGCCGGGCCCAGCGCCAACCCTCCCCGGTGGTGGATACTGCTGACCAGGCATTGCTGGAGTGGCGTAATGCGATCGGTGCGCGAGTTCCGCTGCGGCAAGACCACTGGCATAAGCTTGTCCGACGTCGGGGGGCGTACCCTGCTCACCGGCTTGGCTATACAATTTCATAACACTAGGACCTCCCACATCCATACCCATGGTTGCTTCACAGCACTGGCCTCAGAAATAGTAATCATCAGCAGGAAGTAGTGAGCAACTTGAACCACAGATGTAGTTTGTTGACTTTAGCAAGCTCGCCTTTCATGTTCAACACCTCTACTGTGAGCGTTTTCAGTGGCTGTGAAGAATTCACTCGTGCCGAAGCGATACCAGAGACGGGGTCGTGCATCTCATACTCAATCGCGCCAGTCGATCTGTGTTCAGAGTGACCGGTGCTGAGGACTGCGAAGCAGCCATTTGGGGTCGGCTTGTTGCTGATTAACCCCCCTCCGCCTTGCAACTCCTTGATTCGCAGCGTGTAGTAGTCCTGGTTACGTGAACCCCCTATACTGTCGAACAGACCCGAGTCTGAGCTCTTAATATGATACCCGATTAAGGTTATTTTATGCACCGTTCCGATCCCACGATCGAGAGTGAGCTTCAGATCGGTTGTCTTCGGGTAGTTCATCTTGTACACTGGAGCGTGATTGTTAATTGCACTAAACCTGTTTACTAGAGTGATTCCTTTCTTCTTTGTACTCGACCACCAGTTGTCAGCACCTGCCGTGTAGTACTCACCGGTGGTTGCATTTCTAATGGTCGTGTCTGGAAAGTAATCTGGAAGTTCCGTGGCGTTAAGTGTACTGTTGACTCTGTACATGTATCGGTCCCTCGTAAGTTCAGCAGTGCTTGCATTATCAGTAAGTTTATCGCTACTCGCTGAACCGGTACCGATTTGTACTGTTACACCAGTAGTATTGTGGACCTTTGTTAATTTTTGAATCTCCGTGATCACCACATAGTCAGTGTACCCCGTCAAACCATGATTGGAGTCAAGGGAACCGAGTCGAATTGTATCGCCAACTTGTAGAAGGTCCTTAGTTTCCCCAATGTCGTCTACAAGATTTATCGGTGCGAGCCAGGAGGTTTTTGCATCTACAATGGCGCACTCCCAATTTGAACCGTTTTTGTAGGGATATACGGATTGGACACAGAAGGGATATACGAGGTCGACGGGATCAACAACTGTCACGAGAGTTTCGTCAGCCTCGTGCTCGTGATTTGACAGGAACATGGTCTGTTCCATGAATGTTCCACTTGAGTCCCGAGCCATGCACTCTGACAGCTTGGAAAATGCGCCCACACTTCTTCCAATGCAAGTAGCACAGCAGGGCAAGCATGCAATGCTGGTGGTCAGTGGTCAGGGCGATGTGGACGCTGCTTTTGCTGACATGGAGCACCTACTTGCTGTCGATCGAGATGCCAGCAAGTGCGACAGTCGCGTATGTGCTGACTGCGGCAATGGCGAGTTCGTCTACTGTGGGTCCGGTACTCCACACCCCGGATCCCGTGTCTGTACAGCTTGTGGAGTGGTGCAGAATGGCAACATATACTTTGAAACTATGTATGGCAAGTTTGTGCCTACTCGGGGAAGCAATTACAAGCGGATCCACCATTGGCATGAGCGAATTAGTCAGCTCCTCATTCACGAATCTCCTATCCCGCGCCACGAGATGCAGCTCATTGCTGAGAAGCTATGTGACGGCACGTACCAGGTTCTCAACAAGGACACGATTCGCACAGTACTCAGATCTCTGAATCTGCAGCTCTACATCGAGAAGTGGCTGCAGATCATCTACCGCCTCACAAACATACGACCACCATGCCCTGGCCCGCTGCTGATACAGCAGCTGGACACGATGTTTCACGAGCTGCAGCGGCCATTTGACTCCTTCAAGATGGAAGGCCGCAAGAACTTTCTCAATTACAACTACGTCTTCCGCAGACTCTTCCAGGCGATTGGATGCCCCAAGTTCTCTATGTTCTTCCCATTAATCAAGTCGCCAAGCAAGCTACGCCACCTCGACAAGATGTGGGAGGCGATGGCTAAGAGCCTAAACTGGGACACTACACCCCTGCTACCGGTGCCTTGCTTCTCTGTACAGCTTGCAGACCCATCGTCTTCACTAGCGCGCTTAGCTTCGCAACCCGAGCCGCAAAGTCCGGTTGAGCGCTCAATACAACTCCCCCGAAAATTATACCATGCGTCGGATCGGATGAAGACATTCGAGGCGCGATCGTCGAAATCGCCGCGCCCGTCAAGCCCGCTTGCACCAGAGCTTCAAAAGTTAGGCTTGACGCGGAAGCGCCTTCGGTGAATCTGGGGATAACCATTTCGACCAGAGCGCCTATCAAGGTGCCGGCGACGGCTTGTGTCACAGCGACCTGAATAGAGAGGGCAGTTGCCATATGTGTTTACTAGCTAGAAAAATCTAAGTGTCTCGTCTGAATGAACAAAGCACAGAGAGTCAGAGTAATATTATATCATCTGCTTGAACGGCGCCGGCATGATGTCCTTAACAGTTACGAGGCGAGACGTCCCCCCCGTTCCTTCCTGTGGCGGGACGTCGCCGTCGTCCCCGGTCATCGCGCTCTGCCAATATTCCTTACTGCCCATCGCAAACTCACCGGGGTCGACGGCCTTCCACCACGCGAATAGCTCCAGTGGGTCAACCATCTTCTCGGGGCTGGTGTCGACGACCAGTATCTCATTGTCCTCCGTGTAGGCGTCTAGCATTTGATTGAATGCGTCTTTAGTCAGCGCGTCGGCGAAGTCCTCCCACAGAGCCTCGCGCTGCCTCTGCTGTGCGCACTTGAATAGAAACGCGTAATCTGTGTTACCACGGATAGTGGGAGTAATTGCCTTAGCATACTGCGTTGTAATCATCACAAAGAGTCGGTAGTGACGCCCAGCAACGAACAACTCCATGAGGTTTTCGTCGTATTTGAGTCGCTGGTCCGAGATCACGTCATCCAGCAGTATGAAGAAGGGCGCCTTCTTATCCTTCTCCTCATCAGTGAGGGAGTTGTCGTTAAGGATATCTTTCTGCCTCTTGAACACTGCGTCGAGAATCTCAGGTTCGTATTTCGGGTAGATATACTTTGACGGCACATACTGCTGCCAGAACTTGTTCAGTTCGTCGGTTTGCGAAATGACAATCCCAGCCGGGATCTTGTCCCGCATGAGGTACATGATGTTCCGAAGCAGCCACGACTTGCCCGTGCGACGCTTACCGATCGCAACAATTGTGGCGTCGAGCTTGATTTCCTCTGGGTCAAACTCTAGTAAATCGGGAAGACAAACCTCAGCGTACAGGTCAGATGCTAGCACAGGCATCGTGGCGTGTTTGCCATATGTAGTAGTCGCACGGGGCTGCTGTGCGGCGGCCGCCGGAGCCTGCTTCGACGTCGACACTCTCGGGTTCGTCTTGCGCTCCGCACCAGAGCTAGACTTATAATTTGGTGGGTTACTCATCACGTAACATAGGTTAGAATCTATTCTAAAAGTATGATTGATATGATCGACATCGTCGTGTGGGTCATCACCCCAGCTATAGTAATCATGGTGTACTCCGTGCTGCTCATCGCGTGTTTAGAGATTAGGTCAAAGCTACTGCGGATGCAACATGAGAAGACAGAGTGGGCCGTCGTGACACATCCAGACAAGTCGTGGTGTGTCGTCAGGTTGTAAACTTTCTCATGTACGTATTGTAATGCCAGTGACTCTTCTGGCGACATCATTAGAGAGGAAGGGCTTACCGGACGTTACGTCGGCGACGGAACTAGGCCAGTACCTTGCACACGGAGAGTATATACCATATGTAGCGTCGGGGGCGGCCTACCCCCAACGTAACACATCCCCTAACATCATAGTCTTTGCTCAAGACTCTTGCACCTTTCGAGCAAGCTGCACATTCGTGCCGCCACTCAACGTGCTTGTCACACTTAAGCCCTCTTTGAATCATGAGCTCGATCAAATTACACTGCAATTTAACAGGGTTGAGTATATAGCAACCTCATCCTATGACGACCTTGGTCTGTTCCCTAGGGAAATTAAGATGTACGTTGACCAGTCCGTAGATGGTTTGACTCCCCCCGCCGAAAGGATTAAAGGTAATAACACGCCTGGGTACACTGCAGTAGCGAATTTTACATGGCATCAGTACCTCAAGATGAGTGGTGCCTTTGACTCTGATAGGCCCTTTTGGAAGGACAGAAACACCAAAATGACTGAGTTCCTAGAGTCGCAACGCGAGCGGAAGCACATATGCACTCTAACTAATGAAGAAAGAACCAACTTCACTTGGAACGCTAACTTGAATACAACGTTTAATCCGTCACAGCACAGTGCAGACCGCCTGCCCGACGAAGCAAACGGGTGGACCGTTTTCCGTAATTGGAAGCTGCTAGATGGCGAGGATCTCATTGTTGTGGGTGAGAACGGGATCCAAGAACTCGAAATTCAGGAACCTGGAATCTACGAGTTGCACTTCAACGTTTTCTTCTACGCCAGTATGTTCTCATATGATTCTTCGGAGTTCAGCGGAACATTTGCGAATAGAGCGGACTTGGACGTTGCAATTTCGGAATATCTGAGTAGCGATCCGATTATCAGTAGTAATGCTTATACTCAATATGGAGCAATTCAAAATTGGGAGTTCGCTAGCGCCATAACTAGTTTTGATAACTTGTTCGAGAACTACACGACGTTATCAAATGACGCTTTGACTCTCATTACTGCAAACTGGACTGTATCGAATATACTCAGCTTCACTGATATGTTCAAGGGCACTGGTACGTGGCCCATTAATATAGTCCTCGCAATTAATAGCGCCTGGGGCACTGCAGCGCCGAATATTTGGTCTCAAACCACCGCTCAGCTGAAAACGGCTCCGTTTGAGACACGCGCCCAACTAATGGTTGCCATCTCCGGTTATCCCACCTCCTCAGATGTATATGGTACCCTTAATACCTGGT
>Ga0315315_10001890_pt1 | contig 19206 bp, 20 predicted proteins | sample M140m3416metaG_FD_203699 | JGI IMG/M metagenome (GOLD analysis project Ga0315315, IMG submission 203699) | Ammonia-oxidizing marine archaeal communities from Monterey Bay, California, United States - M1 40m 3416 | ecosystem: Environmental > Aquatic > Marine > Intertidal zone | place: USA... | reverse complement strand
CGTTGCCGAACGAAAACTGCCTATTTTTTTAGGGGGTCACTTTCGAGCACATGGCCCATCTTACGAGCCCCTCCGATGTGCTCGAAAGATGGGGACAAACCCCCTACTTTTTGCACGAAACCCACTAAGAAAATAGGGTACCTAAGTTTTTCCGATGAGAGGTGGTGAGGCGGTGAGGCGGTGAGGCGGTGAGGCGCAAAACTTAGGGTACCTACTTTTTGCCCAAAACTCCCTAGAAAAAAAGTAGGCAGTTTGTCCCCATCTTTCGAGCACATCGAAGGGGCTCGTAAGATGGGCCATGTGCTCGAAAGTGACCCCCTAAAAAAATAGGCAGTTTTCGTTCGGCAACGACGCGGCAACGGTGTTGCCGTTGCCGAACGGCCAAAGTCGCTCTAGTTGCATTTTGTAAATCTGCAACTTGTGCTCGGTGCCGAGCGCGTGCGTGCGTGTGCGCAATGCGGCAGCTGTCCTTGTACGAAGCCTTCTCCATCGAGCGGTCGCAGCGTGCCGTGGCGCGCACCGTCGATACCGTCACGACCTGGTGCTACGTGTGCCACGATCTGACCACCGAAACGTGCCGGTGCGCGTGCAGGGCGACAGTTCACGCCGACTGCCTGCTCAAGTGCGTGCGCACGACTGGGAGGCCGTACTGCACCATCTGCTTGGGACCGATCGCCAACCTGAAGGTGCGCAGGTGGCGCCGCATATCCCGTCGCATCTCGCTCGCGCTGGTGGTCACCGGAGCGGCGGTCTGCTACTCAAGCGTGTTTGCCGCGGTCATGGTGGGCATGTACGTTGAGGCCAACGATTCCGACGTGGCAATAAAGTGCGCAATCCAGGGCATCGGGTCGCTCATGCAGGCGTGGGCGGCGTCCAAGCTGTTCTCGTGGCTCGTGGAGAAGCGGGACCTCACTGCGGAGCACGTAGAGTACGAGTACGGCTGACGCTCGCTATCCGCGCACATGGGGCGTGGCACGCAGGCGCACGCGCCTGCGGCATGTCGGACCAGCAGCTGCAGCGGGGCCTGCACGCATCCGTGAAGATCTTCAACCTGGCGCAAGAGAAGCTCACCGGGCTTGAGGGGGACGCCGTACAGCTCACCCGAGATGAGCTCCTGGGCGTGAAGCGAGCCTCGGCCTCGATGAACCGCGCGCTCACCGCGCTCGTGCGGGAATCGCACGAGGCCGAGAATCGGCTCACGCTCGAGCTGCACATGCTGCGCGGCATCATGAAGCGGGAGCACATCGACCGTGAGGCCAACCGGGCGCGCGTGTTCGAGCTCTTCCGGCGATACAACGGCGGCGACGACGGCACGCTCGCGGCGGTGCCGTCGAGCGCGGGGTCGTCCAACACCAACGCGCTGAGTGCGCCCTCGGCGTCGGCCGTGGCCGTCGACAAGGCACTCTCCAGCCTGGAGCGCATGGACCAGAGCGTGCGCGAGCTGTCGCCAGTGGGACGCGTCGACATCTTTGGCGCGGGGCTGCTGTCCGCCAAGCTGCGCATGGAGGCTGCGCCAGAGGCCAAAAAGAAGCGGAAGCGTCCCAAAACGGCGGAGGCCTCATAGGGTCTTTTGTGAACACACATGCACTAAAGAACTGTTCCTGCCAGTGCTGCTACACGATACACGAGTGGTGCCTCCCTTCCTCTCCGGGTTGGTGCTAAAACTTGATCCACCGGTTCGCGATACTAAGCCGGCTTCATAGTGTCCCGAAGCGTGAGGCGATACAGATGGCATTTAGACGCCGATCTGCGCGGTCATGGCGCCAGAGGAGGTCACTCCCATGGACTTCATGTGCAGCTGCTGCTGCTCCTTGGCCTCCTTGCCCGAGTCCGTGGTGCACGGGCCCCAGAAGTCGGCGTTCTTGACGAGGGTGACGACGGCGAAGATCTTGAGTGCGAGGGCCCACAGCATGCACTGGCGCTGATGCTTGAGCGCGTCGTCCAGGCCCGCGGCGTCTTCGTACTGGTTGTTCATCTCGGGGAAGACGCCGACCTGCGTGATCGCCCAAAGCAGGCTAAAGGCGATCGACGCGTACGCGCCGCCCACGATCGCGGCATACGTAGTGGGGAACAACTTGCCGGCCTCCTGGCCACCCCCGGTCATCGCAAAGATCTGCGCGATCGCGATGCCGATGAAGGCGACGATCAGGGCCCACAGGCTGGCGCCCATGAGCTCCGAGAGGAGCCCGTGGCCCTTGTGCGACTGCGCGTTGCACCAGATCTCCAGCACGAGCGCGGTGATCCAGAGCGCGAGGTGGGTGAGCAGATCGACGGTGACCGCGATACGGTCGGCCCACGTGGCCTTGTCCGTGGCCCAGAACTCCCAGAAGCCCTTCATGTGCAGCGGGGCGCTTATCACGTAGCTAAACTTCATGAAGCCCCCGCAGCACCCCTTGAAGCCGGGGATGTCCATCAGCGCATTGCTGATGAAAGGCACTTGGTTGAACTCGGCACCAGAACCCAGGTTCTTGACGGGCTGCGTCATCACGGAGCCGCTTCTCTGATCTTCCACACCTAAAACCGGATCTTTAGGAGCTTATCAAAAGCACGACTAAACCACCATTTGATCGCCCCCCTCCGACCCGCACTCGGATGGTGCGAGCGGGCACACCCGGTCCTCGAGTGTTGGGATGGGCACGCCCAGGCAGTTGTCGCACGGGCAGGGCGCGTTTACTTTTCGGTTGTCTCCGCCCTCGGCGTTTGCCAATTCTATGAGCCGGTTCACATTCTTGGGCTGATCGTCGGACAATTCCGGCCACGGCTCCAATTCTCCCCTACCGAGCAACCACCGCAGCATGCGCGGCTCCATGTAGAGAAACTGCTTCGCCATGGGCCCGCCACCCTCGTCACCGTCCGTGAGCGCCACCCCAAAGTCCCAAGGGCAAAGCATCTGTGGCGTTATCCCCTTTTCGTTGAGCCGCTGGGTGATGTGTGGCAAGAAGCTCGATCGCGCAACGAGCAGGATCAGGATGCCGTCGCGTAGCTCGACCAACCTTTCCGGCTCAAAGCACGGCATCAGCGCCTCGGTGAGCTCGATCTTCCACGCCTGTCCGACGACAGCGGCAATATCCGAATCGTACTTCCGCAGCTCGATCCCCTTTCGGCGCACCAGCGTGCTCATGAACGAGCGGTCGCGCGTGAACCGCATGGCCGCGTTCGCTGCCGCGACCAACGGCACCTCGACCATGAGCTCCATCGCAAAGGCGCGCTTCGTCTGCATCGTGTGGTTGCCCATCGCGTCAGCCACGGACTTCATTTTTTGGGCCATTTCGCAGTACGGCCCGCTGCCCATGGTCTCCGCGTGGTTGTCCAGCACGTCCATGGCATCGCGCAGCGCGGGCGAAATTGTCATGCCACGCAATACACCCTTGACACTACAACACAAGATGCAAATTAGGGTGCGCTCGTAAGTTTAAAATCCCGCCATCTCCAAAATGTCGTCGTGGTCATCGTCGTCGGCCGCGTCGCCGACGCCGTCCATCGAGACGGCCGACAGCGGACCGAGCTGCCACTCCGCGTCGTCGGTGAACAGGTCGCACATCCGTGGCGCCGGGGCGCTGGCGCGTGTGGTCTTGGCCACTTTTGAATGCGCGATAACCGGCGCATCGTCGCGTGTGACATTCTTGGGCCGGTGGCACAAGCGCAGGTGCTCCGGAATGCGCTCGCACACGTCCGACCGATTGCTGTGCCGCAGCAGCTCCGTGACCATGCGCGCAAACGACGAGAGCAGATCGCGCTGCCGCGTCGAGCCCGGCAGATTCGCCTTTCCCGTCGAATATATCTCGCAGCACACGTGTTCCCCGCCCGGACGCCACGCGAGGCCTGCCGATGCGCGCACGCGGTGAGCGCGAGCCACGCGGTGCGACTAGGCCCGGTGCGCGCACCGACAAAGCTCGCGCGGTCGTAGTGCGACGTCGCCGAGTGCGTCGAGGCGAAGGCGTCGCAGTCGAGCTTGGCGTCGATCGAGACCGCGCCCACCTGGTTGATGACGCTGAATTTGCGAATGTGCAGGTACACCTTGGCCTCGTTCGCCAGCTGCCGCACCGCCTTCAGGATGGCCATGCGGGCTTGCATCGGGCCCGCGCACCCGGTGCCAACCAGTCTGCCAGTGTGGAAAATGAGCACACGACAGCGCGGGTTATCGAAGGCGACCTGAACAGCGGCGAACCGTTTGGGTGCGTAGTACGCATTCGTGCACCGCGCGGCGATGGCGTGCAGGTTCAGTGGCAGCGTGAGCCCGCTGCCGGGCACGGGGACGGCCTCCGCCAACCTGCGCTAACAAAATGGCAACGCGTGAGCGTGCCGCTGGCCGGGGCATGGAGTACAGCCTGTGGGACTGGGGCTGGATGATCTGGGGAATCGGCCAAGGGTTGGCATTCGTGGTTGTGCGCGAGGTGCCGTGGCTGTACCAAATGTACCTGATGCAGGGCACGTATTTTGCGGGGCCTGCCCCTCTGTGCTGCGGGTAGGGCGCGCACGTTACGACGTTCACGAGTCGAGGGACAAGATGGAGGATCTGGGCGTAGTCGGCGAGCGGCAGGTTGTCGGTGAATTGCGCCGCGCGCAGCATGCTCTCGTCGCTGAGATCGAGCTGCGGCGCCTCGGCACTCTTGCGCTTGCGCTCCACCCGGCATCGCGAGACGGCGGAGTGCAGCGCGCCCTTTAGCTTCTCGTGGAAATCTGCCACCTCCTCGTCGGTTTTGTTGATCCGATTAGCCAGTGAGATGCTCTGTTTCATTTCCTCCCATGCCTCCTCCATTATACCCCAAAAGCCAACGCCACACACACTACCCATTGGTGTTTTCCTATTGAATATTAGCGGCCGTGTTCAGCGCTGGCGTCTGAAGGTCCGCGGTCCGCTTTCCGAACCCGAGGAGGGGGTGGGACTCGCCGGCTCCTCCGCGCCGGTGTCCGTTGTGTGCTGCGTGAACATGTTCTCGAAGATCGAGTTTGTCATCGAGTCGCTCGCGGAAGCCTCGCGCGCCCGCCGGCGGGGCGCGACCGGCTCGGCCGAAGCGGTCTGGGTGGGCACGAGCGGCGTGGACGTCATGCCCGCAGCCGCCGCGGGTGGCGCGGTGCGCGCGACCGCCGGGCGCGTGGGAGCGGGCGGCGCGGCCGTGGACGACGACGCCCCTGTGGGAACGACAGAGCCCGGGCGCGTGCGCGCGGGGCTCTTACTCTTGCCGCGCGGCTTCGGCGCTCCCGCCGCCGCGCCAGTGCGCGCCGCAGGCGTCGCCGCCACCGGCGCCACTGGCGCGGGCGCAACGGCCACCGCAGGCGCAGGCGCGGGCGCGGGCGCGGCCGCCTTCCTGGCCACCAGCGCGGAAAAGTACACCTCGTCCACGGGGAAGTGCTTCTCGTGCAGGTCGCAGATGGCCGAAAAGTGCACCAGCTCGTCGAGCAGCTCGCCGTCCTCGAGCGCCTTCTGGATGTCCTCGCCGGGCGTGTTGAGGACGAAGGTCTGCGCGCACGAGCGGTCGCCGAGCTCGCGGACGACCGTGCAGAAGAGCACCGACATGATGTTGGCACGGTTGAGGAGCGCCGAGAGGGCGGCGCGGTTTGCGCGGCTGGCGGCGCTGGTATCGTTCATGGACGGCTGCGCCTCCACCTTCTCTTTGGCCTCCTGCATGGCCTTGAGGTACTCGTCGATCCTCTTCTTGAGCGTGGCCTTGAGCGTGGCGCTGGGCTCGTTGCGCGCCCACCAGCTCAAGCTCGGCGTGGACTCCTTCATCAGGTACTTGATCTCCTCGTCCGCCGCCGCCTGCCACTTGGCCTTGGCCTGCCGCAGGACCTCGTACGCCGCAGCCGGTCGCTGACCCGGAGCCGTGCTGCCGATCTTGCCCGCCATGTCGTTGCGCGACTCGATAAAGCTGTCCCAGAGCGCCTCCGTCTTGCCGGAGATCTCCTGCGGCACCTCCGGGAACTCGACGTCCTCCATCTGCAGCAGCCGACGCACGTCCTTCATCGGGTCTTGGCCAAACTTGGCGTCGCTCAGCAGCTCGTTGATCTTGGCGGCGTTGGGGCTCGCGCGCAGGAGCTCGCGCACCTTGAGCACCGCGTCGCCCATCTGGTCGGCCACCTCCTGCGTCGTCGCGTCGTCGCCGGCAAGCACGCGCGCGAGCGCCGCCTCCTCCCGGCGAACCTCCTGCTGCCGCTCCGCGACGGTCGCCTGGTAGGTCTCCGCCAGCCCCTGCACGGCCTGGTTGGGCGCGGGCGTGACGTCGCGACCAAAGTCGGAGCCGATGACTTGGTTGAGCGGCGGCGATAGGTTGTTGGCCAGGGTGGTGGAGGTCTGCTGGCCACCGCGCTCGGACCGCTCGCTCGGCTCGAGCAGGAACCCCGTCACGTCGGCCTTGGTGTCGGGGTTGATCTGCACGGCCAGCGCGGATCGCCACGCGATCTGCACGTCGACGATGCACGAGAACGCCGTGTCGCGCGGGCCGCCTGCGTACCGCTCATGCACCGCCGCCTTCGTATCCAACACCCTCCCGAGTTTGAACGCCCCCACCATGTTCCACAGGTCCTCGCTGCGAACGGGGTCGAAGGCGGCCGTGTCGAAGTGTGCCGACGGCAGGTTGGTGGCCGTTTGCTGCTTGATCGCCGAGACCAGCTTGGCGGCCTTGGCGCGGCCGATCGTCGCCTCCTCGCGGCTCCGCATGGCCGCCTTGACCTCGCCGTCGGTGATGGTGGAAGGATCGACGCCGTTGGAGGCAGCGATCTTGTCCTTGACCATACGGAAGTGCACGTCGGTCACCTCCTGGATCACGTGCGCGACGCGCGACGAGAACGGCAGGTACTGGTAAAAGTACATCGGCGTGGACTGCACCGTGGCGTCGTTCACCGACGCGGGGAAGCGCTTCTCGCCCGTGGAAGTGGTCACCTCCCGCTTGGCCTCGAGCGACAGCTCGTACGCGCGGAGGCCAACGTACAGCGTGTTGAGCGTCTCGACGCGACGGTCGAACATCTGAGAGGGGTACATGGCGTACGTGCCGCAGAAGTTGGCGACGATGTCCACCTTGCCGCGGGCCCTTTGGAAGACGGAGCCTACCACGCCCGGCATCGGCGTGTTCTCGATGTGCATGCCCGACTCGGCCGAACCGCGCGCGTGCGCTTCCACTCCGCGCATGTTCGTCACGCCCGTGAGCGGGTTGTACAGCGTGGTCTTTGACTTGGTGGGGTCCTCGTACATCAAGAATCCGTTGTTGGTCTCAACCGGCCCTTGGATGGCGACGTTGAAGAGGACGTTGTCGCGCGCGCCCGAACTGGTGAACGCGCCCGGCTCATCGTTCGAGATGCACACCCCGTCGAGGCGGTACTCGTTGAGCGTCGAGATGGCAAAGGGGCCGTCGGCGGTGGGGGTCAGCACACCGTACGCGCCGTCCGCCATGTTGTCCTTGACCTCGAAGACGTTTTCGCCGACGCGCCAGCCATTGGGGGAGCTGCCCATCAACAGGCGATTGAGCCCGTCGAGGCCGACGATGCGCGAGAGCGTGTTCACGCCGAGGGTCGCGTTGTTGGCTCCCGGAAGCGAGTTGACAAAGCCCGGGGGGTACTTGTACGCAAAGAGGATGTCGCCTGGCCCGACGCGGCCCTGGTAGGACGAGAGCCACTCCATAGGTGTCACGCGGTTGTAGGGGATGCGGACGTTGCTCGTTTCGTTGTTCAGGTTGCCGTTTCGGAGCTTTGGGACCTTGATCGGCCCGGCGGCATCGACCGCGCGGCCGCGAAACCCGGGCAGCTGGGTGGGCACGCCCACGGGGTTTCCCAGCACCCCGCGCTTGACCCCCTTTTGCGCGTTCTGACCTTGGACCGCGCCGACTGGCGTGCTCATGGCGCTCGCCTTTTTCCTTTACCCTGATGGGGGCGTCGAAATGTTTATCAAAAGAGAGGCTGATCCGGCTACAGTAACCCTAGCGGAACGCCAACTCAGTGGTGCATGAGGTGCACGTGCAGGTAAAACTCTGCTTCGGTGGAGTCCGCACTCCCGGCTGCAAGCCGGGCCATGAGCAAGTCCTGGTCATCGATGTGCGCGTCGCCGTGTTCCAGGAGGTACCGCACCGCCTGTATCTGGTTGCGCAACGACGCGTACACCAGCGCCCCGGAGTAGTCGTCCGCGCCTTGCGCGATCAGGTACTGGATCACCTTTATGCGGCCATAAGACGACGCCTCGAGCAGGATCGGATTCAGGCTGATCGGTTGCTGCTTGGCAGTCTGAACAAGGCTAGCCAGCTGCATCAGATTCCCGTTGCGCGCCGCCATCTTCATGGCGGTGCCCACCCGGTTCGCGCCCCACGGAGCAATCGCAAGCATGGCGATAAGACCGAGCATCGTACAGATCCGCAACTCTATTACAAACACGGCACCACAAGTTGCAGACTCTCTAACCACTCCGCATGCAGCGCATTGTCTTGAGTTGGCGCATTTAAGTGCTGCCAATACCACTTTTCGTTGCGCAGTTCTTCGACCGTTCGCGAAAGCTCTTCGACCTGGCTCTCAAGGCGCTCTATGTACTCGCGCTTCGCCTGGCGACTCCTTGCCGCCGACAGGCGGTTGCGATGCATGCGGTACGCCTTGTAGTCTCGTTTGGCCGGCTGGGCCTGGTCGTCGCTATCGCTCGAGCTCCCCATCCGTGCGCGCGGCGTCGGAACCTTCCCGGAAGTTGCAAATCTCCTAGCGAACCAATTACAATAGTTTGTAACTTGTGCCTTCTGTAGGAGCGCTGCACAGAACATGTCCGTGCCGCATATTGAGACCCGCTGCGACGCGTGCACGCTTCCCGTCTGGTGCCAGTTCTCTTGGTGCGAGCTGCCGTGCCAGCGCGCTGGCACGTGGGCCATCGGCCGTTGGCACCTCTGCTACAAGTGCGGCGCGATGCGATGCGACGCGGCACCGGTGATGCAGAAAGCCCAGTGCTTCCAGCCGTGCATCTGCGACTACCCAAACGGTGTGCGGGACTGGATGGATCGCCAACGCATGGACGGCGCCATGTGTGCTGAACCGTAATAAATTTTAACTCTTATACACTGAAACCGGCTTCTTGGCCCACCACGCGCGCACGCGCTCGTCCTCCGCCGCCTGTGCCACGATCTGGTCCGGCATGAGCATCAGCACGGACATGATACGCGGAAGCCCCTTTTTGAGCAGGTGCATGAACGCGTAGTGGTGCAGCTTGGGTCCCTTGACCGTCCACGCCTCGGGGTCCCACTTGGTGGCCTTGCCCATGGGCACCTCTGCGTAGACGGCAAACACCTGCGGCTCGCCCGCAAAGGGCAAACGCGAGCGCGGGCCGTAGAACTTGATGCGGTACATGTCATCCTCGACGCGCCAGATCTTGACGCCGCCAACAAACCCGGCCAGGGTTGTGCGCTTGGCAGGGTCGTCGTACCCCACGTAGGGTGCGCTACCCGGGAGATTCCACGCACCCTGCATATCGCCACCACCGTTGAGATCCCAACTCATGTTGTGCAGGTCGTCGAGCCACGCGACGGGGTACTTGCCCTCCATGCGGAAGCGCACGCGCGCGCGCATGTTGGCGCCCTCGTCGAAGGTGGTACGCTTGGTGTGGTCAAAGGTGAGGTTGATGGGCTGGAACGTGTCCTTCTTTTTATTACTGCTCAGAAAGAGTGGCGGCAGCGCGCCCGTGGGTTCCTCCATGCTTACCTCTTATGCTCCTTTTGGCGCCCGTATTGCGCGATATAATTGCAACTTGTGCCTAGGAAAGAGAGAGAAGCGCACGATGCATAGACACCCCCCGCCGGAAACGTACGAGCACGCCGTGGGGGTGGGCAAGAGGGTGACCGTTGTGGCGCTCGACTATGACCGTTGCGGCAAGATGCTGACCAACGGGTTCAGCCCCAACCACAAAGGGGCAATAGCCGCGAGAAACACCTACACCCTCGCAAAACTCCTGTACGGCATGGACCGCAACCGGCTCAACAGTCACATGCGCTTCGTGTCCTTCTCCAACCGGCAGTCGGACAAGATCAACACCGAGTACTTCAACGACGAGCCGCGCGTCAACCTCGAGCACCTGGACGAGGCCGCCACGCTCCTGCACGAGGCTGCCCGCCTCGACAACATTGCCATTCCGTCGTCGGTCGACAAGCGGTACTTCTTGGACCGCGAGAAGATGGACGCATTCACGAACAAGGCCGCCTTCAAGGACTACGCAAAGACGGAACGAAAGCAGGAGCTCGCCGCCAGAATCCGGGCCGCGTTCCCGGACGCGGCCAACTTTGTGTTCGTCGACGACGACTGGGAGAGCCTGCCCCAGCCCGTGGTGGGCAAGGTGGACGTGGTCCACTTTGCTCCCCTCATCCAGGACCCCAAAACCGTAAAGTTTAATGAAAAAGCGTTTTGAGTCTTGACACACCACACCACACTACGCCGGAACGCACACAAAACATCGCGCGTTTAAATTTGGTTCGGGACCGACTCCAGCTGGATGCCTTCCCACTCACGGGGCATGAGCTCTGCAAAGGGCGTGCTAAACCCCCACGGCTCCTTGGTGCGGAAGACGGTGGGCATTTCGCGCGGCAACGGGTTGCCGCAGTTGTCAAAGGTGGGCCGGTAGTGCGCGTGGTCGATGATGAGGTCGATCGGTGCGGGGAAGCGCCGCTCGTAGTTCTCGCGCTCCATCCGATCAAACGTGCCGTCCAAGATCATGGGGTTGATGCGCTCCACAGCGTCGGCAAGCCACGTCGCCAGCTCGCGCCGCGCGATGCGGCCCTCGCGCACGGTCATGGTCTGGTCGCACTTGAGGTCGCGGCGCTGGATCATCCGGAGCCGCTCCGCCCAGGTCCAGTTGGTGAGGTGGAACACGAGCAGGCGCGCGCGGCATTGCGCGTTTATCGCAGGTGAAGCGCCGTCACAAATTGGAAAGGGGATGGACATGGTCGGTTGTTCTGAGCGGCGACACACACACAAAGCACACAAACGCCGGTCACACGTAACAATCTACTCGCCACCGCCGTGGTTGGCGAAGGACTCGCTCGCCGCCGCGTGCAGCGGGCCGCCGGGCTGCGCCGCAAAGTGCGGCACCTTGTTCAGGTCGATGGTGAGGTGGAAGGCGAGGTCCTCGGCGCAGTCGAAGCGGAGCTCGCCGCTCTCCGCGTCAAAGTAGCCGGAGAAGGTCTTGCCGTGCGCGCCCGTGCGCCCGCGGCAGGCCTGTGCGGGGATGTCGTGCACGCGCACGCCGTCGACGCAACCGTACGCGCTCTCCCCACGCAGGCCCTTCTCTTTGATCTCCTTGGCCAAATCGATGTGGCACTGCAGCACCGGGTTGGGTGGCATCATGGCGGTGTTTTGAGCGGCGGCTTGGTAGTCACACAAAAAGTGGCAGTTTGTGTAAACACAAGACGACCTCCACACAATTCCACTCTACAACTGCGGTGCATACGACTTGGCGTGCTGCTCGACGCGCGCGTCGAGCGCAATGTCGCAAGCGACTCCTGCCTTCACGCTCTCGCGCAAGAGGGTCGTGGGCGCGGGCGGCTTGCAGTTGGCTTCTTGGGTGTACAGCACGATGTCGCCCATCTCGTCGCACACGAGCTCCTCGGGACGCCTGGGAATGAACGTCACCTTGTGACCCTCCGCCAAGACCGGCCCAAGCCACGTGTCGTTGCAGGCGTTGCTGTCCATGTTCATGAGCATCATGTAGGGCTTCTTCTTCTCTGCGTCGTCCACTCCGAGGAGGTAGCACCGCTGCTGCGAGCCGAGCCCACGGAATGGATTCTTGTGGATGGTGTTGCAAAAGTAGTAGAGCTTGTCGTTGCGGTCGTCCTTGATGTAGTGCGTGTCGTTCGTGGTGATCTGCTGCGCTGGCATGTTGTCGTCGTGCGCCCGGAAGGGGTTGTTGTCGTCGGCGTAGTGGGGCTCACACGGCACGCGTTCGACGACGACGGTGCCCGTGACGCGTTCGGGGTCGGCGCGCTCCTCCGCATCCGATTTGTAGGTACGGAACATCATGGTGTCGGGGTCGGACATGGTGGGTTCTGAGCGGCGAAAGTTGATTATTTGTGACGCGTTCACACAAATGCGTCCGACAATGGTGACGGACGCACAACACACACACAAACGGTGCTCACGCACGCTACGCACGCTCGCGGAGGCGGTGGGCCGCACGTACGTCCGCGACGCGTTGCGCGACACGTCGGCGCTGTGGCGCTGGCTCGACGTCGTTGACGTCTTCGACTGCTGCATCTTCTTCGCTCTCTGGGGCGGGGTCTTCGCGCACTGGGGCGGGGATGGGAAGCTCGTTGTCGGGCGCGTCGGGGAGCGCGGCGGCGCGGCGCTTGCGATACATGTGGATGAGCTGGTGGTGGCCGTGGCGCTCGCCGCCGGAGACGTGCTTGCTGGACATGTAGCTGAACCCTTGCGCCACCAACCGCGGCACGTCCGCAGCTCCGGTGAGCGCAACCCACACGAACTGCTCGTTGCAATCGGTCTCGGGAAGGAGCGGATTGGTGACGGTCCCGCGCGACTGCGCCCATGCCTTGCGGTAGAACTTGTTGTGAACGCTTTCTTGCGTCGTGTACGACCACCCGTCGTCGAGCAGCGCCTTTTGCTCGTTCTGGCCGCCCGTGCAGAGGTGGGCCCACTGGAACTGCCGGCGCGTGTCCTCCGACGGGCGCAGCGGGTTGGTGGGGTCAAAGGGGGCGCCAACAACAGCGGCGGGCGGCATGTTCTGAGCGGCAAAAAAACTTCCACAAACAAAAGTTGTGACTTCTCACAACCAGTCCTAGACAACCCTGTTCACTAGATCTGCCACAGGTAATCGCGAGGCCGCGCCGGCAGTTCCATTGGGGTCCCGCAGTAGTCGCCCGAGTTGGTGATGACGTGCTCCTTGGCCTCGGCGAAGATCTCGCCGTGCTCGCGAATGCGACTCGCTATGGCTTCCAGGTCGTCGGGGCCGCGGAGGCCGAGCCCAGCCACCAGTCGCGGCATGTACTCGGGGGTGTAAACCTTGTGGCGGTTGATAAAGGCGCTCTCTTGAAGCCGCAGCACCTCCCTATCATCGTAGTAGAAGTCGTCGACGGTGCCTGGGTTGAGTAGCCACCACAGGAAGGACGGCTCGGCGATGAGCACGGCCGGAATGCGGTCCAGTTGGCCATAGCCGAGCGGCTCCGGGCACACGAGGTGCGGGTACGTATCAGTATCGTCCAGGAACCGCTCGAGCGGCATCAGGTACCCTCTCGCCTGGATCACAACCCCCACGAGCTTTCTGAACTGCGCGTAGTCGGAGTCCTCCGGGCTGTGCACTCGGTGGGGGATGAGGGACGACAGCAGGTCCGTCGACCACTCCTTGTCGTCAACGCCGTTCACCTCCCTTTTCTTGAGCGTCAGAAGACAGCGAAAGAAGGCCACCTTCTCGATCACGATGGTGCGCGTAAACTCGGGAACGAACGCGATGCTCTTGGGATGCACCAATGCTTGCTTCAGAAGGTAACTCGCAAGGAGCGCCGTGTCGGCAGTGTTCTTCTCGTCGTGGACGTCCTTGAGGCACTTGCTCAATCGGACGTAGGCGCCTTCCGTGACACCCCCCTTCTCCGACTCGTCGTCGAGCGCCGTCTGGGCATTCATGAGTGACAGAGAGCGTTTCGCCATGTGTTCTGAGCGGCGACGAGCGGTGGGCTACACAAGCACAAGTGGCAATGCACAAGTCACAAATTGTCTTAAACACACTCGAATTGTAGCACGATGCCAGGGGCGCGGAAGCCCGAGGCTCGCGCCACGTAAACGCGCGCGCACACACACACACACTAGCATCCGCACGACTCTACTTCTCGCTCTTCACCACGGACTCCTCCTTGACCTCCTCCTTGGCCTCGGCCTTGACCTTCTTCGCGTCGCCCTCGTTGCCCTCCTCGCGCTCGCGCTTGTTCTTCTTGGCCTCCTCCTCAAAGTGCTTGTTCACCTTTTCCTTGAACATGTGCGCGACGGTGTACTGGATGGGCGACTTGACCAGATCGGCCTCGACCGTGACCTTGTGGAACGGGTCGTCAAACTTGAGCTCGTCCGGAAGGGCCTCGTAGACTTGCTCCGGGGTCGGCATGCAGCGGTCGTAGCTCTCGTCGAGGGTGAACTGCCAGTAGAAGAAGAAGTTGCGCTCCGCGGCCTTCTTCTTGGCCTGGTCGCGGCCACCACCGTGCTTCTCCCACGCAAACTTGATCTTGCGCTTGAGCGCCTCGTGGTCGTCGAAGCCGATGGCGCCACCCTTGACACTCTCAATCCCAATCTGCACCAGCTCGTTGAAGAAGGACATGTGTTCCGAGCGGCGAAGAAGCGGAGGGGTTGCACAAAAACAGTGACGCAACTACAATTGCTCGCGACAATTCTTGTGACACATCACAGTGCTACACCCGCGACGGCGAGGAGCGCGCGCGCGTCGCGCCTTAGATCGGTCGTTGGGATGATTCGCGCCTCCTCGAGGTCGGGGTGCACCTGCATCAGCCGGCACGAGAGGATGGGCTTCCCCGTCTGCAGCTCGAACATGGCCGCGTACAGCGACAGCTGCAGCGAATACTTGTTGTGGTCGTTGATGGGCAGGTTGTCCAGGAAGAACTTGCCAAACGAGCGCGCCCCCGGCGTGAGGTCGCCGGCCGTGCGCTTGAAGTCCACAATGTGCAGCCCGCCCTCCGGGTCCTTCATGAGCAGGTCGATCTGCCCGGCCACCGCCGCGTCGCCGTTGGCGTCGTTGGCGAAGATGGACATCTCCGTGCGCACGGGCGTGAGGCCCGTCAGGCTGTTCATGGCGACTTGGAACTGCTCCATCTCTGCGGCGTACTCGTCCGCCCTGCCCACGGGCTCCCCGTTGAGGAACTGCTCGAAGCACAGGTGCATGCCCGTGCCCGCGTCGCGGTTCTTGTCCCAGCTTGCCAGGACGTTCTTGATGGCCTGCTCGTCGTCAACCTCCTGCACCAGGTCGTGGTACTTGGAGCTGGCGTTGGCGCGCCAGCTCGTGAGGTTCTTGGTGATGACCTTGCGGCCGTCGAAGCGGTGCTCCGGCGGCACCGCCTGCGATCCGAGCTTCGTGACGGAGATGGGCACCCGCTTGCCGCGCACCGTGTAGGTGTGCGACGGCCCGTCAAACTTGATTTCATCATCGCCCCGAAAGGGGTTCTTTTGGGCGAGCATTCCAGTGCACACGCAGAGACCTTAAAAGTTGCAGACACCACACGCGCTACACAGGTATAGCGAAAGCTACTCGAGCCGTTGGCGCTTCTTAAAATCGTCTCCGAGCGCGCGCACTATGGGCGCGTTGGGCGCGAGGACACCCTCGAGGATCTGCGCCACAAACGGGTCGTCCTCCGGCATGGGCGTGTTGTACGGTGGTGACACGAGGACCTCGACCGCGATGGCGCTTTCGTAGAGGCTCGCTGTGCTCAGGGCCGCGCATAGCTCCCCGTTTGTCCACACGTCGGTGGTGGCCATACGCATGAAGGCCTGGAAGTCGCTCTTGACCGTCGCGTAATGCTCGCGCAGCATTTCCGTGTTGACCCCGTAGTGCGTCGCCCACGTGTTCGTCGCGGACATGCTCTCCACGTAGTGCAGGAGCACGTGCACTCTGTGGCGCGTCATGGGAAGCGTTTTCAGCGTGCCCATGAGAAGCTTCACACCCTCGCGTCGCCCGTTGTCGATGCAGTGGACCATCGCGTCGACGAGCGCCTCGCGCTTCGACGGATCGACCTTCCGCGCGTCGTTCTCCTCAATCGTGAGGTACGGCTCGATGAGCGGATACAGAGACACGTGCGAGCAGCACACGTTCCAAAGGAAGTCTTTGATCTTCAGAAGCGTCTCCGCCTCCTCGTTCTCGATTACCAGCCGCACCAACCGCTCTACCAGGTGCGTTTGGTTCCTGTGGCCCAGCACAACCGGCAACGCCTTGCGCGCGAGGCTACACACGCGAGGGCCTTGCGATTTGCGGTCCTGCCTCTGCCGATCGACGTGTATCTGCACCATTGTGCACAATATCTCCTCGTAGATGTCCGGGTGCCACCCATTCTTCCGCTCTGCTCCTTTATAATCGGGAACGCGCAGGGTGCCGGACGGGGTGTGGCACGCGCTCACCTCCTTCCATCCCGATGCCAAGGAAACCACTCGGGTCCAGGCCTCCTCCCTGGCAGACACCGCGTTGGTCTCGTACATGGGCCTCACGGCGTCCAGGTGGCACTCGTAGACGGCCCGCACGACAGGCAAGATCGTGTCGTCGCTGAGCGTTCTGGGCCTCAGCGCATCGGCAAAGGCATTCGACAGCGCTGTCGAGGAAAACGCGCACCAGGAAACGACCTTGTGCACCGGCACAGGCGTGTTCTTTGAGCAGGCCACGGCCACTTGCAAAAGCGACACGGTTCCTGCCTGCCCGTCGCGATCGCGGTTCCGAATCCACAGAGGTACCGGAAACCGGGGCAGGACGGTGTAAAGCATGTCCAGCAGCCGTATCCACAACGCGTAACGCTCCGACTCGGAAGGCTTGTGCAATGGCGACGTGTTGGCGTTCACCGCAATCATCACCGACGCCACCATCGGAACGACCTCGTTGCGCTGGGATGACTGCAGGCACTCGCGCGCCGTTTTCTTATCGTCTGTCTGCTGTATCCACAGCAGAAGCACGAGGCACGGCTCGCGCACGTAAAAGATGAGGAACTCGAAGAGGTCTGGCGAGATTGGGGTCGCCTTCGTATCCAGCTTGGGCGACAAGAAGTCGTCCGTGTCGATGTCGGTGGACTTGCAAAGCAAGTTCCACAGCGACTTGGTGGCGGGTGCGTCGCACGCCTTGATCGCCATGCCCAGCATCCGTGTGACCCGGGCGATATCGGTGGCCGTCTCGATCATCTCGCCCAGCACCAGGTCGGCAAACGCCGCACGCGGCCCGGACGAGATGGACGTCTCCAAGCCCTTGTTCTCGACGAGTTTCAGTTGGTACCTCGTCGAATCGGAGGCGCGGCTGGCCGAGAAGCACAGGTCGCACAGGTCGTTGCAAATGTTGTTCATGGCGACGGCCCAGAATTGTTAGGTCCAATTGTACAAGTTGCAAAACACACATTTTGGACAAACACGCGCACGCAAACACTGACAAATTACTTGCCCTTGTCGGCCTTCTGCACCATGGACGCGTCGTCGAGACCGATCTGGCGCTGCGACGCCGCGCCCTTCTTTGCACGGTCGGCCTTCTCCATCTCTTCAAACATCTCTCGCACCTGCTTTACGGCCCTGAGCTGATTCTGGGGCGTCAGCTTCACCTTCCAGTCCTTGCCCTCGGTCGCCTCGAGGTACTCGTTCTCCTCCTTGGTCAGCTTGAAGCCCTTCTCCACCATGGCGTCCATCTGCGACTGCGCCGCCAGGAAGCCCGCCTTGTCGGCGACGCCGCTGATCTGCACGACCACCAGGCCCGTCAGCTTTGACCACAGCTCGGTGTTGCCCCCGAGCATTTGCTCGAGAGTGCTACGCGCCCGCTCCTGGTTCTCCTCGCTCCGGTCCGGGAACTGGAAGCCGATGTTCCAGTACGTTTGCTTCTGGCCGACGTTCAGCTCCATGTTCTGCTGCGCGACCCACGCCGCCTCGTACGCCGACAGCGGGCCGCCCGCGACCGACTCCGCAACCGACGGGTCGCAGTCCGAGCACATCTTGGGGATGAGCACCTTGAAGGCGCGCTCGATGCGGGTCTTCTCGTTCGCGTACGCGGCGACGTAGTCCGGGTCGATGTCGGGCGGGTACGGCTTCGCCTCGCGCATCACAAACTTGTACAGGGTCTTGGTGGGGTTGTTCGGGTCGGGCCCGTCGGCGACGTAGTCGCCCTTGACGCGGTTCTCGTAGTCGTGCGTGATGAGCCGGGCGCGCCAGAGCTCCTTCTTCTCCGTGTCGTCGCCCACGTTGCGCACGAGCAGTTTCACGTCCACCTGTAGGGTGTCGGGCTCCCATTCCACCTCCTCGTCTTCCTCCTCGGCGTTCGCCGCGCCCTGCTTGAACTTGCCGACTATGTCCATGTCGTCGGGCTCCTCGTCCTCGTCGCCGTCGGCGTTCTGCTGGTCAAACTTCTTGGCGTAGGTGGCGTGCTCGCCCTCGTAGCCGTCGGCGTCCTCCAGCTCCCAGTCGACCGGGTCGGCCTCCTCCGCCTGCTTCATCGACTCCGACATGGCCTCGAAGATGGGGATGAGCGCGTCCATCCACTTGGGCCGCTCCTTCTTCTCGTTGAGGATCTCCTCGCAGTTGAGGTCGTCGTACGCCTTGAGCTGGTTCTGGAAGTCCTCGCCCAGCCCGCGCATTTCCCAGCGCACGCGGTGGATGGCTTCCAGGAGCTCGGCGCACTCCTCCTCCAGCTTCTCGCGCTCCGCGAGCGCCTCCGCCTCCTTGAGCGCCGCCTCCTCCGCCGCCTTCTTCGCCGCCTTGGCCGTCGCCGCCGCCTCCCGCTCGGCCTTCTTAGCCTCCGCCGCCAAGCGCTTCTCCTCCGCCTCCGCCGCCTTGCGCGCCGCCTCTGCGTCCTTGAGCGCCGCCTTCTGGCGCTCCGCCTCCGCCTTGGCCTCCTCCGCCGCCTCCTTCTCCGCCGCTTTTGCCGCCGCCGCCGCCTCCTTCTCCGCCCTCTTCTCCGCGGCCGCCGCTTCCTTGGCCTCCTTGGCCTCCGCCGCTGCGGCGTCCTTGGCCGCCTTCGCCTCCGCCTTTGCCGCCGCGGCCGCCGCCTTTGCTTCCTCCGCCTCCGCCTTCGCCTGCGCCTTGGCCTCCGCTTCCGCCGCCTTCGCCTCCGCCTTTGCCGCGGCGGCCGCCGCCTTCGCCTCGTCCGCCGCCGCCTTCTCCGCCGCCTTCTGCGCCTTCTCCGCTTCCTTCTCCTGCTTCTTGCGCTCCTTCTCCGCCTCGCGCTCGAGCCTGTCCGCCTCCGCTCTGGCCGCCTTGGCGACGCGCGCCTCGGCCGCCTCCTCCTGCGCCCGCTTGCGCTTCTCCTTCAGCTCTGCGGTCAGCTCCTTTTGCCGCTTCTTTGCCTCCTGCGCCGCCGCGGCGAGCTCGTCCATCTTGCGCTTGTGGCTCATCGCCGCGTCCACGGTCTCCTCTTCCGTGAGCGCGGCCGGTGGCTGAGCCTGGGGCATCGGCACGTCGCCGTCGCTGCCGTCGTCCTCATCCTGGAGCACCGCAGGCGCGGGCGCGGGGGCCTCCACCTCGCCCTCGCTGTCCGAGCCGAACAGCTCATACGTGGTGGGCTGGTCCTTCGAGCTGCTC
>Ga0315315_10001889_pt1 | contig 19208 bp, 14 predicted proteins | sample M140m3416metaG_FD_203699 | JGI IMG/M metagenome (GOLD analysis project Ga0315315, IMG submission 203699) | Ammonia-oxidizing marine archaeal communities from Monterey Bay, California, United States - M1 40m 3416 | ecosystem: Environmental > Aquatic > Marine > Intertidal zone | place: USA... | reverse complement strand
TCTTTTGAGAGATCACCTTTAATTAAATAAACTTTTGTTTTGTTTTTGATCAGATCTTTTTTAAGTTTTTCAGCACTAGCTTTAGAACTATTATAATGAATAACCATCTCTTTTCCTGGACCAGATAACTTTTTAGCAATAGCAGCACCCATTCTTGTAGCTGCTCCAGTTATAATTATTTTATTTGCTTCCATTTTTTCTTGCCTTTTTGAGCTCTAGTTCCAGGTAATCCCATTGTTGATCTACCCTTGGGGTAAATTTTATTATTTGCACTATATTGTTTTACTTTGGGATTTAAAACAATTTCTAATTCTGATGCTTCTAACTTTCGAATTTCATCTCTAATTTTAGCTGCCTCTTCAAATTCAAGATTGGTTGCAGCATCTTTCATTTTTTTATTGAGAGCTTTTAAATGTTTTTTAAGATTTCCACCAATATTCTCGTCTGTTCCAACTTTTACATAATCCTTTTCATAAACACTTTCTAAAACATCATTAATTTCTTTTTTTATACTTGAAGCACTAATTTTATGTTTTTTATTATAAGCAACTTGAATTGATCTTCTTCTATCTGTTTCTTTAATAGCATTTTTAATACTTTTGGTTTCTTTATCAGCGTAAAGAATTACCTTCCCATCTAAATTTCTAGCTGCTCTCCCAATAGTCTGAATTAAAGAAGTTTCAGATCTTAAAAAGCCTTCTTTATCAGCATCTAAAATTCCAACTAAAGCACATTCTGGAATATCTAAACCTTCTCTTAAAAGGTTAATACCAACCAAGACATCAAACACTCCCAACCTTAAGTCTCTCATAATTTCTATTCTCTCAAGAGTATCAATATCAGAGTGCATATATCTAACTTTAATTCCATTTTCATGAAGATACTCAGTTAAATCTTCTGCCATTTTTTTAGTTAAAGTAGTTACAAGAACTCTGTAATTGTTATCTACAACTTTTTTACACTCATGCATTAAATCATCGACTTGATTTTTAGCAGGTCTAATTTCAACAGGTGGATCAATTAAACCAGTGGGTCTAATAACTTGCTCAACAAACTTATTTTTAACTTGCTTTAATTCCCATGGTCCAGGAGTGGCTGATACAAAAACTGTTTGTGTTCTCATTGCATCCCATTCTTCAAATTTTAGAGGTCTATTATCCATACAAGAGGGCAATCTAAAACCATATTGCGCAAGATTACTTTTTCTTGATCTATCACCTTTATACATCCCATTTAATTGTGGAACTGTTACGTGGCATTCATCTACAAAAATTAAAGTGTTGTCAGGAAAATATTCAAATAGAGTAGGTGGGGGTTCTCCTGGCTTTCTACCAGATAAAAATCTTGAGTAGTTTTCAATTCCAGCACACGAACCTGTTGCCTCAATCATTTCTAAATCAAATTTAGTTCTTTCCTCTAATCTTTGAGCTTCAAGAAGTTTATTTTCATCCTTAAATTTTTTTAAGGTTACCTCTAACTCTCTTTTAATTTTAATAATTGCTTGCTCAATTGTAGGTTTTGGTGTGATGTAGTGACTATTAGCATAAATCTTGATTACATTCAGTTCATTTACCAAGTCACCCGTTAATGGGTCAAACTCTTCTATTTTTTCTAATTTATCTCCAAATAAACTAAGTCTCCATGCGCGGTCTTCAAGGTGAGAAGGAAAAATTTCTAAATATTCTCCACGAGCTCTAAAAGTTCCTCTGTAAAAATTTTGGTCATTTCTTTTATATTGAAGAGCAACTAAAGATTTAATTAACTGATCTCTATTGTAATCATATCCAGTTTTTAAGCTCAAGGTCATCTTGCTATAAGCCTCAACTGATCCTAATCCATAAATACAAGAAACACTTGATACAATAATAACATCATCTCTTTCTAACAAAGATCTTGTTGCCGAATGACGCATTCGATCTATTTGTTCGTTAATTGAAGCCTCTTTTTCAATATAGGTATCTGAGCGTGGAACATAGGCTTCTGGAGTATAGTAGTCGTAATAAGAAACAAAATACTCAACAGCATTATCTGGAAAAAAAGACTTCATTTCTCCGTACAATTGAGCGGCCAAAGTTTTGTTAGGCGCAAGTATTAAAGCTGGTCTATTAGTTTTTTCAATCATTTTTGCCATTGTAAAAGTTTTACCGGAACCGGTGACACCCAAAAGAACTTGACTTAACTGATCTTTATTAGCACCATTAATTAATTGTTTAATTGCTTCAGGTTGATCACCCGCAGGCTTAAAGTCCGTTTTCATTTGAAATTTTTTGCCACCTTCAAGTTTAGGGCTGATCTCAGGATTTTTATTCTGAATTTCAGTAATTAAATCTTGATAAGTATTTTGCATTATCTATAAAACTAGTAGATATAATTTATATTTCAATGAGCATAATATCTGACAGTTTAAAAAGAATTAAACCATCGCCAACAATTGCTGTTACCCAAAAAGCCAGGGAATTAAGAGCTGCTGGAAAGGATATAATAGGCCTTGGAGCTGGAGAACCTGATTTTGATACTCCAGATAATATTAAGAATGCTGCAATTAAAGCAATTAAAAGTGGTGATACAAAATATACAGCAGTTGATGGAACACCTATTCTAAAAAAAGCAATCGTAGATAAGTTTAAAAGAGAAAATAAATTAAATTATTCAATTGAGCAGATAACAGTTGGAACAGGCGGCAAGCAAGTTCTTTATAATGCATTTATGGCAACTTTAAATAAAGGTGATGAAGTAATTATTCCAGCACCTTTTTGGGTATCGTATCCAGATATGGTTTTATTAGCGGGTGGAAAACCTAAAATAGTTAAATGTACAGAACTTGAAGGATTTAAGCTTACTGCAAAAAAACTAAAAAAAGCTATTTCAAAAAAAACTAAATGGGTAATTCTTAATTCACCCTCAAACCCTACTGGAGCAGGGTATACTAAAAAAGAAATTCAAGATTTAGCAAAAGTTTTAATCAAAAATAAAAAAGTTCACATTTTAAGTGATGATATTTATGAACATATTAAATATGATAATTTTAATTTCTTCACAATTGCCCAAATTTCTAAATTAAAAGATAGAACTCTTACAATGAATGGAGTTAGTAAATCTTATGCAATGACAGGCTGGAGAATAGGATATGCGGCGGGCCCTAAAGATATAATTAAAGCCATAGGTAAAATTCAATCACAATCTACTTCAAACCCATCTTCGATAAGTCAAGCTGCTGCAGTTGAAGCTTTAAATGGCAATCAAGGTTTCATTCAAAAGAGATCAAAAGCTTTTAAAGAAAGAAGAGATTTTGTTGTTAAAAGTTTAAACAATATTAAAGGGATAAACTGTTTAACTCCTAATGGTGCCTTTTATGTTTTTCCAAGTTGCAAAGGTCTTTTAAATAAGAAAACAAAATTAAAAACTGATACAGATTTTGTTAAAAAATTATTAGAAAAATCAAATGTTGCAGTAGTGCAAGGATCTGCATTCGGTTTGGATGGATATTTTAGAATTTCTTATGCCACATCAATGAAAAATTTAAAAAAAGCCATGCACAGAATTAAAGTTTTTTGTGAGAGTTTAACTTAGATTAGTGAGATAAAAATTTTTCAGCTTCAAGTGCAGCCATACATCCCATGCCAGCAGCAGTTACAGCTTGTCTAAATGTCTTGTCTTTAACATCTCCAGCCGCATAAACACCAGGGACATTTGTTTCTGTGGAATCAGGTTTGGTAATTAAATAACCCTCATTATCCATTTTTAATTGATCTTTGAACAACTGTGTTGCAGGATCATGGCCTATTGCAATAAATAATCCATCTAATTTAATTTCATCAACTTTGCTAGTTTTTAAATTTTTTACTTTAATACCTTTAACATTTTTAGGCTCTTTATCTCCAATTACATCCTCAACAACAGAGTCCCAAATTATTTCAATTTTTTTATTTTCCATTAATTTTTTTTGAAGCATTTTTTCTGCTCTTAAATTATCTCTTCTATGAATTAATTTAACTTTTGATGCAAACTTTGTAAGAAACATTGCCTCCTCAACAGCAGCATTTCCACCTCCAACAACAGCTACCTCCTTATCTTTAAAAAAAAAGCCATCACAAGTTGCACAAGCAGAAACACCAAATCCCCTAAATTCTTGTTCAGATTTTATATTTAGCCATCTTGCTTGGGCACCGGTAGAAATTATAATACTGTCTGCAGTATATTTTTGACCACTATCTCCAATAGCTTCAAAAGGTGAAGATTTTAAATTAACTGATCCAATGTGATCTTCAATCATTTCTGTACCAACTGCTTTTGCTTGGTCTTTCATTTGATCCATTAACCAAGGACCTTGTATTACATCTGAAAATCCTGGATAGTTTTCAACATCTGTCGTTGTTGTTAATTGACCACCGGGTTGGGCGCCGTAAACTAATATTGGTTTAAGCATAGCTCTTGCAGCATAAACTGCTGCTGTATATCCGGCAGGACCAGAACCAATTATTAACACTTTTGTGTGTTTAGTTGGATTTTGACTCATATGAAAGCTATATAGTAATTAATGGCTAAATTAAAAGGCATATTATTAACTCAGGGAATGCATGGCATGATTAGTCAGGTAGAAGGATTAGCAAAAGCTTTAGATATTGATTTTACTCACCATACAGTTGAACTAAATAATTTTTGGAAATTTTTTCCACCAAAAATTACACCTATTTCTCAAAATGTATTTAAAAGGATTGATGTAAAAGATTTCGATGTAATTGTTTCTTGTGGAAGAAAAAGTGTTATTCCTTCAATTTATTTAAAAAAAGTCTCATCTAAAAAAATTATAAATATTCATATTCAAGATCCAAAAGTAAATTTAGATAATTTTAATTATATAATTGCTCCAGAACATGACTGCCTCTCTGGTGAAAATGTTTTGTCAACAAAAGGTGCCTTGCATTATCTTACAAATGAGGAAATTAAAGAGCACAACAATTATCTTAAAGATAAATTGCAAAAAGGAAAAGATTATTTTTTATTAATTTTAGGAGGTCCCACAAAACATTATGATTATTCAGATCAAAATATTTTGAATATTTTAAATTTATTTAATGATTTAGTTAAAAATAATAATCTTCAGGGAATCGTTATACCGTCAATGAGAACTCCCAAAAATATTATTGAGTTATCTAAAAATAGATTAAGTGAAAATAGCCTAGTAATAGAAACTATTGATAAAAAAGCTTATTTATCAGCTTTATCTTTAGCCAAATATATTTCTGTAACATGTGACTCAACATCAATGATTTCAGAAGCTGCCCTTACAGGAAAACCAATTTATGTAGCTGATATACCAGCAAAAAAAAATGACCAAAGAATTCAAAAGTTTAAAGAACTTTTTTACCAATTAAATATTATAAAAAAATTAGAAACTACATTAGAGACTTGGGACTATGAAATTCTTAATGAAACTAGTAGAGTTGCAAATGAAATTAAAAAAAAATTAATATAATGTCATTTTTAGATTCAATTAAAAACCAATCAAAAAAATATGAATTTCCTTTTGATCATTGGGAGTATAATAATGCTTTATCGCTTGAAGCAATAGATGAAATTATAAAAGCGGATATTCCAGATGTAAGCAAGCACAATCTTAGATATGATGGAACAAGAGCGATTGATGGTGGTGCTGCTGAATTTAGAGAGGGAATTGCATCTGGTGGTGAAGCAATTAAATTTAGATGTTTTGTAACAAAAGAAAATGAAAAGCAATTTCCAAATTTAGTAAAATTTATTAATGAATTACAATCAAAAGAAGTGCATCACACAATCTCAAAAATGATTAACAAGGATTTAACCAATTCATATGTAAGAGTAGAAGTTATTTGTGACAGAGAGGGTTTTTGGCTAAAGCCACATTGCGACATTAAAGAAAAATTGATGTCAGGATTAATTTTTATAAATAATACTAATGAGTCTGAGGATTTAGGTACTGATTTTTATAGTGAAAATCTAGAAAAGGTTAAAACGGTTCCTTACAAAAATAACTATGGATACATGTTTACTAGTGGGCCAAATACTTGGCATGGCATGGAAAAGAAAAAAATAATCAAAGAGAGAAGATGTATTCAAGTAAATTATGTAACTTTTGAAACTGATTGGAAAGTTCATAATTAAACATCTTGAAGAGAAGTAACTTCTAACTTTTTAGTTTTAAGAGATCTAATTGCTTGAATGCAAGCTTGAGCAGTTGACATATTTGTGCAGTAAGGAACTTTGTTTTTAAGTGTAGCTCTTCTAAGTGCAATGGCATCACTTAACCTATGTTCGCTGTTTCCTCCACCAGTATTAACAACAAGTGCAATTCTTTTAGAGTCTAAGACATCAACTATATGAGGTGATCCACTACTTACTTTGTTAATAATTTTACACTTCATATTATGTTTTTTAATGTAGTTTGCTGTTCCTTTTGTTGCACAAAGTGTAAAATCAAGCTTAAGAAGCTCTTTTGCTAAATCAATACCTTCGTCTTTATGAGAATCCTTAAGAGATATAAAAGCAAGTCCTTTTTTAGGTAAAGAATTTGCAGCAGCAACTTGGCTTTTGGCAAAAGCCATTCCAAAGTTTTTGTCAAATCCCATTACCTCACCTGTTGATTTCATTTCAGGACCAAGAAGTAAGTCACTATTTGGAAATTTATTGAAAGGAAACACAGCTTCTTTAACAGCATACATGCCTTTGGATTTATCTTTTAAATTAAATTTAGATAATTGTTCACCAGCCATTACTCTTGAAGCAATTTTAGCAAGAGGAAGACCTTTTGCTTTTGATACAAATGGAACTGTTCTACTTGCTCTAGGATTCACTTCAATCACATAAATCTCATCTTTTTTGATGGCAAATTGAATATTCAAAAAACCCTTAACTTTTAAAGCTAAGGCTAATTTTTTAGTTTGATTTTCGATTTCTTTGATTAAGAAGGGTTTGATTGACACAGGAGGTAAACTACAAGCAGAGTCTCCAGAATGTATTCCAGCTTCTTCGATATGTTGCATAATTCCCGCTACATGAACTTGTTTTCCGTCAGATATTGCATCTACATCTACTTCCATCGCGTGATCAATAAACTTATCAATCAAAATTGGATTTTTATCAGCAGCTTTAAAAGCTTCCTCTACAAAGTTTTTAAGTTGTCGCTTTTCGTGAACAATTTCCATTGCTCTTCCACCTAATACATAAGAAGGTCTAACCATTAAAGGTAAACCAATTTTTTTAGCTATTTTAATTGCTTGTTTAAATGTTTTAGCAATTCCACTTTTTGCTTGTTTTAATTTTAATTTATTAAGAAGATTTCTAAATCGATCTCTGTCCTCAGCCAAATCAATCGAAGTATACTGAGTTCCTAGAATTGGAAGTTTATTATCATATAAAAATTTAGCTAACTTGATTGGAGTTTGACCACCGAATTGAGTAATAATACCAACTAAATTTCCTTTCTCTTTTTCTTTTTGAATTATGTTAAAAACATATTCCTCTTTTAAAGGCTCAAAGTATAATCGATCACTTGTATCATAATCTGTTGAAACAGTTTCTGGATTACAATTGACCATGATTGTTTCAAAACCCACTTTTTTTAAAGAAAAACTTGCCTGACAACAGCAATAATCGAACTCTATACCTTGTCCTATTCTATTGGGACCTCCACCTAATATTATTATTTTTTTTTTGTCTGATGGATCAGCTTCACACTCAGAATTTATTGAAAAATTTCGCTGATAAGTTGAATACATATAGGGAGTAAAAGATTTAAATTCTGCTGCACAAGTATCTACTTTTTTAAATACAGGTAAAATTTTAAGTGCAGTTCTTTTTTTTCTAATAATATCTTCTGAGGTTTTAGTTAATTCTGAAAGTTTTTTGTCTGAAAAACCAATTGATTTTATACGGTTTAATTCATTGAAGTCCTTAGGTAGTCCTTTATTTTTAATTTTTATTTCATTATCTACGATTTCTTTGATTTGAGACAAAAACCATGGATCAATCTTACACAAACTATGAATTCTTACTAAATTAATTTTTTTTCTTATAGCTTCAGCAACAAGTAAGATCTTGTTTGGAATATTTTCTTTAAGTTTTTTTTCAATCTGTTTTTTGTTAAGATCAAATATTCTGTCTAATCCCGAAAGACCAGTTTCAAGAGATACTAATGCTTTTTGAAGAGACTCTTTAAAGTTTCGTCCGATTGCCATTGCTTCACCGACTGACTTCATAGATGTGCCCAAAGTTGCAGGAGAAGTTGAAAATTTTTCAAAAGTAAATCTTGGTATTTTAGTAACAACATAATCAATACTAGGCTCAAATGATGCTGGAGTTACTTTTGTAATTTCATTTTTTAATTCATCTAATGTGTAGCCAACCGCAAGTTTCGCAGCAACTTTTGCAATTGGAAATCCTGTTGCTTTAGATGCAAGTGCTGATGATCGTGACACTCTTGGATTCATTTCTATTATAACCATTCGACCATTTTTTGGATTAATTGCAAATTGAACATTTGAACCACCAGTCTCAACTCCAATTTTTCTTAAACAAGCTATAGAAGCATTCCTCATTACTTGATACTCTTTATCAGTTAAGGTTAGAGCAGGAGCAACTGTTACAGAGTCCCCAGTATGTATTCCCATCGGATCAACATTCTCTATTGAACAGATAATTATACAGTTATCTTTCTTGTCTCTTACAACTTCCATTTCAAATTCTTTCCAACCTTCTAAACATTCTTCAACAAGAACTTGGCTAACAGGGGACTCGTGCAAACCACTTTTGATAATCTTTAAGTAGTCTTTTTTATTTTTGACAATTCCTCCTCCTAAGCCTCCCAGTGTAAATGCAGGTCTAATAATTGCTGGTAAACCAATCTTTTTTAAAATTTTAGAAGCTTGATTTACATTATTAACAATTTTGGATTTAGGTAGATCTAAACCTATATCAATCATATTTTTTCTAAATTTTTTTCTATCTTCTGCATTAGCAATTGCCTTTGAATTTGCACCAATTAATTCAATCTTATATTTTTTTAAAATTCCTTTCTTCTCAGCTTCCATAGCAAGATTAAGAGCAGTTTGACCTCCCATGGTTGGAAGAATTGCATCTGGTTTTTCTTTTTGAAGAATTTTTTCTAAAACCTCTAAGGTAATGGGTTCAATATAAGTCTTATCAGCAACATCAGGGTCAGTCATTATAGTTGCTGGATTTGAGTTAATAAGAATAACTTTATAACCCTCATTTTTTAAAGCTTTACATGCTTGAGTTCCTGAATAATCAAATTCACACGCCTGACCGATGATAATTGGTCCCGCACCAACAACTAATATTTTTTTAAGATCTTTTCTTTTTGGCATTTTTTTTCATGTTGTTAATAAATTCTTGAAATAAATAAACGCTATCTTGTGGCCCAGGGTTTGACTCCGGATGGTATTGAACAGAAAATACAGGCTTGTTTTTTAGTTTTATACCTTCAATACTATTATCGAATAGAGACTTATGTGTGACAACAATATTTTTAGGTAGATTTTCTTTTACAACTTCAAAGCCATGATTTTGACTGGTGATTTCCACATTATCATTGATTAAATTTTTAACAGGATGATTAGCACCCCTATGTCCCAATTTCATTTTTTTTGTTTTACCACCTAATGTTAAAGCAAGTATTTGATGACCAAGACAAATACCAAATAATGGTAAGTTTTTTTTAATTAAATCTCCAATTATTTTAATTGCATATTTTCCTGTTGCAGCTGGATCCCCAGGACCATTTGATAAAAATATACCATTTGGTTTAAGAGATAATATCTTATTAGCTGGAGTTTTGCATGAAACAACTGTTACTTTACAATTAAAATCAGAAAAATATCTTAAAATATTTTTCTTTATTCCATAATCAATGGCAACCACATGAAATGATTTTTTGTTATTTTTTTTAAAACCTGTTCCTTTCTTCCATGTTTTAAGTCCTTTCCAAATATAATTTTTTGGAGTTGTAACTTTTTCTGCTAGATCAAGATTTTTTAATCCACCCCATTTAATTGTTGAATTTGTAAGTTTACTAATATTAAATTTACCGCTTTTTGAAAAAGCCATTGTTCCTCGTGGAGCCCCTTTATCTCTTATATAATTTGTTAAACTTCTAGTATCCAAACCCGTAATTCCAACTATCTTATTTTTTTTTAACCAAGCATCTAAATTTAAAAGAGATCTATAATTTGATGGAGAGGTTATTTCTGTGTTAAAAATTACACCTTTTGTCCAAATTTTATCTGACTCGTAATCTTCTTTATTGGTTCCCACATTTCCAATATGTGGAAATGTAAAATTAATAATTTGTCCTGCATATGATGGGTCAGATATAATTTCTTGATAACCAGTAAAAGAAGTGTTGAAACAAATTTCACCAGTTGCCTCACTTTGATAACCAATACCGATGCCCTTAAAAATTTTCTTATTTTCAAGAACTAAAATGCCTGTTTGAATATTTGTGATTTTATTTGAGTTAGTTTTTTTTACTTTTTTGATCAATTACAACTCATAAGTTAAAGGTTAATACAATAATTGGTTTATTATCGCAACAGAGATGTATTATAAAATTGTAAAAAAACAATTTTTCTTTTGAAGAATTTTTTGTTTACAGTAAATTAAAAATATTATGTCTTTAAAAGAAACGATCGAAACTGAATATAAAAATGCTTTAAAATCTAAAGATAAGGTCAAAATCTCAACTTATAGGTTAATTTTATCATCTATAAAGGACTTGGATATTTCCAACAGATCTGGCCCAAACAAAAAAGAGACAGATGATGAGGATATTAAAAAACTTTTTAAGAAGATGGTTAAGCAAAGAGCCGAATCAATTGATATTTATAAAAAGAATAACCGTTCTGACCTGCTAGAGGTAGAGCAGAATGAATACAATATTATAAGCAGTTTTTTACCAAAACAACTTAGTGAAGAGGACACAAAAAAAATATGCGAGGAAGCTATTTCTAGTTTAGGTGCAGCTTCAATTAAAGATATGGGTAAGGTTATGGGCGAATTAAAGAAAAAATACGCAGATGAAATTGATTTTTCAAAAGCAGGAGTATTATTAAAACAACTATTAAGTAAGTAATGAAATACCCTAAAGAATATCTTGATGAAATTAAAACAAGATTAAAAGTTTCAACAGTTGTTTCAAAAACTGTAAGTTTAAAAAAAAGAGGAAAAGAGTATGTTGGTCTTTCACCATTTAAAAATGAAAAAACTCCTTCATTTACAGTTAATGATGAAAAGGAATTTTATCACTGCTTTGCAACTGCTGAGCACGGAAATATTTTTGATTTTGTAATGAAAATCCAAAATCTCAGATTTGGTGAAGCGGTAAAACATTTGGCTAATCTTGCTGGTATGCAGCCATACATATTTTCAAAACAAGACGAGGAAAGAGAAAAAAAATGGAAAACTTACTCTTTAATTTTTAGCCAATATGTAGATTTTTATCATGAGGAACTTTTAAAAAATGAGTCTTACTCTTTTGTTAGAGATTATTTAAAAGATAGGTCTCTAAATAAAGATCAAGTTAAAAGATTTAAAATTGGTTATGTTGAAAAAAAACCTAATTTTTTTGAAAAGTTAAAAAATAACTTTAATATTGATGATTTATTAGAAACTGGATTATTTTATTTTGATGAAAAGAAAAAAATTTACATTGAAAGATTTAAAGGGCGTTTAATTTTTCCTATTAATAATATATCTGGCCAACCCATTGCATTAGGTGGAAGAATAATTGAAAAAAGTGATTTTCTTGCAAAGTATATTAATTCTCCTGAAACAAATTTTTTTAAGAAAGGTGCTAATTTATATAATTTAGATTTAGCTAGAACACTTTCAAATAAACTAGATAATATTTTTTTAGTAGAAGGTTATATGGATGTTATTGGTCTAAGTAAAAATGGAATAGAAAATGCGGTAGCAAATTTGGGAACTGCCTTAACAGATAAACAAATATTTACTCTAAATCAGTTTTTTGACGATATCGTCATATGTTTTGATGGTGATGAAAGCGGTTATAAAGCAGCATTAAGGGCTGCAGAAAATTCAATTAAAGATTTGAAACCTGAAAAACAAATTTCATTTTTATTTTTACCAGATAAAGAAGACCCAGATAGTTTTGTTAATAAACATGGTAAAAATTATTTTATTGATTATTCAAAACAAAATAAAATTTCAATACATCAGTTTATATTTAGCCATTATAAAAAGCATACTTCAAACAATCCATCATCAATGGCAATTTTTGATAAAAAACTTAGAACTATAGCTAACGCAATCAAAGATGATTATATAAAGAAATATGTTTTAGAATATTTTCTAGAAAAAATTTCTGATCTTACTCCTCATACTAGTCAAAATAGAAAAAACTTTTTTATAAAAAAAACCAAATCATTAGAGACAACTAAAAAGCATTTCAACGAAAGTAAATCTTTATCAGGTGTTGAATTAAAAGAATTTTCATTGATTTACTTAATCATAAATAATTTAAACTTAATACAAGACAATATCCATTTGGTTGAAAATATTAAGTTTTTTACAGATGTTAACAAACAAATTTTTGAAAAAATCTTATTAAAATTAAAATCAGGAGAAAAATTATCAGTTGAACAATTGGGTATTGATGCTCAATTAATCGGTAAAATAATTAAGTTTGCACCCATTAAACATATCTTAAAAAATAAGTTAAATAATGACCATGAAATTATTGAAATATTGGATGATATTACTAGAGACCTGAATAATTACGATTTAGAGTTTAGAATTCAAGAATTAGAATCGAAGTTTTCAAGAGATTTAAGTGAAGCTACATTTAATGAGCTAAAAGAGCTTAAAAAAAAGCAAAATATCAATTAATCTCAATAAATTAGTAATGGATTTTTATATATTTGACATTATATAAGACTCTTCAAATTTATTAGTGTGGAAAGAATAATTACAAAATCATTTGCGAGACTGATGGGTCGTGGAACCCACAGAGGTTTTATTACTCACGATGAATTAAATAAATCTTTAGGAAAAAGAAACCTTTCAGACGAAAACCTTGCTCAAGCGTTTATACATATTTTAGATGAAAAAATTTCTTTAGTAGAAAAAAAATCAGATTTTAAAATTTTGAGAAAAAAAGAAGGTTCTTCAAAAGAAGAAGGCAAAACAATCGAAAAAAGTGATGACCCTATCAGAATGTACCTTAGAGAGATGGGTGGAGTTGAGCTATTATCAAGAGAAGGTGAAATTGCTATTGCTAAAAGAATAGAAGCTGGAAAAGATGTAATGTTAATTGCATTATCCCAAAGTCCAATTACTGCTCAACAATTTTTTGAGTGGAATGAAAAATTACAAAAAGATGAAATTTTAGTTAGGGAGATTATTGATATTGATACAAACTACATGGAGGATGAGTCAACAGGTCCAAGCGCAAAACAAAAAAATGCTGGTGAAACTGATAGTGAGGAAGGGTCTGGTGAGGATAGTGATGAAGAATTTAATCCAACTCTGGCGGCAATGGAAACAGAAATAAAACCCAAAGTTTTAAAAACAATAAATTTAATAACAAAAGATTACAATAAACTTATTAAGTATCAAAAAGAAAAGTTAGATTGTGTTTTAGACTCCAAAATATTTTCACCTTCAAAAGAAAAAAATTATGATAAAATTGTTAACGAAATTCTCGAAAATATAAAATCTCTTCAATTATCACCATCTGTTTTAGAGGAGTTAGTTCAAAAACACTATATTGAAAATAAAAAAATTATTTCTTTAGAAGGTAATCTTTTAAGATTAGCTATGGATTACAAAATACCAAGAAATGAATTTATAAAATTTTATATTGGAAATGAAATTAATCCAAACCTTAAAAAATTTTTAGACACCAATTCCATCTGGAAGCAATTTTTTTCAAAAAATAAAGATAAATTTAAAGAAATAAGAGAAAGATTAATCGAAATCAGTCACAAAATTGGTATGTCGGTTACTGATTTTAAGAAATTAGTAAGTAGAGTTCAAAAAGGAGAAAAAGAGTCAAGAATAGCTAAAAAAGAAATGGTTGAAGCTAACTTAAGATTAGTTATCTCCATTGCAAAAAAATATACAAATAGAGGTCTGCAGTTTCTTGATTTAATTCAAGAAGGAAATATTGGATTGATGAAAGCTGTTGATAAGTTTGAATATAGAAGAGGGTATAAATTTTCTACTTATGCTACATGGTGGATTAGACAAGCAATCACAAGATCAATAGCTGATCAAGCTAGAACGATAAGAATTCCTGTACACATGATTGAAACAATTAACAAAATTGTAAGAACTCAAAGATTAATATTAAGTGAATTTGGCAGAGAAGCTACACCTGAGGAATTAGCTAAAAAACTTAGAATGCCTTTAGATAAAGTAAGAAAGGTTCTTAAAATTTCAAAAGAACCAGTGTCACTTGAAAAACCTGTTGGTGATGAAGAAGATAGTAGTCTTGGAGATTTTATTGAAGATACGAAAGCTTTAGCTCCATTGGAACAAGCTATAAAATCAAACTTAGGAGAAGCAACAACAAAAATATTATCTACTTTAACACCAAGAGAGGAAAGAGTTTTAAGAATGAGGTTTGGTGTTGGTATGAACACTGATCATACTTTAGAGGAGGTCGGCTTACAGTTTTCTGTAACAAGGGAGAGAATAAGACAGATTGAAGCTAAAGCTTTAAGAAAGTTAAAACATCCTAGTAGATCAAAACAATTAAAAAGCTTCTTAGAAAGTTAAAATAAATTTTGGGCCGTTAGCTCAATAGTAGAGTACTGCATTGACATTGCAGGGGTAGTTGGAGCGTAACCAACACGGCCCACCATTGATTTGTAAATTAATTACTAATCTTATAGATATAATAAAACTTTATGGAAAAATATTATTGTGAAGAAAAGGTTACAATTGGAGTAGCAGCCTATGGTAATTTAGAAATTACGAAAAAATGTATAGAAGCCATAAAAAATTCTATAGATGGAAATTTTGAAATTATTTTAGTTGATGATTTTTCCCCAGATGATGGACTTATTAAAGATTATTTTTTAAGTTTAAAAAAAGAGTTTAAAGATATAAAAATTTTTTATTTTTCAGAAAACCTTGGCTATATTCAGAGTGTAAATTGTATTCTATCACACGCAGCTGGTAATAAGATTATTTTTGTTTCCAATGATATTATTATAAATTCTTATTTTTTAGAAGAATTAATAAAAACATCAAATATTTCAGAAAATATTGGTTATGTTAGAGGAGTTTCAAATTATGTAGATACCGCTTTAAAAAGCCACAATTTAGATATTAAAAATTTTACAAGTAAAGACCCAAGCGATATTGCAAAAGAAGTATCGAAAAAATACAAAAATAATTATTTTGAAGAAGAATATCTTTGTGGAGATTGTTTTTTAGTAAATAGAGCATTACTTCAAAAAATTGGATATTTTGATTGTAAAAATTTCAAAGATTATCTTGGAGATCTTGATTTTGGAATTAGAGCTAAAGCATTTAATTTTAAATGTATAGTTTCAGAGGGAGCTTTTTGTTATCATCATGCAGGAATTAATTTTGATTATTTACCAGATGATCAAAAAAAAATTAAACTTAGAAGAAGAAATATCTTCCTAATGGAGGACTGGGCACGTTTTAAATTAAAATATGATTTTCCAATTAACCTAATTTATCCTGGTGTGAATACATTGGATTTTAATAAGATAAGAAGTAAAGTTAATAAAAAATATGAAATAAACAAAAAAGATTATTCTAAATATCTTATCTAATAAAAAAGATTAATGAAGTTAAAAAATATAATTGTAACTGGAGGATTAGGATTTATAGGAAGCAATCTAATAGAGCTTCTGTTAAAAAAAAAATATAATGTTTTGAATATAGATAAAATTACATATTCATCAAATCTTTATAACGTTAAGAATTTTAAATCTTCTAAAAATTATAATTTTATAAGATGTGATATTGGGGACAAGAAGATAAAAGATGTTCTATTTAAATTTAAGCCAAAATGTATATTTAATTTGGCAGCCGAAACTCATGTTGATAGATCTATTGATGATCCTACAAAATTCATTAATACAAATATTATTGGAGTGTATAATTTATTGGAAAATTTCAAAAAATATTCACAAAAATATAATTCAAAATTAATTCATATATCAACTGATGAGGTATTCGGAGATATTTTAAAAGGTAGATCTTCTGAAAGATATGCTTATAAACCAAGTTCACCATATGCCGCTAGTAAAGCGGCTGCTGATCACTTAATTAATTCTTATATCAGAACTTATAAACTCCCAATAATCGTTACTAATTGTTCAAATAATTATGGTCCAAAACAACACCCAGAAAAATTAATACCAAAATTAATTTACAATATTTTAAACAATAGACCTTTGCCAATTTATGGAAAAGGTACTAATTCTAGAGAGTGGATATATGTTAAAGACCACTGTGAGGCATTATTTAAAGTATTTCAAAAAGGAAAAATTGGTCAATTTTATAATATAGGGTCTAATAAAAATCTTTCTAATATTGAAGTTTGTAAAAATATTTTAAGTGTTTCAAAAAAAATAATTAAACTTAAGAATAAAATTAATATAACCTTTGTAAAAGATAGACCAGGTCATGATATTAGATATGCTTTAGATAGTAGAAAAATTAGAAGAGAATTAAAATTTAAACCTAAAATAAGTTTTAAAGATGGAATAAAATTAACCTTTGATTGGTATAAAAATAATAAATCATACTATAAATCTTTATCAAAAAAAGATATTCTTAACAGACTTGGAAAAAAATGATTAAAAAAGGAATTATTTTAGCAGGTGGATTTGGAACCAGAATGAGCCCACTAACCAAAGCAGTCAATAAACAATTGTTACCCATATACGATAAACCTCTTATTTTTTATCCACTTTCAATTTTAATGTTATCAAAAATTAGGGAAATTTTGATTATCGTAAATAAAGGCCAAGTTAATCAATATAGAAAATTAATTCCCGATGGAAAGAATCTTGGATTAAATATTACTTATAAAGAACAGGATAAACCAAGAGGTTTACCAGATGCATTTATTTTGGGAGAAAAATTTATTGGTAAAGATAATGTTGCAATGATATTAGGAGATAATTTCTTTTATGGTCAGGGATTATCTGAGAATTTAAAAAAGTGTATAAAATTAAAATCAGGAGCAAAAGTTTTTTTACATAAAGTATCAAATCCCCAATTATTTGGAGTTGCTAAAGTTAATGAAAAAAATAAGATCCAAAAGATTATTGAAAAACCAAAAAAATTTATTTCAAATTTAGCTGTAACTGGACTCTATTTTTTTGATAATAATGTTATTAAACATGCTAAATCCTTAAAACCATCAAAAAGAAATGAGCTAGAAATAATAGATCTTTTGAATATTTATAATAAAAAAAATAAACTTTCGGCAGAGTATATTGGTAGGGGGGGTGCTTGGCTTGATACAGGTTCTATTGAAGATTATTATAAAACTTCTTCATTTGTTTATGCAATTGAGAATAGGCAGGGGCTTAAAATAGCTTGTTTAGAGGAAATTGCATTATTGAATAAATGGATAAATAAAAACTTAATCAAAAAACAGATAAAGTTTTATGGGAACTGTAATTATTCTAATTATTTAAAAAAAATTATCAAATCAAGTGTATAAAATTTTATTAACAGGATCTTCAGGTTTTATAGGTTCAAATATTCTAAATAGTTTTTCTGAAGAATATAAATTCTATATAATTGTAAGAAAAAAAATTCCCAAAAAAATGAATATTGAGGTAATAAATTTTAAAAGCTATGAGTCTTTAAATTCAAAACTAAAAAAATTAAAAATAGATACCATCATTCATTGTGCAACACATTATGCAAAAGATCATAAATTTTCTGATATCAAAAAGTTTTGTGATTCAAACTTATTATTAGGAAATATAATTTTAGAAAATCTAAATTTCATGAAAGTAAGTAAATTTATCAATTTTTCTACAGTCTGGGAGGATGGTAATGCAAAAAAAAATAACACTACAAATTTGTATGCTGCCTATAAGAAAGGCTTCAGTACGATTTTAAATTTTTACAAAAAAAGGTTAAAAAAAGTTAAATTTTACGAATTAATGATCTCGGATACTTTTGGCAAAAATGATTATAGAAATAAACTCATTAATACATTAAAATCAAATTACAAAAAAAAAAAGACTACAAATCTAATTTCAAAAAATCTTTATATTAATTTGTTAAATATCTCTGATATAATTAGTGCTATACACTTGATTTTAAAAAAATCAGTTATTCCAAGAATATATTTACTTAAAAATAAACATGATACAAAAATTTCTGATTTAATTAATATTTTTAATAAACAAAATAAAAAAAAATTAAAGATTAAATGGTATTCTAATAGTTTAATTAAAAATAAAATTTATCCATACGACAAATTGAAAGGTTGGAAACCAAAAAATAGTAATATAAAAGATATAATAAATTACATTAAATTTTAATATTAAATCACAATTATGAAAAAAGTTTATTACGGAAAAGCTGTTTATAATTCAAAAGAAATTAATGCAGTAATTAAAGTTTTAAAAAATGATAGTCTTTCTTTAGTCGATGGAAAAAATGTAAAAAAACTAGAAAAAAATGTTTCTAGACTATTTGGAAAAAAATATGGATTAATGGTCAACTCTGGTTCATCTGCAAATTTACTTGGCTTATCATCATTTAATTTTAAAAAAGGTTCTGAGATCATTACCCCCAATTTAACTTTTTCAACAACAATAGCTCCAATATATCAATTAGGTTTAATCCCACATTTTATTGGTGTAGTGAAAAATAAATTTCAAGCAGATCCCTCACAAATAGAAAAATGTATTAATAACAAAACAGTAGCGATAATGATACCTAACTTGCTTGGGAATATTGCAAATTGGAAGATAATTTCTAAAGTTGCAAAAAAATATAAGTTGAAGGTAATTGAAGATTCTGCAGATACAATTGGTTATAAAATAAAAAATAATAATACTGGTAAACTTTCAGATGTTGTAACTAATAGTTTTTATGCATCTCATATTATTAATGGGGCAGGAATTGGTGGAATAGTTTGTTTTAATGATTTCAATTTATACCAAAGAGCAAAATTATTA
>Ga0315315_10001888_pt1 | contig 19211 bp, 11 predicted proteins | sample M140m3416metaG_FD_203699 | JGI IMG/M metagenome (GOLD analysis project Ga0315315, IMG submission 203699) | Ammonia-oxidizing marine archaeal communities from Monterey Bay, California, United States - M1 40m 3416 | ecosystem: Environmental > Aquatic > Marine > Intertidal zone | place: USA... | reverse complement strand
TGCTGCAGGAACTTCGGGTGGAGCTAATATACTTACCGGTATAGAGAAGACTCTCAAGAGATACGGGATGGCTCCTGATGCAATAGAAGAAACAATGAAGATGTATAAGTCTTTATTGCAGGATGAAGGCAAACAGAAGAAAGAAGAAATAAAGCTTCTTAAAGATATGGGAATCTACGAAAAGCCCAAGAAGTTTAAAGGCGGCGCTCAAAATCCAATGATGGGCCCAATTATGGGCATGCTAGGAATGGGCAATATGATGTCACTGCAAGGAAAGATGGGCGGTGGAATGGTTATGCCCGGAATGGGCGGTATGCCCGGAATGTCTGGTATGGGGCCTGCTATATTAGGCGGTATGGCAGGACAAACAGGCGGCTTCCAAAATATGTTTAATAATCCAATAAAGCAGTTCTTACAGTCTATTGGAATGGGCGGTATGGGCGGCATGATGGGACAACACAACCTTGGAGCAGGAGGCTTAGGAGGCGGACTAGGTATTCTTGGTGGTATGAATCCTATTGGCTTTAATCCTAACTTAATTCCGGGTGGTGGAAACAGGGCACTCCAAATGGGAGGTGGACGAGGAGGCATGCTTGGCGGAGGAGGAGGCCTTTGTGATTGCTTTACTGCAGCTATAGATAAGCTTATCGCCTTCTTGGCTGGTGAAGAAGTTAGTATTGGGGGAGGTGCTGGCGGTGGTGCTGGCGGCGCTGGAGGTCAAATTCTCACGAACCTTATAGATGTTCTCAAAAAAGCTTGGGGAGGTTTAAAGAATTTCGGCAGTACTCTTTGGGAGACAGCGAAAAAAATTGGGTCTCCAATTATAAATGCGTTTAAGGATACCTTTGGTAAGGGAACAATGGGGGCAATAATCGACGCTGTAGGCTCTGGCATTAAGCCGATATGGGACGGAATAAAGAATGTTGGAGAATCTATCTTTAATGGAATTAAGAGTATTCCAGAAGGGGTGCAGAAACTAAAGGATTTTGGAAACGGTATTAAGGATCTTGGAAGTAGTGCTTTAGATGCTGCTTCTAATTTTGATCCAAATTCTTTACTTCAGAGTATTGGTGGTCTTATCGGAGGAGGGTTAGGAGGAGTCGGTACCCTTATTGGAGAAAAGATTGGTGATCTTATCACACCTACATATGCTGCCGGTGATCGTCGAAATCTAGTAAATTATTCTGCTCAGGGTCGGCAAAATGATCTCACAGATGAGCAGGGTAACATTGTTACTCCTAAAGGATTTAAAGCTGGGCGAAGCAGCTACCAAGGTCCGTTCGGTAGCGATAAGCAAATTAGGGAATCACGAGACAGAATGGTTGCCAACAAGGCTAAGTTTGATGAGCAGATTGCAAAAGCAGAAGCCGCTAGGAAAAAGGCTGGAAAGGGAGAGTTTGAAAAAGGCAGCTATATTGACAGAATAAAAGCACAGTCGGAAGCTCTTGGTCTAAGTATTGAGGGTAGAGACAATTATCTTGGAATCAAACCTGAAGAAGCTAAGGCAAAAGCCAAAAAAGAAGAAGCAAAGGCTCAAGTTCCAAATGAACAACTAGCAAATCAACTGAAAAATAACATGGGGATTAACCAAAGAAAGGTTAAACTTACTGATACACCTCTTGCCGCAGCAAAGCTAATTATAGATTTCCTCAAGAACAATTGCTTAAAGACGGAGCCTTGTAGCGGTGGTGCCGGCGGTGGTGCCGGTGGTGGTGCCGGTGGTGGCGGTGGATTATTAACGCCGAATCCAAAGCTGCCATTAGAGCCGATAGACTGGGGCGATCTTGGTCCGGCTGAAGCTACTCCGGGTCCGGGCTTAGCAAGGCCCGGTGAATCTGACCCTGATTATATTGGCCCAGCTTGGGGCGGTACACTAGACGGTAAGGGATTTCCGGAGGATGCTACATGGGGTCGGAAGAAGGACAGTTCTAGTATGGTTGTTCCATCGAAACCTTTCTTCGATAAGAAACCTAAACCAGCGTCAAAGACAGCGGCAGAAGTGGCTAGGGAAAAAGCCTCCGACGAATACATTAAGCATGGTACGCAGGAGGGAAGAGCTGTTATGGTTCCCAAAGGGGGATTAAAAGATCGTAGGCGATCCGGTGATGAAAACAGTGCCTTTGAGTATAAGCAGGAAGATGGGAGTTGGAGTTTTGATGTTCCTGAAGGGGCTGAATACCAGTCCTCAAGTCCAAAAACCAAACAGGTCATAGATGCAGCACAAAAGACTATAGACGAAACAAAAAAAATGCTGATGGAAAAATATGGGCTGTCAGAGGATGAGTATAATAAACAAATGAAGGAAGCTGGAACTTATCATCAAGGCGGTGGTAGTCTTGGAAAACCTACAAATCCGGCGTACAACGATGCTAATTGGCATGAGCAAATGAAAGATCCGGGGGCAAGACCAATACCACAGCAACATTTTGGCATGGATGGCAAACCCATACCAGCCAACAAAGTGCGTGTTGATCAATTTGGTGACTTTGGTGGGCTTGGAGACGGCTCTACAATAGGCGCAGGCACACCCATTCCTTATTATAAGGACGGAGCATTACCATTAGGCTCGATAGGCAACGGCTTCCAGAATATAGAACCGGGTAGACCTCGCAAGACTCTCGCAGATCATCCCGACTATATTAAATCTGAAGATAGGCCTGCTTTGACAAAATTGAACATACCCGGAATGCTTGGGCTTGGTGCTCCCAGTGCAATTGGAAGGCACCCGCTAGGGGATCTCGGAGGACCAAGTGCAATTGGAAGGCACCCACTAGGAGATCCCGGAGGACCAAGTGCAATTGGAAGGTTCCCACTAGGGCGTGGCGCTCCCACAAAACGTACTCTTCCCGGATATGATGGTGGTTTTCCAAGTGAAAGGACGCCTCACTTTGGTGGTTTGTTCGGTTCGGAGAATCCCCTTCAGGCTATGGCAGCGAAGCGAGACCTGCACAATCCTACACTCAAGCTCCCACCTGCTAGTCCAACAGACTTATTAGAGAATATGGGTATCACACCGACTAGAGGTGGAGGTGGTGGAGATGAGCGTCCAGAAGCTACTACTCCTTTGCTTTCAGATGAAACTGCCTTTATTTCAGCTGTAGATAAATTAAGAGGAATCTTTGAAGGTGGCGGGACAGTATTTACCAACTTCGATCTAGTTGTAAAAGGAATGAAAGAAGCAGCAAATCTAATACCTAAAATACCAGAAGAAATAAAACTTACACTTCAAACGCCGGAGGTTACTGTTAAAGTTATGGCGGCAGACGTACAAAATCAAATAGGTAAAGTTGTTCAAGGTGCTATAGATTCAGCGATAGCTAGAAAATTTGAAGCTAGAGTGCAGTCTTTGGAAGCTACAGTGAATAACGATGGAATGGGAACTGGCGGGTTATAAAGGAGAAAATGAGATATGTCATATTCAGGGGTTAAATTAGAGATTTACGCGGGCGTTGCCGGAGGCGGCGGGTATCAGTTTAGGCCTAGTCCTATGTTGGATATAACTAGAGAGGTATTTAGAAACAATGATGGAACAACCATTGGAGGGGGTTTCAATCTAACGTTAAACGGCAGTCTACTGCCTTCTACAATTGGCGGTACGGGGTCAGGTATGACTCCAGCCGGACATGATTATGCAGATGGCACTACTAACATAAATAAAACTTTTGAAGCTAAAAACGCTTTGACCTCACTTGTAGCCAATCGGGAAAAAGCCACTATTAAGGGGACTTTTGTGCCAGTTTCAGGGTCAGGAATAGGAACTGGCTGTCCAGAGGTTGTTGGAATTTATGCAACTAATTTAACAGTTCAAAGTATTGATTTTTCTAGCGCAGATCAGTGGACTCAAAGGGTTGACTATACTATAGAAATGTTCTGCCCGAACTCCATTTCAATTGGAAAATCAACAGCAGGGACACCATATTCCGGAGTTTCAGAATACACCTTTGGAAGCGATGCGCTAAACGGCACACTACAGTCTCAAGATATAGAATATTCAGTATCTGTTTATGATAAAGGAAGAAGCACCGCTTTAACCGGAGGAGGCTTAGAGAAAAGCTCTATGTTCTTCCAAGTTCAAGTTCAGCAGAATCTTCAACAAATGTTAGGGTTTGGTGCTCAAGAAGGAGGAGCCAAAGAAGCTGGGGCTGGTATAGACAGAGCGGTAAATGCATTTTTGAATATTGGGCAAACCAGTGGGATGAGCTCCACGCAATCAGGACAAACGGCCTTCGGAACTCTTGAGTTCGATGGCAGTACTGTCAGTGGTCAGACAAACGGTAGTGGTATTAGCGGAGTCGGAACAAGCGCTCTTTTAGTAGATAGAAATATAGGCATAAACTTTGCAGGAGGGAATACCTCTGTTACAGACACATATATAGGTAAGCCATTATCTGGGCCTACAGGTTTTACATCATCAGGGATTAACGAAGGGCTTTATATAGACAAATATGATGTAAACTTGGAGGGCAGTCGCGAGAGTGCTATTGTAACAGTTACTGTTGATGGTGAAATTGAAGGCCTAGAAGCATGGAATGAGGGTGGAGTAGGTTTAGATCGTGCTAAAGCGGGGTTTGGGAGGTCTGCGTTTAGTGGCAGTGGTGATACTGGTCCAGCAACAGGTGCTTCAGGCAGAACAGAGGGCGCAACTTCGTTTTACAATAGGGCTCTTGCAATTTATAATGAAGTTCCTGCATATTCAAGCACATTATTACCACTTGAAGTAGAACCAATTAGTCAGTCTGTAGGCTATAATATTAGTGAGGCAACAGTAACATACTCATTCACATATTCCAATAGGCCAATGCCTTGCAATGAGCAAGCTTTGTCTGAGAGTATAAGTTTAACAAAGTCAAAAGCCATCCCTGTAACCGCTAGTCATTTAATATTAGGAAGAGCTAAAGGTCCTATATTTCAGGACATCGGCACACAGACAGCATCCACAACAGACCTCACAGTAGAGGCATTTATTGTTCCAAATAATTTGGCTGCGGTCTGCACAGGAGATCTTACAGAAGGCTCTCCAGCTGAATTTTATGACCAGTTCATAACTAAAGTGCAGCAAGGAATAAGTGATGAATATGAAACACACTATGTTACTAGCGACTCCGAAACTTATGACCCTATAGCAGGAAGATATACAAGGAATATATCTTGGGTTCATACAGAGTGTTAAATTAAGGACTAAATATGTCACAAAAGCAAACGTGTTCACCAGTAAGCATACACGGCCCTAAAGAACAAATTGTTTTCTTAGGAGCTAGTGTACAATCCGTATCAACCAGTCTGGGATGGAATGAACAACAGTCTACGCTAACTGTTACTCTAGTAGAAGACAACTGCGCTGGTCCCAAAGTTTATTACCCACTTCCCGGACAAAGGTTTACAACAAACGCTGCTGATCCGGGTTTTATAAAACCTACTATTGGAACTCCTGTTTATTTTAGAATGGGAGGCTCCACCGGCGGCTCCTCAGATATCTTTGAGTTTGCTGGAATCGTTCAAGCTTGGACAGTAGATGCTAGCTCTAGCGCTAATCCTGTTTATACAGTGACTATAGTCGATCCTAGAATTATTCTATCTAATTTAGAGGTTATTGTTAGCGACTATGCAGGAGATGTAGGCGATGTCTATAACCTTATAAATGCTTATGGATGGCTCGAATCTCAGGGAACAACTTGTCCTTGGACGGCAGTTAACGGGGCTTATTTCGGCTCCCCTGCCAATGGGTTTGGAGGGGCAGTTAATAACAATGAAGGAACTCCTTACGTACTGTTAAGAAACTCAATCCAAAAGCTTTTATCTGGTTTCCCAGATCCTAAGTACTCTCCTTATGGTTATGCCTGCTATAGAGCCCCTAATGGAGTATCAGATGTTGCCTCTGACGGTCGTGCATATGGCATGGTATTTAGTCCGCAAGACACTAACGACTCTGCTCTTTCTGCAGCTGGAGGATATGGTCCGGTTGCTAATTATTATGTTGACCTTTCAGAGATACCATTTGCCCCAACATTTTATAGAATACCGGGTCCAAGCATAAGTGTCTTGGATTTAGTAAGTCAGATTTGTGCTGAAACTGGATGTGATTATTATATAGAGCTTTTAGTAACCTCTACAGGTCAAAAATGTATTAAAGTTAGAGTAGCTCAAAGAGCTACGCAGCCATCTTTAGGTGAAATAGAACAATTTGTTTCAGCGACCGACAATGTTGTTTCAAAGAATGTTGGTAGAGAGCTTAGAAACGAACCTTCTCAAGGTTTTGTTTATGGCGGTTATGTGCAAACTGTATATCAGCAATCTGCAGCCTCATCACGCATTATACAATTCTGGGGATATGACTCCGCTAAAAACTTAACAGTCGCTAACAATACTAGTTTAACAGGTAGGGAAGCAGGCGACTGGAAGATATATCTAGATGTCAGACCTCTCTCTGCTAGCTTGACGACTCCTATTGCAGGTAACTCTATTCCGGGATACGGTTCTTATGGTTCTCACTATTTTGAAATCCATGAAAAAGAAATCAGGATGGCTATAGGTGGATTCGACGAATGGTTTAACTATGCTATTGCATATAACCAAGGGACAGGGACTATATTTGGCCAATGGATCAGAGGGAATTTAGAGATAAAAGGCCCTAATATTCATTTTCCAGACTTCACTGGAATGGGAATTGGACCAGATGCGCTCTCAGCAGCCTTGTTGAATATGATAGGTTATAATCTAGCCTTTCAACCAGATCAAGATCCTACAGACAATAGAAATGAAGACCTTAAAAAGATTCACCAATTTATTGTAGATTGGGCCGAGACATACTATGGTAAGCAATTCCTAGTACAGCTTCCTTATGTTTGTTATAGAACCGATTCAGATTCTGGTCAGGTAATATATAGCGATAACCCGACTAACGACGGTGGATGGCCTGCTCGGGGCATAACAGATATCTTAAAGCTTCCTTGTAGCGCAGAGGGTCAGCCCGAAGAAAAGTTATCGTTTTTTGCAGACGAGACGAATAAAGTTACTCCCTTCTGCAGATTTTATGAGATAGGAACAGGAATAGGTTCAGGAGTTGTCGTACAGCAGAGCGAATATGTAGCTCACAATGCTAGCGATGGTAGAGGTCTTTCTATATACCTTAAAGGTTCTGTTGATGAGAAGCCTCTTGAATACGGCTCATATGCTACAGCTCTATTTAAACTTGATAGCCCAGTAATAGAAAGTGGTCTCGAAAGCGATTTAGGCGGTATAAATCCAAACTTTGGCGGCTTAATAGAAACAGCTATAACTTCAGGTGTTAGTGGAGCAAATCTAAATGTTCTTAAAGGTGGGTTGCAATTTAATGCAGACGGAACTAGGGGTACGGATGGGACACTTGCTATTGCTGTAAGAAGAAAGACTCCAGATGAAGTTGCTGTTCCAATGAGAAGTAATACAACTAGGTATGGGCCAATATTTAAAAAAGGGCCTCCGGGACAAGTTCACTTTGTGGCTGACGACCAGCTCGTACCTTGGGAGTATGATGGCTATTTGAATCTGATGAATGCTCCTGTTAACGCTATGTCAGAAAAAATTAAAGATGCTGTAACCTACATGCAGGAAGGTGAAAGGGGTTCTATTAACTTCCCCGGAACACCAACTAGAAGACTCGGTTCTGAGTTAAGATCTAGTCGGAAAACAATGAATTTCATAAACATGCAAGCTAGTAGCTTCACTGCTGGCGGAGGTAATCACTCCTATAATGGAATTGTTAGCGTTCCTTGGGATGGTAGTTTTGGTCCTAATATAACTAATATAACTGTAAACTATGGTGAGAATGGCTTTACAACAGCCTATACACTCAATACCTTTACCCCTTCTTTTGGAAAGTTTGCTAAATACAATGCTAATAGACTTTCTAAAATGGGTAAGAGAGCTCAAGAAATTAGGAAGATTCAAAGAGAAAAAAATAAACTTCAAAAAGCTTTAGCACAAGCAGAGCAAAGGGCAGCTCTAGCCAGAAAGCAGATGAAGCAGAGATCGAAGCAAAACGCTAGCAATGGAACCACAATAAAAACAGGGCAAAATGTCGAACGAAATGTTGGTCCCGGTGGCTCGGGCACCTCTGCTGGTAGCGTAAGCAATACAACCCCAAGGGCTCTTGCTCTAGCGAACAGTACTCGCTGGGCTCATATGGGAGGGGTCAGTGATGACGCTTTAATGAGCGCCGTAACTCACAAAAAATCGGGCACCGACAGCAACTATGGGTATAGTTGGTCCACAGACCTGCCTCAATATGCCAGTGCTGCTGCCGTCCAATACGGAGATTGTACAGAGCATATACAATCGGGGGGCGGCGGACTACCTATGATACGACCCCCCGTTACGGGAAACCACCTTACCGCAATCGGACAGAGTTATCTTGATCCATACGCTACCACAAAAACACGTAAGAATGTTAAGGATGGAACGTCGGACAGCATGCATTGTGGGCATGAAATAGTCTTTCATGGGCAGGTTCCTCCGGGACCTCAGAGTCTTGAGGCATTCAAAGATGCTTCTGGACACTTTCCAGAAAACTTGAGAATGATGGCCCACAAAGGGCCTTTGCTTCTTCACGGATGGGGCTATGACTTAGAAGGAAAGCCTATACCCAACTACGTAGACGACGAGGCAGCCGCATCGGGAGGCTCGTTCACAAACGAGAAACTTACAAACTACTTTCCATCAGGATGGCTTCAAAAGCCCCATACTTGGCCAGTCGCCCCAGTGGATTTAAGATATGATAGGGCTAGAAATGTTTGGTCTCAACCTATTCAATACAGACTTATGCAGGCTCATAACACAGGGGCTGCTATTTCAGGGGGTCATTCGGGAACCTCCGTTCCCTTAAGTAGTAAAATGGCAGACCTAACAGATAAGGAAGGAGAAACAATACAGAACCCTCAGCTAGCCATAAAAGTTCCTGACTGGATGGACCCTATTAAGTCGGGCGAAAAGTATTGGGCTATGTATGATTCAGCAGACTGTACTTATTATCCTATAACTGTTAAACCCTCAATAACATGGGAATCAAACCAATCTGGTGAATGCGTTACTACTGGTCTTGCCATATCTGGCAGTTTCACTGGAATTAACTTTAGATCTGGTCTGATAGTTACTGTTGATACCGGAGATCCAGCTAAGATACATGTTGACGCAAGGACAAGAATTAGTGGAGGATTTAGAGCAGCGTGTACTGGCGGCGGCCACGAAACCGATTTACCGCTTTTTGAGAACTTTAGAAATATAGCCTTTGGAACAGGACTTGTAATAGATACTCTTCAAGATGACTGCACTTATCAGATAAGCGCAAATCCTTCTATCACTTGGAATTCTACTAACAGCTGTCTTCCTTATAGCGATGCAAATGGACAGTTTACGCAGATTCACTTTAGATCGGGTCTAACGGTAGAAGAAGATTCTGATAATCCATGCCTTATAAATGTAGATGCAAGGACAAGAATCAAAGGCGGTATGACCGGATGTAAGCCCGGAGCAAATTATCAGATCAACGATTGGGACTGGTATAGGAGTCTGCTTGTAGGTTCCGGATTAAAATTAAAACAAAACGTAGCTAAGTGTGAATATGAGATACAGGGAATTTTGCCGGAGCTGCGTGGGTACGGACCATTTGATTCACTTAATTTTGGAACCGGACTTACAGTCACACCAAGCGTAGCCGATGATTGTGATTATGACATTAATGTCAATTTCTTCATTAAGGGTGGAAACACGGGCACGGGATGCGGTGATATTTCCAGTGGAGTGCTAACTTATGAACCATATACCAAACTGGACATAGGAAGTGGCCTCTCACTAGCCAAAGTAGATACTGGTATATATTCATTAGATTTGGCTTCAGGAACAAGATTATTCAACGGCAGTGGATTTGGCAATATCATACCTCGGAGTGGATTAACTTTTACAGCTCATCACGGTTCTTGCGACTTCTTCCTAGATGCTTTGGCTATAAGTGGTGGTTCTACAGGATGTGCCGACACAGCTGACCAGATAACTTCTCCTGTTAGCGTTACTCAACTTCAAGTCACTGGAAACGGCCTTAAATTAGAAGACCTAGGCGATGGCACTGTTGCTCTTTCACACGCTCCTCATAGAGCACTGTTTAGCGGGTTTGAATATGGTAACATTACACCTCGAACTGGTTTGAACTTTGTCAGAACTCAAGACGGGCAAGACTGTGACTGGTATCTAGATGGTCTAGCTATAAAAGGAGGAAGGACTGGCTGTGATGATACTGGCGATGAAATAGCTAGCTATCTTAGCGTTACAAGGCTTAAGGTTACTGGGAATGGACTGCAGTTAAGAGATGAAGGTGCTGGAGAAGTATCTCTTGGCTTGTCTGAGCAGAGGGCTCTGTTTAGCGGATATGCGTTTGGCAATATAATTCCTCGGAGTGGTCTCAATATGGTAGCCGCTGAAGGTGGTACAGACTGCAATTGGTATCTTGATTCTGCTTCCACTACAGGAAGAATTATGGGCGGTATGTCTGGGTGTAAGCCCGGAACAAATTATCAGATCAACGACTGGAAAACTTATAAGGACTTGCTTGTAGGTTCTGGATTAAAATTAAAAGAAAATGTAGAAAATTCTCAGTATGAGATACAGGGAATTTTACCGCACCTGAAGGGCACTAACGCTTGCGGTTATCACACGACTCCGGGAGGGCCATTTGATTCCCTTAATTTTGGAACCGGATTTGAAATCATAGCAAGCCCAAGCGAGTATTGTGACTATGATATTAATGTCGGCATGTACATTAAGGGTGGAAGAACAGGATGTCATGATTCTAGTGATGAAATAGCAGTCTATAAACCATATACAAAACTGGAAATAGGAAGCGGTCTCCAACTAGGCGAAGTAGATGCCTGTACATATTCATTAGATTTGGCTTCGGGAACAAGATTATTCAGCGGTATTCCATTTGGCAATATCATACCTCGAACTGGTTTGGAGCTGGTTAGACATACCGCAGGTAACGATTGCGACTTTTTCCTTGACGTTACCACAAGTGGGGGAGGAACTTTACATGTAGGGCATAGCGGGACATGCATGAGTTCAGATGCTGCTGGGTGCGTAGACACCATTAATACAATAGGCACTTTTACTGATCTTAATCTTATTATGGGCAAGGGCATCACGGGCGTTAGCACCCCTATGAACAATGCTCAAAGAGCTGCTCTTGGTTTTCAGGCAGGTAGTGGCCTTGAAATAAGAACAAGACTTCCTATAATGTTACAGCCTAATGATCAACACGCAACAGGAGATACTACTACCGACTGTATTATAGACTGGGAGCAGATCAAATTCCCAGAGAATCAGTTTACTCTCTTCGAAGGTCATACATCTGGATGTGATTATGTAACAGTTTCAGGAAAATTCGGCAGTGTTCAAGACCTTGTTGTAGGAGACGCATGTACGCCTCAGTTCCACTGGAAAAATTCAGAGCCTTGTAGTGGCTTCGATTGTTTAGCTTTTGGAACCGGACTCTCAGTTGATGACATGGGAGGTGGTAAGTTCCGTATTGATGCATCCGTTGCGCCTCGATTCGCTAATGCAACCGCTTGTAATACTAACGCTTATAACCAAATTCCTAATACAACAAGTGACAGGTATCAAAAAATTACCTTTGGAACTGGTCTTAAAGCTGGAGAATATGATTCAGATAAACCATGCGAGATCACACTTAACAGTACTTTCTCTGTAAAGGGAGGAATGACAGGTTGTAAACCTAACGGAACGAATGAGACAATTAGTGCTAGTGTAGGTGGAGCTGTCACTGAAACCGCTCAACTACTTCACTTTAGTGATGGCCTCAAAGTGACCAGAACTGCTACTGGGTGTGAATATAAAATAACTGCACCTCAACCGACGATAAATACTAATGTATTTGATAATATAACTCTTGGAACCGGATTGTTGCTTAGAGAAATATATCAAGGCGATGGAGTGCAAGAGGACTGTGACTACACCCTTGATGTTAATATGCTTCTTAAGGGTGGTATGACTGGATGTAAACCAGTAGGAACTAACTACACCTTTACTAACTATATACCGTTTGATCAAATTGTTGTTGGAAATGGACTCAAGGTCGCAGGTAGCAATGGAACCTATACTTTATCTGCACCTCAACCAGAAATAGGCGGCAATATATTTGATGATATAGAAATAGGTACTGGGCTGTATCTACAGTCTACGGATGGGTATTGTGGGTATAAACTTAATGTAGATCATCAAATTAAAGGTGGAATGACAGGCTGTAAGCCGGGTTCTGCCTATTCATATCCAAACAATAGCGTTTTTGAAAATATAGTTGTTGGAGATGGACTTAAACTTGCAGTGGGAGGAACTACAGCTACACTATCGGCTCCTCAGCCTACGATAGGTGGTAATATATTCGACTCACTTACGGTTGGTTCAGGTTTAGAGCTAGCAGGTAATTCAGAATATTGTGATTATACAATTAATAGTAAGCTTAAATTTAAGAGCTGTCAGGGCAACCAAGTAGGAAGTAATAGAATTGAGGAAATCACCCTTGGGGCTGGATTAAGCGGAACAGCATCTAGCAATAGTATTACTGTGGCTCTTAACAAGGCAGCATGTAGCGGAGCTCCAACCAAAGTAGATCTTGTTAGAGGAATAACTTGTGTAGGTTCAGGATTTGAAGTGCAAATGAAAAGACTGTATTTTACTTCAGAGGGACTATTCATAGGGTCAGAAAACATATAAGGAGTAATAAGTATGACTAGTACTATAATAGTCGTAGGGCCAAGTGGTGGCAATGAATGTTGTATGTGTGGGTCGATTGGGACTAATCTGGCAATTTCAGGTTGTCCTTCAGGCGAATGTAAATCGTCTATGGATCTTTCTAAAAGTGATCCCAGCCTTCACAGTCCATGCGCAGCTTATACTTGTTGCCCTTGTCCATCAGGAGGGCATAGCCTAACGGCAGACATAAGCTTTGTTGGTGCATCTGGAAGTGTATCAGCTAGCATATCTCTTCAAGACGGAGAGCTCGGGTATGAGGCGTGTAGAAGCGGTAGATTCAACAATCAGTTTGTGAATCTAGGCGGTCAGGGAGCAATGGGTGCAGGATGTTATATTACTGAAAATGCAAAGGAAGACCTTGATGGCTTCGTGCCAATAGATATTAGGGAGCATAGATATGAAAAGTGGGTAGGCTCAGGAACTTTATGTGATGCTGACGATCCCGGAGGAGACGACCCCTATGGAGATCCCTTCGCTTGTAGCGGAATGGACATTCTTGTTAGTCTATGTTGTTGTGGGTCAGCAGGAGGGCCGGGGCAAGTCGCAGGTGGACTGAAGGAATGTGCTGTCTGCAATTTTGCGCTCGATATTGTTTTTGTACCATATGATCATAATTGGAGTACTTCTAGAGATGTAGACAACTGGGCATGTTCTCCTAATTGTTGGGGACATGGGGAAGGGGCTGGGCCAAAGCTTGGGATTGGTGACTATCATAAGTTTCGGCCTAGTCTAGTGGGAGGGACATGTAGCAACAATGTTGATTTATTAACATATCGTGGAACAATAGGTGTATGGGATTGTGAGTGTCTTCATAATGGTCAAATAGAAATAGGTGGAGGTGGAGGCTACCAAGATCCTGTAACAGGAACAGTAACAATAAGTTAAAAGGAATTTTAATTATGGAAGAAACAAAAAATATACTTGATGGCTGTCAATGTAGATATGAAGGACATTGTCCTATATTTAATTGGCCTATGACCAAAAACTTATTTCACAAGTGTCAAAACGATCATAAATTTAGAGCAAACTTTGCTAAAATTCATCGTGTGACAGAAATTAAACAGGAGGATAATATATTCGTGGCAGAACCGAATAAAGAAAAGCTCAACGAAGAAGAGGCTATCGCAGAAATAGAAAGCGAAGGTTACTCTCTTGATGACGATATGTCAAAAGGTCTTGGAGACACTATAGAGAAAGTTCTCAAGAAATTTGGAATAACAGACGAAAGAGTCAATAAGATAATGGGCGATAGTGAATGTGGTTGCACCGACAGAAAAAAATGGTTCAACAAGATATTTAGCTATAAAAAAGATAAGTCCAAAGAAGAGGAATAAAAAAAGGGGGTATAAAACCCCCTTCCTTTTTTAAAACAAGATGTCTGATGGCCTCTAGGACGCTGGAGGCTTATATATAAACCATCCTTTATCGGGTAGATACCCTCTATTCTTTTCAGAATATCCTTTTTCATTAGCTCTCTGTTCTTGCTGCTTTTGAGAAAGCTGATCCCATCTAATCTTAGGATAGATCTGACCGCCCTTCTTGGTTCTTCCAAAGATTAATTTAGCCCTGCAGTCTTGACATACAACTTCAAGCCAATCATTTTCAGAACTATCAAATCTGCAGATGAACTTCACATTCTCTGAAGAACATTTTCCACATCTATTATGTTGAAAAATTTCTTGGATTCTAGCGACTTGCTTGAATAGATCTTCTTCTGTTTCAGCATCTGCTTCAAACCATAAATCGTTAGACGCTCTAACTCTCGCTCTCATGTTATTTACCTCCGGTATCAAATGTTTCACGCCAGTTTGAATCGTAACCTAATACATCTTCTGGGATGATTGAAGGGTTACGCTGGTATTCGGACAGAGATGATAGAATCATTCTTCCCTGCAGGTTGCTGACAGCCCGAACTGACTCAGCGCCAGCACAGGAAGATTTAACAGCCTTTTCCAAATTAACATCAAGTCGCTTACACATCTGATTAATGGCTAGAATTTGTTGATCTGTGATATTCTCTTCAGCTGCGAGAAGATCGTCCTCATCGGAGTTTTGCATCTCTTCTGCGGTAACAACTCTAATCTTCAGAGCTCTTCGGATAGCTTTACCTTCAGCTCTAGTATCTGCTGTAGCAACCAAGTGTTGGTTGAAAGGGTGTGGAATATTGCTTCTATTAACATCTACACATCCGTCTACAGTTATTATATCGCCCGTAGAGTGTTTTCGTATCTGTAAAGTATGCTTAATTGTGCATACTCCACGAGAAGTATCATGATTGTAAATGTGACTTGATGATGTAATAATATCACCAAATACCTCTTCTGTAACTCTACGTAAGCCATCTACTGTAGGATTTCCATCGCGCAGCTCACTATCGTCAAGATGGTCTAAAACATATTCGCTCCATCCGGGATTATAAGGCCCAATTGCTTGATCCTCAGAACCTTCTGCAGCTTCAGCAATTTCTTCCTCTACATCCATTACAATTTGATCTAGATCGCTTTTCTTATTCATATTTCTATATACCTCTTATTTTCCTCGGGAAACTTTTTCTCAATCCTGTCTATAACCTCAAGCAACTCATTCAGTACAGTTCTCATGTATCTGTTTGAGATCCTCTTAGTCTGTTTAATTCTAATCAAAACAAGTCCTTGTTCCAATACTAATCCTGTCTTTTCTAAGTCAGACCGCTGATTCTTTATTAAGTTCTCCTCACCCCAAACAGGTTCAAAATGAGAAGGGCCATCTACTTCTATTACTGTCCTGAGATCCTCTATAAAGAGGTCTGTTTCGAGATTCTGGTTTTTAAGCCACTGCTCTCTATGAAATTGTACCTTGTATTTCCTCTTTGTTAACTCACTAAGTATAAATTTTTCTAATTTAGAACCCTCTCTAGATGCTCTTCGTATAGCCTCGCTGCCCTTGGCGATGATGTCCTTTTTCTGAGCGTCGGTCTTTTTATCCCAAGATTCTCGACCTAGTTTAGATCTTTTTGCTCTTTCTTTATTACTAAGACTATCCCAAACTTTACCTTGACCATCGCTAATTTTTATTCTAGTTTCTTCACTTCTCTGAGTTCCTTCTGTTGGATGGTCAGACCTTCCTTGTTTAAGAGCTACCTTTTGAGCTTGGCTTTTGTCTCTAGAGTCTATACCAAGCCTCTTGGCTTCTCTGCGAATCTTATTTGGATATGTAGAAAGCTCCTTCGATATGGCTATCCAGCTCATATTTTTATCATAATAAGACTTTTTCAAATATGCCTTTTTCTGAGTATCTGTTAGATTCCGATATTTTTCTTCGTTCATTTTTCTATCTCGCTAAAATCCCAGTTCTTTATAACAAACTTAGGCTCTTTAAATAGGTTCTTTATAATCCTATAATCGCTTTCGTTTGAGACTATAAGGTCTAGCTCTTTATTGAGATATATCTCTTGCAGCTCTTGATATATCAATGGCTTATGACCTACCCACTCAAGGCCGGTTATGTAGTAGTACTTCTTTTTAGGCAGCATTAATGTCGATGCAAACATAGCTGTTGTTATGTCAGTAGCTACTATAGTCTCCTTAAAGTCGTAAGCTCTCAGAGCTTGGAAGAAAGGCTTCTTAAAATTTGGTGGCGGATAACCCATACTGAATACACAGCACTCTTTGTTATTCTCAATTTTTGGTAGCGCCGATGAATCAAAAGCTTGTTTTAATAAAAATCCTATCATGCTGATACCTCTCTTTTCTTTTCCATTAAGAAGTTTGATTCATTGCTTAGTCCTAAAAAAGTCAAAACTTGCGCGCATAAATCAAAATATGTTTTATTTTTAACTCTTATTTTTCCGATAATATTTTCATCTTCTGTAATAAGATTATCAATGTCTTTTTTTAATTGTAGTATACTTGACGGACTTGTTATTACATGCTTACCTAACCACATCGCGTCGTAGCTAGAGCCACCATCTAAATCTACAACAACTTTTGTTGAAGCAAGAGCATTTGCTCTTTGTTGATCACTGACTATGCCAAGATAGCTAGGAACATTAAAATGCCCATTACCAAATATTTTTGTATTATATGACGAGCTGAGAAATTCTAATATATTAGCATTTTCTTTTGTTTCCTGCACATAGTCCGTAAGGCAAAGAACGTCAGACGATAAGGCTTCATCATATTGAGGTCTTCCAATCTTACCCAGCATAACCCCTTTGTCAAAGTTGATATTTGGAAACTCAGAGCTATCGCTGTTTATAGACAAAACTGGACTAATCAAATTATCTTTTACATTTCCTACGCATATAACAGCTGTATTAGGATATCTAGAAGAAGCTATTGAAAAATCTTCGTTCCCAAGAATACTGGGGGAAACGACAGCTAAATCAGGTTTGAATTCGTCGAACATATCCATAGCCGGTTTAGCACCAACATCCCAAAAAGAGACATGGAACTCTGGGACTAGAGCTAGAGAGCTAGCAATACCAAGGCCAGTCCTACTTAAGCTTTGCTCTATCATTATCTTCATATGATATCCTTTGCTTTCTTAATATCTTTAGATGTATCTACATCAACAATGTTCACTGATGGATCTTCAACACATTTGAATATACCACCCTTTTCAATAACTTTATTAATTATCTCAAACATAAATAGTTTGCGATTCTTTTTATTGCAAGCAACAGATCTTAAAATTTCAAGCTCCTTGTCTTGGAAATAAGCTATCTGTCCCCATTTCATAGGTAGATCATACATCATATTCTCAAGATTTCCTCTAGAGTTTATAATGCAGCCTACTTCTCCTTGAGACATTTGTTCCTCTGAAACTATGATTGAAGACTTGCTATAATCTATAGCGCTTACTGCGTTCTCAGTAAAGACTAAGTCTCCATTGATAAAAAGAACTCTACCCGAATTAGGAATAGACCTTAGACCAAGACCCACACTTCTAGCTACGTTTGTGTCCTCATATAGTTCATTCTCGACCTTCACGGCATTTGCAGGAGAATTATTTATAAGCTTTTCGGCTTCAAACCCACACACCAACACAAGACTATATTTTGTCAAGGTTTGGCCTATTATATTGACTTGCCTCTCTAATATGTTTTGCCCATATTTTATAGGTATTAAAGCTTTTGGTCCATATGACTTCATTCTCCTACCCAATCCAGCAGCAGGAATCAAAACATCTATATTTATAATATTGTCTAATGTCGGTTTGATTTTTTTAGTATGGCGGTAACTCATATTACACTTTCAGACTAGGGCAGATATCTTCTATGTTATGTATATAAGGCTTTACTCCATCTTCAAACTCTTTGAGCTTTTCAACGATAGGTATGTTAAAAGAGTTTCCTGCATGTTTTAGGTGCATATTTATATTTACAAGCTCTCCGTTTTCTTCTTTGTTGGGATATGCATATGCAAGGTTGTTCATATCCTGAACCACATATTTTTGTATTTCATCAGATATAGTCAAAGGAACTTCAAATCCAGATCTAAAAGTTATATAAAATAATACCTTATATTCATACTTAGTATTATCAATAACCAAGTCTATGCATTCTCTATTTGTAGCATCATTGTCAAAGAAGGTCTGCAGTCTCCATTCAATATTTTTATAGTCTTTAGCTGTTAACAATCTCACTAAGTCTTTTTGCGCAACATTGGTGCATCTATTTATAACAGTTACAACAATAGGTGGGTTGTTTTGACTATCTATACTTTCCATAGTCTTAAATAAGTCTTCAATATCATGTTTGTAATCATAAATTACCATAGTATGATATTTTAATCTCAACTCTCTTTCAACTTCTGCCACCCTCTGCTTTTTAGACACTTCCTTTGCCCACTCTTTATCCCTTTTATATACGCAGAGCTTATCATTTACGACAAAAAACTCATTTCCATTATCGTCGTATACGTCAATTACGTCAGCTCCCCGTTCACGGTACTTTTCTATACGGCCAACCTGACATCCAATTTGTTTTTGTTCTTGGTTTATCATAAAAGCACATCCTAGACAGGGAGTGTGCATCGGTGATATTGTATATGTTTCTTCGCTCATTGTCTCTGTGCCTCCAGTATGTATCTGCTTCCAACTATTCCCAATAATGTAACATTTAGCCCGAACGAGCTAAGTTTATTTTTTAGTTGATTAGCAGAGATAAGTCTTTTTCTGCCATCAAGAATGAACTTTGAAGCTTGTTCTAAATTATAATTGCCATTAGAAGCCCCATTCAAGACTTGTATAGCGTCGTTTCCAGTAATTTTTATTTTTCCACCATGGCGGAGTTTGCTTAATATCTTTTTAAGTATAGAATCATCATCAAAAAACTCCAGTAGGTCTATTACCTCTAACTGTTCAAAAACAGCATTTGGAAGAGAATCAACTTGTGACTCATTTACTATCTTTAAGTTCTCATTCTCACTATCAAA
>Ga0315315_10001887_pt1 | contig 19218 bp, 13 predicted proteins | sample M140m3416metaG_FD_203699 | JGI IMG/M metagenome (GOLD analysis project Ga0315315, IMG submission 203699) | Ammonia-oxidizing marine archaeal communities from Monterey Bay, California, United States - M1 40m 3416 | ecosystem: Environmental > Aquatic > Marine > Intertidal zone | place: USA... | reverse complement strand
TAAGCATTATGCTTACTTTAAAATTGCTGAAGGTTGTGATAGGCCTTGTTCGTTTTGTGCTATTCCATTAATGAGAGGAAAGCACAAATCCACTCCTATTGAACAGTTAGTAATTGAGGCTAAAAACTTAGCTAAAAATGGGGTAAAAGAATTGATTCTTATTGCTCAAGATTTAACGTATTATGGGTTGGATATCTATAAAAAGAGAAGGTTGGCTGATTTACTAATTGAACTTTCCAAAGTGGAAGGTATTGAGTGGATTCGTTTACATTATGCTTTCCCGACAGGTTTTCCACAGGATGTTTTGGATGTGATTAGAGATAATGATATGGTATGTAATTATATTGATATTCCTTTACAGCACATTAATGATGATATTTTGAAGTCTATGAAAAGAGGAACTTCACATCAGAAAACAAATGATTTGCTAAAAGCCTTCAGAGAAAAAGTTCCTAATATGGCTATTCGCACTTCTTTAATTGTTGGTTACCCAGGAGAAACAGAGGAAAGATTTAAGGAATTAAAACAATGGGTGCAGGATACCAAGTTTGATAGATTAGGGGTGTTTACTTATTCGCATGAGGAAAATACTTCTGCACATGTTTTGAAAGATGATGTTTCTGATGAAGTGAAAAAAGCAAGGCAAGAAGAAATTATGGACTTGCAAACTCATATCTCTTGGGGATTAAATCAAAAGAAAATAGGCAAGACTTTTAAAGTGCTATTTGACAGGAAAGAAGGTGATTACTTTATTGGTCGTACTGAATTTGATAGCCCTGATGTAGATAATGAAGTGTTAGTAAAAGCAAATGACACCTATATAAGAATGGGTGATTTTGCTAATATTAAGATTGAAAAAACAGACCACTTTGATTTATATGGAGTGGTTGTGGAGTAATGATTGAATTCATTACTTTTGTAAAGTTAAAAAAGTAAAAAGATATGTTTGATAATTTATCAGAAAAACTAGATAAGGCGTTTAAAGTATTAAAGGGCCAAGGGAGTATATCCGAGATTAATGTTGCCCAAACAATGAAACAAATCCGTAAGGCACTAATTGCGGCTGATGTTGATTTTAAAACTGCTAAATCATTTACATCTAAAGTTCAGGAAAAAGCAATGGGTGAAAAGGTGCTTACAGCTATTGAACCTGGTCAATTGCTTACCAAAATAATGAAAGATGAGTTGGCTAATCTGATGGGCAGCGAGCAATCTGATATTTCTTTGGATGGCTCTCCAACTGTTATTCTTATTGCTGGTTTGCAAGGTAGTGGTAAAACTACTTTTTCTGGTAAATTAGCTTTATTGCTTAAAAGTAAAAATAACAAGCGGCCATTATTGGTTGCTTGTGATGTGTATCGCCCGGCAGCTATTGATCAGATTGGCGTATTGGCTGAACAAGTAGGTGTTGATCTATATCAAGACCGAGAAAATAAAAATCCTGTTGAAATTGCACAAAAAGCAATTAAGCATGCAAAAACTAACGGACATAATGTTATTATAATTGATACTGCTGGTCGTTTGGCTATTGATGAACAAATGATGAAAGAGATTACAGCTGTAAAATCTGCTGTTAATCCTAATGAAACTCTTTTTGTAGTTGATGCAATGACAGGGCAAGATGCTGTAAATACTGCAAAAGCCTTTAATGAAAAGTTAAATTTTGATGGGGTAGTCCTTACAAAGTTAGATGGTGATACAAGAGGTGGTGCTGCACTTACTATACGCTCTGTAGTTGATAAGCCGATTAAGTTTATTGGTACTTCTGAAAAGATGGATGGTTTAGATGTCTTTCATCCAGATAGAATGGCTTCTCGTATCTTAGGAATGGGAGATGTTATCTCATTAGTGGAGCGTGCTCAGCAACAATTTGATGAGGAACAGGCAAGGATAGTTCAGAAGAAAATTGCTAAAAATCAATTTGGTTTTGATGATTTCTTAAAACAGATTCAGCAAGTCAAAAAGATGGGTAATATGAAGGATTTAGTTGGAATGATTCCTGGGATGGGTAAAGCAATGAAAGGTGTTGATATGGATGATGATGCTTTTAAAGGAATTGAAGCAATTATACATTCTATGACAAAGAAAGAAAGAGAAAATCCTAAGTTATTGAATGGTAGTCGTAAGAAAAGAATTGCTAATGGAAGTGGTACTTCAGTAGTTGAGGTAAATCAATTGATTAAGCAATTCAGTCAGATGGGTAAAATGATGAAAATGATGCAAGGTGGTGGAGCAAAGCAGATGATGCAAATGATGAAAGGTAAGGGCGGTATCCCTGGAATGTAAATAGTATATTTGCGAATATAGATGTTAGACTTTAGATTAAATGTTTGAAATATTCTGCTATATAATGATGGGGTTAGGCGTGTCATACAACCAACAACCAATAATAAAAAACTAATGATATTACTTGACGGAAAAAAAACTGCTAACGATATAAAAAATGAGATTGCAATTAAAGTTGCTTCCTTAGTTGCTATTGGTGGAAAAAAGCCTCATTTAGCTGCTATTTTAGTTGGGAGCGATGGGGCAAGTGAAACTTATGTAAATGCAAAAGTAAAAGCATGTAATAAAGTTGGTTTTGATTCTACTTTAGTTCGTTTTAATGCTGATGTATCTGAGGAAGAGTTGTTAGCTGAGGTTAAAAAGATAAATAATAATTCTGATATTGATGGTTTAATTGTCCAGTTGCCTTTGCCTGCTCATATTGATGAAATGAAAGTAACTGAAACTATCAATCCTATAAAAGATGTAGATGGATTTCATCCTGCAAATATTGGTAGAATGGCATTGAATTTACCAACTTATTTGCCAGCAACTCCAGCTGGTATTTTAGAATTATTGGAAAGATATAAGATAGAAACTTCCGGTAAACATTGTGTAGTTATAGGCAGGAGTCATATTGTTGGTTCACCAATGAGTATTTTAATGGCTCGTAATAATAATCCAGGAAATTGCACGGTTACTCTTACACATAGTAGAACACAAAACCTTAAAGAGACCACTAAAACAGCTGATATTTTGATAGTTGCTCTTGGTAAAGCTGAGTTTGTAACTGCTGATATGGTTAAAGATGGGGTTTGCATTATTGATGTAGGGATTACAAGAGTAAAGTCTGATAAAACAAAAAGTGGTTGGAAACTTCTTGGGGATGTGGCTTTTGATGAGGTATCAAAGAAATCGAGTTTTATTACGCCAGTTCCTGGTGGGGTTGGTCCTATGACTATTGCTATGTTATTGAAAAACACTCTAGTTTCTGCTGAAAAGTCGCTATATTAAATATTTTGTTATCTTTGCGCCAGTTTTGTGGGGTTGTTCCCACTAGTATTAATAAATTTAAAAAAAAACAATTATGGAAGGAACAGTAAAATGGTTTAATGCAAGTAAAGGGTATGGTTTCATTGAAGGTTCAGACGGAACTGACTACTTTGCTCATTTTCAAGAAATTCAAGTAGAAGGATATAAAACTCTTAAAGAAGGAGCAGCTGTATCATTTGAACCTGGAGATGGTGAAAAAGGACCAGTAGCTAAAAATATTGTAAGCGCTTAATTAGCAAAATATAATATAGAAAAAAAGCGAGCAAAAAGCTCGCTTTTTTTATTTTTTATTTTTTATTTTCTCCTCTAATACCTGTAGTTCATCCCTTAATCGTGCAGCCTCTAGAAAATTAAGGCTCTTTGCCATTTTTTCCATTTCTTTTTTAGTATTTTTTGCCATTTTTTGCAATTGAGCTACTGATGATGAGTTAATTATTGGCTTAGTGTTTGGTGTTGTAACTCTATATGGATTAAGGTTTCGTACTAATTTGCTATCCTTTTTCTTTAGTAATGGCTGAGGTGTGATGCCTTTCTTTTTGTTGTACGATTTCTGTTTTTTCCTTCTTCTGTTAGTTTCTCTTATTGTTCTTTCCATTGATCCTGTAACTCTATCAGCATACATGATTACTAGTCCCTTTATGTTTCTTGCTGCTCTGCCAGCAGTTTGTGTTAAGGCTCTTTCTGATCTTAAAAACCCTTCTTTGTCAGCATCCATTATTGCTACAAGACTTACTTGAGGTAAATCTAATCCTTCTCTTAGTAGGTTTACACCAATAAGTACATCAAACTCTCCTTCTTTTAATTCGTGTAAAATTTCTACTCTTTCAATTGTATCTACATCTGAATGAATATACCTACATTTGACACTAAATTTTGTAAGATACTTACTGAATTCTTCAGCCATTCGTTTTGTTAATGTAGTAACAAGAACTCTTTCTTTTTTTTCTATTCTTATTCTAATTTCTTCTAGTAAATCATCAATTTGATTTTTGCTAGGACGAACTTCAATTACGGGGTCTAGTAGTCCTGTAGGGCGAATAACTTGCTCCACAACTATCCCTTCTGATTTTTCTAATTCGTAATCTGCTGGAGTTGCACTAACATATATTGTTTGATGATTAATCATCTCAAATTCATCAAATTTTAATGGGCGATTATCCATTGCAGCTGGTAATCTGAAACCATGTTCAACTAGATTATTTTTTCTTGATTTGTCACCACCATACATTGCCCTTACTTGCGGTAGAGTTACATGGCTTTCATCAATAACTGTCAGAAAATTATTTGGGAAGTAGTCCAATAAACAGAAGGGTCTACTCCCTTCTTTCCTCCCATCAAAGTATCTTGAGTAATTTTCAATCCCTGAGCAGTACCCTAATTCTTTAATCATTTCAAGATCGAAATGAGTTCTCTCATCTATTCTTTTAGCTTCTGTGCTCAGTCCAATTTTCTGAAAGTAATCTACTTGTTTTAGTAAGTCGTCTTGTATGTTAAAAATTGCATCATGTATTTTTTCTTTTGATGCTACAAATATACTTGCAGGAAAAATCCTAATTTTTTCAAGTGTATCAATTATTTTACCATTTTTCGGATTAAAAATTTCAATCTCTTCTATTTCATTTCCAAAGAAATTAATTCTATATCCAATATCATTATGTGCTAAAAAAACATCAACAGTATCTCCTTTTACTCTAAAGTTACCTCTTGAGAATTCGGTATTTGTTCTACAGTAAAGTGCTGATACCAATTCTTGCAGAAACTGATCTCTACTGATAATATCCCCTTGCGCTAGATCAATTATTCCATTATGAAAGTCTTCTGGATTTCCAATACCATAAATACAGCTTACTGATGAAACTACAATTACATCTTGTCTTCCTGACAAGAGGGTAGCAGTGGTGTTTAATCTGTATTTTTCAATTTCTTCATTTATTGATAAATCTTTTTCAATGAAAGTTCCTGTGCTAGGTATGTAAGCTTCTGGTTGGTAGTAATCGTAATAAGATACAAAGTATTCTACTGCATTGTCAGGAAAAAATTGTTTAAATTCGCTAAATAGTTGAGCAGCAAGAGTTTTGTTATGGCATAAAATAAGAGTGGGTCTGTTCATTTCTTGAATCACATTTGCAATTGTAAATGTTTTTCCTGATCCTGTTACTCCTAATAAAGTTTGAAATTTAGAGCCGTCTTGTAATCCTTCAACTAATTCTTTAATTGCTGTTGGTTGGTCTCCAGTAGGAGAAAAATCTGAGTGCAGTTTAAATTGCATGTGCTTTTATTTTAGCATTCGCAGTTTTGATTTCAACTCTTCAATTTCTTTTTTAGCTTTTTCAATTTGTTCCTCTACTTGCTTTTTTAAAGATTTAGTTCCTTTTCCATCACCAAAGAATGATATGTTGTTTTCGTATTGAGAGATCTCTTTCATAAGATTGTCAATTCTTCCTCTAAGAAATCTTTGTTCTCTTTCAACAGCTTTGTCATTTCCTTTAAGTGATCTAATTTTGTTTTTGTACAGTTCGTTTGCTAAAGCTTTTTTACTTAGTCCTAGATCTTCAAATTTTGAGTTTATTAAAGTGAAAAATTGATCATTAATTTTCATCTTTTTTCTAGGTACATGTCCAAGAGTTTTCCATTTTAAACTGAACTCTTTTAATCTCTTAATATCTCCTTTTGAGTCAGAAGTTGCTTTAAAATTTTCTACTTCTTGCATTAAGATAGCTTTCTCTGAATATGCTACTTCTTTTTCTTTATCTAATTCTTTGAAGTGTGCTTTTCTGGCATTAAAGAACGTATTACATGCAGTTCTAAATCTTTCCCATATCTTATTGGATTGCTTGCCTGCAATAAAGCTTGAATTTTTCCATTCTTCTTGAAGTTTTATTAGTATATTTCCAGTTCCTTGCCAATCTGTGTTATTTTGCAATGCTTCAGCTTTTTCTGCAATTGCAATTTTTGTATTTAATGTTTTCTTTATTTCCTCTTTCTTTTCTTTGTAAAAAGCATTTTTAGTATTATAAAATTCATTTAGAGCATTTCGTAAATTATTCCAAGCTATTTTGTTGTGTTTTTTTTCTATTTTTCCAATTTCTTTCCATTCCTTTTCTAGTTTATTGCATTGATTAGTAGCTGATTGAAAATCTCTATGTGAAGTTAATTTTTCTTTAGTTAAATCAATAATTTTTTGACAAATTGCTTCTTTTTTTGCTAATTTATCAGCATCTATTTCTTTCTTTTTAATAAAATAGTCGTTTCTCTTTTTATTTAATTTTTTGCTTATTTCTTGGAATTTCTCCCAAATAATTTCTCTTTTCCCTCTTACCACTGGTCCTACATTTTTCCAATGTTCATGCAATTCCTGTAAAGAATCATGCATAGTGTTTAATGATTTTTCACCCAATAAAGCTTCTGCTTTTTCAATAATTGCAGTTTTTTCTTCAAGGTTTCTTTTGAAATCTAAATCTCTTAAGTCATTATTAAGCTTAATAAAATCATAAAACAACTCAACATGATGATGGTAGGATTGCCAAAGGTTATTATTCTCATTTTGAGGAACATGTCCGGTCTTTCTCCATTGTTCTTGTAGAATTCTAAAATGCTCAAAAGTTTTTTTTATTGACTCGTCTTCTTTAGTTAGTTTATCTATATCAGAAATAATTTGTTGCTTAGTTTTTAAGTTTTTCTTTTCTTCTTTTTCTCTTTGTTTCCTATATTCGAACTTAACTTTTTTGTAATTACTAAAGGATTTTTTGAATTTTAATTCTAGTGGATGTAATGTTTTTTTTACCTCCATTGATTCTGTATTCTCAGGTTGATCAACTAAATCTAATATCTGTTCTTCTGTTTGAGTTTTTTCCTCTTTTTGCTCCATTTTAAGTTTAGAGTAAAACAAAGATTTTATTTCTTCAATTTCTTTTGATACAGAGTATGGGTTAATGTTTTCTGACAAATCATCAATTCTTTTGATGAGTTCTTCCATACTTAATTTAGTGTTATTTATTGAGATAGTATCTCCTGTAGCTGTGGTAACTACTTCAGTAAGATCTTGTTCTTTATTTTTGTTCACTTTTCGAAATGTTTGATTGCAAATTTACTAATATTTAAGGACTTACCGATTCCAGATTCTCCAACTTGCTTCTGCTTGAATTTGTAGCATCTCTAAGCCATTTTTTATCTCACATCCTTTTGCTTTACCATATTGTAAAAATTGACTTTCGCTTGGGTTGTAAATCAAATCAAATAATAAGTTTTTTGAGTTTAAGTCTGTATAATTTATTTTAGGAAAATCAAGTATTTTCGGGTGTGTTCCTAAAGGTGTTGTATTAATTATAATTCTATAATAATCAGTTGTTTTGAATGTTATATCTGAATAATCAAATAAGGTTCTTCTGCTAACTGTTTTGTGCTGAACATTTAACTTATCCAATGCGAATTTAATTGCTTTTGCTGCACCTCCGTTACCTAAAATAAGAGCTGTTTTTTTATTTCCTAATAAAGGTTTAATACTTTTTGTAAAGCCTATCCAATCAGTGTTATGCCCAATAGTTTTTCCATCAATAAATTGTATTGTATTTACAGCACCTATATTTTTTGCATCATCAGTTAAATGATCTAAAAAAGGAATAATACTTTCTTTGTATGGAATTGTAACATTAAGTCCTGAGAGATTGTTGTCTGCAATTAATCTTGGAAAATCAGCTATGCTTTTTAATTCAAAGTTCTTGTATTGTACGTCATTAATATCATTCTTATGGAATTTTTCATTGAAATATCTTTCTGAAAATGTGTGTGATAGAGTTTTGCCTATTAATCCAAAAATGCGCATTTATTTTTTATTTAGAGAAAACTTTTCTAGTGCGTAGACACTAAACATTCCTACTAATACTAGTAGAATAGCTAGTATAGTTTCTGTATTTAGTTCATTTGGAAGGTACCATTTGTAGGTAATTACTTTCTCTTTGCCTTTTACAATAATACTCTCTGCAACCTCCTTCCATGGCCAAATGATAATTAATGAACCTAGTATGAATCCTGTAAGTAGAGAGAGAGTTTGGTTTTTGTAATGTTTAAGTACCCAGGAAAGTATATGAGAAAAACTGATAAGCCCAAAAGCGGATCCTAGAAAGAAAACACTTAGTATAAGAATATTAAGTTCTGTTACGGCTGTCACCATAAGCAATTTATAGTTACCCATCAGTATTAAAATAAAAGAGCCAGATAATCCAGGTAACATCATGCCGCTTATTCCAATAATGCCACAGAGGAAAATAAAAAATAGGTTACTATTTTCGCTTGCAGGTGATATAAAGGTAATAAATAGTGCGGCTACTGTTCCTATAATGAGGCTTATTATGCTACTACTGTTCCATTTCCGAATTCGTTTACCAACAAAATATATTGAAGCAATAATAAGGCCAAAGAAGAAGGCCCAAATAAGAATAGGGAAGTGTGAAAACAGATATTTAAATAGACTAGCAATACTAAATACACTAGCGACACTTCCACTAAATACACATAATAAGAAGTATAGGTTGGTATGTCGTATAAAAGCTGATAATTCAAGAGAGGTAATTAGTTTTAATGCCTTCTTATCGAATGATTTAAGTGAATTTATTAGTTCTTCATAGATCTCAGTGACTAAAGCGATTGTGCCTCCAGAAACGCCAGGAATTACATTTGCAATACCCATAGCCATTCCCTTAAAGAATAGAATAATATAATACTTCATTTATTATTTATTAAGAAAATCATAAAAAGTATCTCCTCTTAAACCTATTCTTAATGTTTCTAATGGAGTAACTTCTTGCCAACCAATATTTCCTAGATTAACATTTGGTCCTAAAAGTTTTATAAACCACACTTGTTGTGGTTTTTTAGGTGCCTCCCAAAGAATATTTTCATTAGGTATCTTTGTTAAGATCTCATCAATTAAATCAGATCGCACATCCCCTCCTTTGTTAAATATTCCAACATTTCCACCTTCACGAGCTTCTGCAATTACTTTCCAGCTTCCAGAATCTAATTCCTTTTGCATTAATTCAATCCACTTGTATGGTGCAATGAGTTTTCTTTCATCCTTAGAACCTACTTCTGATACTACTCTAAATTCTTTTGATAAATCTTTAATATAATTACATTTTTCAATGTGATTCATTTCTACACTCCCATCAGAAACTTCACACATTTTTAAGCCCCATTTTCTTAGTAGTTTTTTGTAATCTTCATACATTCCTCTTATAACGAATGCCTCAAATAATGTTCCTCCTAGGTATACCATTAGTCCTGCCTCTTGGTATAATTTGATTTTTAATTCAATATGTGGTGAAATTGCAGATGTTCCAAATCCAAGTTTTACTATATCTGCATGAGGTCCACACATGTCAATAAAGTTTTTGGTGTCGTTGATACTTAATCCTTTATCCATCATCATTGTTAGTCCGTTTTCCCTTGGTTTTTTTGTTCGTTCAGGAATATCTGTTAAGAAGAAATTCATTTATTACAGTTTTAATTTTTACAAAGATAAAAATATAAGATAATTCTTTTAATTTTGTCGCATAAAATCAAAATCGGAAAATGACTTTAATTAAATCAATTTCAGGAATTAGAGGTACTATTGGCGGTTGTGTTGGAGATGCTTTGACACCTCTGGATATCGTGCGTTTTACAGCTGCTTATGCTACTTTTATTAGAAAACAGTCTACTAGCTCTAATATAATAATTATTGGTAGAGATGCGCGTATTTCTGGAGAGATGGTAAGTAATATTGTTTCAGGAACTTTAATTGGTTGTGGTTTTGATGTATTAGATGTAGGACTTTCTACTACTCCAACTATTGAGGTTGCTGTTCAGATAGAACAAGCAGCAGGTGGAATAATTCTTACTGCAAGTCATAATCCTAAACAATGGAATGCATTAAAACTTTTGAATGATAAAGGTGAGTTTTTATCTGCAAAAGATGGAGAGGAAATTTTAGCATTAGCTGAAAATGATTCTTTTACTTTTTCAGAAATAGATGATTTAGGAAAATATACTTTTGATGATACTTTTAACGATAAGCATATTGAGAAAGTTTTAAACTTGAATTTAGTAGATGTTGATTTGGTGCAATCTGCAGGCTTTAAAGTTGTAGTAGATGCAGTAAATTCAACAGGAGGGTTTATGATTCCAAGATTGCTAGAGAAAATGGGAGTGGATTGCGTGAAATTATATTGCGAACCAAACGGAAAATTCCCACATAACCCTGAACCATTACCTGAAAACTTAACAGAAATATCAAAAATAGTTGTTGAAGAAAAAGCAGATTTTGGTATTGTTGTTGATCCTGATGTGGATAGGTTAGCAATTGTTTGTGAAGATGGAAGCATGTTTGGAGAGGAATATACACTAGTTGCAGTTGCAGATTATGTTTTGAGTAAAACTCCAGGAAATACAGTTTCTAATCTTTCATCTACAAGAGCTTTAAGAGAAGTCACTAATAATCATAATGGAAGTTATGAGGCTTCAGCAGTTGGTGAGGTGAATGTAGTAGATAAAATGAAAGCTACAACTGCAATTATAGGCGGCGAAGGAAATGGGGGTATTATTTACCCTGAGATGCACTATGGTAGAGATGCATTAATTGGAGTAGCTTTATTTTTAACTCAACTTGCTAAAAGAAAAATTTCTACAAAAACACTAAGGGATAGTTATCCTAATTATTTTATTTCAAAGAATAAAATTCAGCTTACTCCTGAGATTGATGTCGATGTAATTCTTGCAACTTTGGAGGATAAATATAAGAATGAAAAAATTACAACTATTGATGGTCTAAAAATTGATTTTCAAGAAGGTTGGGTTCATTTAAGAAAATCAAATACTGAGCCAATAATTAGGATTTATGCTGAGAGTGAAGGAGAGGAAAAAGCAAATAAATTTGCGAATGATATGATTAATGAGATTAAAGAATTGATATAAAATATGATAAAAGTTTTTTTTGATAATGCCGCGACTACACCAATGGCACCTGAAGTGATTGATGTAATGACAGATATAATGAAAAATTATTATGGAAATCCATCATCACAACATTCTTTTGGGCGTGCAACTAGAAATATTATTGAGACAAGTAGAAAAAAAATTGCAAATTTTTTAAATACATCTCCAGGAAATATCTTCTTTACTTCTGGTGGCACTGAAGCTGATAATATGGCTATTAAATGTGGTATAAAAGATCATAACATTACTCATGCTATTACCTCAAAGCTTTCACACCATGCTGTGTTACATCCTTTGGTGGAGTTAGAAAAGTCAGGAGTAATTAAATTATCGTATGTTGAAGTAAATAAAAAGGGTCAAGTTTCATTATCACACCTTAAAGAGTTATTAGAAAGTCACTCAAGGACTTTCGTTTCTATTTTACATGCAAATAATGAGATAGGAACTATTCAGGATATTACTGCTATTGGAGATATCTGCAAAGAACATAATGCAATATTTCATTCTGATACTGTCCAAACTATGGCTCATTATAGGTATGATTTACAAAAAATTAATGTTGATTTTATAGCAGCTTCAGCTCATAAATTTCATGGACCTAAAGGTATTGGTTTCGTATATATATCTGATAATATTAAAATTTCACCATTACTTAGTGGAGGGTCTCAAGAAAGAAATATGCGTGCTGGAACTGAAAATTTAATTGGTATTGCTGCAATTTCTCATGCTATGGATTTAGCTTATGAAAAAATGGAAGAGGAAACAGAATATATCAAGGAAATTAAGTCTTATATGATAGCTAAGTTGAAAAGGCATATTCCTCAAGTTAAGTTTAATGGTATGTGTGATGATATAGATAATAGCTTATATACCGTGCTTAGTTGTAGTTTTCCTGAAACTCCAATTGCTGAGATGTTATTGTTTAATTTAGATATTAAAGGTATTGCGTGTAGTGGAGGTAGTGCATGTACATCAGGTAGTAATAAAGGATCTCATGTTATTCAGGAGATTAATCCTAATTCAAAGAGACCATCAGTAAGATTTTCATTTAGTAAATACAATACAAAAGAAGAAGTTGATTATGTAGTTGATGTTTTAAAAGGCTTATTTGCTTAATCAATAATTATTTTCTTTTCTACTTTACCATTTTCATATTTAAAATATAGGGGAGTATTGGTTTTTTCTTGTGTTTCTTCTCCTAACATATTGCTGATTTTAAGCAGTTTTCCTTTGTCTTCTGTATTTTCTTCAGTCCCAACTGTTATTGAACTTTCCCAAACTAAGTAGTATCTTAATAAAGAAAACTCTTTAAAACTTACTGCTTGCCTTAAAAAATTTTGTGATGCGTAAACATATGAAGATGTTGTATTTACTTTTGTTCCATTATTCATTAATATTATTGGGTGCACCCCTCTTCTAAGAACTTCTTTATAAACACCATTTTGTTTGATTAATAAATAACCGTTATAAGGTAAATAAAATCCATATTTTAGTGTGTCATTTACCATTTCCCAACTAACTGCTGATTGTGTGTTCTCGTAATAATCACTAGTGTACTTGTCAAAGGTATTAGGCATAAATATTGAGCTTTTAATCAAGTTTAATCCTTTTTCAAATTCTAGTTCACCATAATATGCACCATAAATATTATCATGAATGTTAGAGCAAAAAGTTGTCCCTACAAACTTTGCATCTTGCCCTGCAAAAGCTGTAATAGTAACATTATCCCTTAACTTTGTTTTTAGGATATTTCCGTTTGCTGTATTGTCTAGGAAGTCCTTTAATACATTCCATTCATTCTCATAAAACAACATTTTGTTAGCAGTTGTAAAGTCAGAAGCAGAAAGTGAATTGCCATTATTTATATTAACAATAATAGTATTAGAGTTTCCTAGGTTATTAATTTTGTCAGCTAATAAATTGGCTCTATTAGGGGCGCAAGTGTAAATGTAAATATCATCTTGTGGAGTGCCACTAAAACTATCCAAATCAATAATGAAATCATCAAAATGTTCAAGGCTATCGCTTCCGCAAATATAAAGTGTGTTTAAATAATTCTGATAATATATCTGAGAGGGTGGCGTGATTGTATATGCCCAAGGAGAACTAATTACCTGGAAAGTATTGAAGTTAAACTTTTGTCCGTTTATTAACTGTGAAATTCTTGGGTATAGATTTAAAGGAGTCTGTATTTTTTCTATTATTGTTACAACTGCTGATCCCATTACTTCACCAATATTATTACTATCGATACAGATTGCTGTTCTGTCATCAACTCCCATTCCATTTTTATTATAACTACTATTAAATGGAATAAGTCTTCCTAATCTTCCTCTTTCTACAAAATGAGTGTCAAATATATAGTCTGAAAAGATGTTTAAGAAATCATCTGCTAAAGTTATGTTAGGGTTATTTTCATCAGTCATGGCATCATCAGGATATACACTACCATTCTCTGCCGTAAATATCACTTCAGATAAAATTGCCATACCAGCTGAGGTTCCCACAATTACTCCGCCTTGATTGAACTTGTCAGTAATAGCATCTTCTACTTTACTATCTTTCCAAGTAGAGTAATAATCCCATTGGTTACCACCTTTTATAAAAAACACATCATAGTTCATTAAACTATCATAAGTAGCCTGAGAATTTGCTAAAGTTAGATTATCAATATCAAATTTGGCAGTATCAGAAGCGCCCAATTCCATAAAATACTCTGTGATCCAAGAGGTCGAGTTGCTGTAATAAATTACAGCAACTTTTCTGTTTTGTGATTGATCTAAAGCCCAAGTGTATGGAGCGTCACTCCAGCCTCCATTACTTTCTCCACCACCTCCAATAAGTACTAAACTGCCTTGAGAGTAGGAGATGCTAGATAATAGAAGAAATACATAGATAAGAAATATTTTCATTCTATAAATATAAACTTTATTGAGCTAATTTTTTAATCTTAACCCCAAAGTAACCATAAGCAATAGTCATTAATGGGCTTATTAGATTGAAGAAGCAAAAAGGTAAATAAGTAAAAGTTGCTACGCCTAACACTGCAGATTGTGTAGCGCCACAGGTATTCCAAGGGATAAGTACTGAGGTTACTGTTCCGCTATCTTCTAAAGTTCTACTTAAATTTTCAGGAGATAATCCTTTTTTCTTGTAAGTGTTGGAAAACATACGTCCAGGCACTACAATTGCCAAATATTGGTCAGAGGCTGTAATGTTGAAGAAGATACATGTTCCTGCTGTAGTTGCAATTAAACTTCCTGTACTATCAGCATATTTTATTATTGGAGCAGCAACTCTTCTAAAGAGTCCTGTTGCTTCCATTGCACCCCCAAAAATCATAGCACAAATAATAAGCCATATAGTGTTTAGCATCCCAGCCATTCCACTAGTGGAAAGTAAGTTGTTTATCATTTTATTATCTGATGTAATTGCAATATCACTTCCCATTGCATTGATAATAGCCGTATAAGCCGAACTTATATTTAATGATTCAGAATTAGTAATTGACATCACCACTTCTGGTTGAAATATTATTGCAAAGATTCCTCCAAGGAGTGTGCCTACTAATAATGCTGGAATGGGTGGGGTTTTTTTAATTATAAGCACAATTACCAAAATTGGAACTAAAAAGAGCCACCCAGTTATTTTGAATGAATTAGAAATAGCTGATAAAAGTCTATTTACATCTTGAGTTCCTGATGATTCAAAATTAAATCCAATTACTAAAAAAATAATAAGTGTAATTGCAAATGATGGAATAGTTGTATACATCATATATTTAATGTGAGTGAATAAATCTGTACCCGCCATAGCAGGAGCAAGGTTTGTTGTGTCAGAAAGTGGAGACATTTTATCTCCAAAGTAAGCTCCTGAAATGATTGCTCCACCAATAAGTCCAGTAGGCATCCCAAGTGCTTGCCCTATTCCTAAAAGAGCAATTCCAATAGTAGCAATAGTACTCCATGAACTTCCTGTTGAAAGAGATACAATAGCAGCAATAATTGCTGTGGCAAACAAAAATATTTCTGGACTTAAAATTTGTAATCCATAATAAATCATTGCAGGTACAATTCCACTTAAGAGCCACGTTCCTGCTAATGCCCCAATTAATAATAAGATAATTAATGAGGGAGTTGTACTAGAAATGCTTTTTTTTATTCCATCAAGGATATTTCTCCATTTTGATCCAAATTTTATTCCTACTATAGCTGCAGTTGCTGCAGCAAAAAGTAATGCTAATTGATTTGCTCCCCCAAGAGAATTGTCTCCGAATAAGAAAACATTATATGCTAAAAGTACAACTAATACTATAATTGGTAAAAGTGCGAAAAAGTAAGGTGCTTTTTTATCTATCATCTTATTGTTTTAAGATGGTAAAGATAAAAGAAAAATTGATGTTGTATTAAGCTAATATTTTATAATATTAATCTATAAAATCCCAACTTTCTTCATGCAATTCACCATAGTATTGTAAGTTCTTTCAATGTCATTATCTAGTCCAATTGATATACGAACTAATCCATCGGAAAGCCCCATTGTATTTCTTTCTTCTTCAGGTATTTCAGATGAAGTAGATAAACCTGGCGCAGAAAATAATGTTTTATAGAACCCTAAACTTACAGCTAAATAGCCAAGGTTGTTATTTTGCATTTCTTCCATTAAAGTATTTGCTTTTTCTTTAGTTTTTGTATCAAGAACGAACATTCCTCCAAAACCAAATCCCTCGTTCATGCTGTTTTTCATCATTTCGTGTTGAGGGTGATTTTTAAGACCAGGATAAATTACTCTTAAACTGTCAGCTTGGAATTTTTCAGCAAGGTATTGAGCATTTTCAGAATGTTTTTTCATTCTTAAGTGAAGTGTGCGAATATTTTTAAGAATACTTGCAGCTCTCACGGCATCCATAGTAGGACCTAAAAGCATAGCACTTCCTGAATTTACATCAATCATACTTCCAATAAAATCTTCATCAGAGCAAACAACTCCTCCAACAGTATCTGAAGTACCATTAATAAATTTTGTTAATGAGTGAATTACAACATCAGCTCCCATTTTTGCTGGAGAAAAAATCATAGGTGTAAAAGTATTGTCAACTACAAATTTAATACCATGTTTTTTTGCAACTTCAGCAATAGCATTTATGTCCGAAACTTCTAATAAAGGATTACTCATTGTCTCACAATAAATTACTTTTGTTTTGTTAGTAATTGCATTTTCAATTTCTTGAATTTTAATTGTGTTTACAAAAGTTGTTTTGATGTTAAACTTTGGTAAATAGTTTTTCATAAAAGCATACGTCCCACCATAAATTGTACGGCTACTAATTATTTCATCACCAGTACTACATAACTGTAATAGTGTAGTTGTAATTGCACCCATACCTGAAGCTGATAGAATAGCTCCTTTTGTATATTCCATTCCGGCAATTGCTTGCCCTAAATAAGAATTAGATGGGTTAGTATGACGAGAGTAAAGATAACAACCTTCTTGTGTTCCTTCAAAGACATCTCCCATAGTTTTACCTGCTAAATAGGTAAAAGTTGACGAATCTGTAATAGACGGGTTTACCCCTCCGAACTCTCCAAAAAACTGTAAATCTTGTATTGTATTTGCTGGTGTTCCTTTCTTGTTGCTCATACTTTTAATTTTTTTGCAAAACTGATAAAAATAAAAGGATTATAGAAGGAAAAAGTTCAATAAAATTATGCTTTAAATATTAGTAGTCCTTGCTAGTTTTATTCTTCCTCATAATAACCATATCCTGATGTTCCGTATCCATATCCATATCCATATCCATATCCTGATGATGAATATTTAAAATCATTAATAATAAAATGAACATTTTTAATTTGTTCTTGTTTGTGTAAGTTGTTAATTATACTTAGTGATTTTGCTTTTGAGTATCCATGTCTAACTACATATAAATTTATGTCAGCATGTTGCATTAAGATTACACCATCGGTAACTAGTCCAATTGGCGGTGTGTCAATAATAACATAATCGTAATTTTTGTTTAGTGCACTTATTAATTCTTGCATTTTTGGGCTGTCTAAAAGTTCAGCTGGGTTAGGTGGTGTTGGGCCTGATCCAATAATATCTAGGCTTTCAAGTTCAGTTTTAGTAATGATATCTTGTAATGATGAATTATTTATTAAATAGCTACTTAAGCCCGTATCATCTTTTAGATTAAAATCTGCATGTAGTTTAGGTTTTCTTAAATCACCTCCAATTAGAATAGTTTTATGTCCTGATAACGCAAATATTGCTGCAAGATTCATAGCAGTAAAGGTTTTTCCTTCTCCTCCGATTGATGAGGTTATTGTAATAATTTTCTTAGCTTTTTCAGCAGCTAAATATTGAATATTCGTTCTTAATGATCTAAATGATTCTGCAATAATTGATTTTGAAGCAGTAGAAACAACCATACTTGTCGCCTTATCGCTATGCCCAACTAAACCTAAAACTGGTATATTAGAAGCATTTTTTAAGTCTGATTTACTAGAAATAGTGTCACTAAAGAAATCTCTTAATGAAATAATTGCAATAGGAATAAAGATTCCAAGTAAAATAGCAATAAAAAAAGCTAAACTTTTTCTTGGTTTAATTGGTATTTCTGAGTCTAATCTTGCAGGGTCTATTACTTTGTGATCTGATTCTGTACCTGCTTTTGCTAGTGATGCTTCATACCTTTTTTGTTGTAAATAAATTGCTGTTTGCTCATTGTATTCATATTTTCTCTTTAATATAAGAAATTCTTTTTCCGCTGCTGGTAGAGTGCTGATTTTTGAATTAAAGGTATTAATTCTACTTTTAAGATCTGTTTCGTAAATTGTAGCAGAAGCAATTAAGTTGCTTACATTTTCAATGATAGTATTTTTAGTATGTTTTATTTGTGATAAAACAGCTTGATAGGCAGGGTTTTTTTCGGTAGTCGTAAGTTGTAATTCACCTTTTCTGGCATAAAGTTGAAGAAGCTGATTGATCAGACCATTTAACTCAGGATTACTAATACCCATTGAAGTTGGTGACACAATTGAATTTGCGTTTTTATCATTTTTTAAATAGGATAATAATGATTCGTAATATCTAATGTTTACAGATTGCTCAGAGAGTGTATTATCTAGTCTTTGTTTCTGAAAAAATGTACCAAACTCTTTGTCTACCAAGTCAAGATTAGCGTTTTGTTGCTTAAAAATTTTGATTTGATTTTCAATATTATTTAATGAATCTTGAATTACAGCAAGCTGCTCATCAATAAAATGTATGGTATTAACTGCCATAATATTTTTTTCATCTAAGCCACTTCTAATGTATATTTCAGTCACTTTATCAAGAATAATGATGTTTTTCTTAGGCGTTTTCCCTTTAATACTAAGTTTAAGAATAGATGTTTCTTTATTAATAGGATTAATGATAATCTGATTAATCAGATTGTGAGCTAACTTACTGTTTTGGTGAATTTTAAAAGAATAACTCAGTCTTCCTTTTTTGATTTTATCTAAATTAAAAAAGATACTTTTCTTTATTAGAAATGAGTAGTATTCAGATTTGATTTCTTCATTAAATTTGTAAGTTTCATTAAGATTAATATTTGCTAATAATGTTTTATCAAACTTTTCAGTTAATAAGTTGTATGGAAATAAATCATCTGTGTTGGCTAAAATCCGAAATTCATTTTCATTAAGGATTTCAATCTTAAATATAGTTCCGGTTATTTGGTTGTGATTAGAGTCTAATTCAACAGTAATAGGTGAGTTTTCAAAAAGTTCATTTGTTTGAAAAAATCCGTGTTGATGGTAGCTAAGTCCGAGTTCAAGTTCTCTAATAACCTTCTCAGTACTTGAGTAAGAATTTAAAATGACAATTTCATTTTTTATATTTTGCTTTCCGCTAAACAGCTCTAATCCTTCTAATAGGTTTTCTGCT